>ENA-OQDE01000102-OQDE01000102.1-human-gut-metagenome-genome-assembly--contig:-NODE-102-length-51488-cov-3.694652_pt1 | contig 51488 bp, 56 predicted proteins | sample MGYA00242768_ERZ504595 | MGnify/ENA primary metagenome ERZ504595 (study PRJEB26092, sample SAMD00036307) | human gut metagenome | host: Homo sapiens | study: EMG produced TPA metagenomics assembly of...
CCGTGCTCAAGGCGCAGCTGGCCCGCGGCACGAAGGTTTCGGGGATGTCGTCGCCGAGAATCTCGAATGCGCGGCGCACTTTCTCGCTGGCTTCGGCAGCGGCCTTCGCGCTGCGGCGCATATTGGCGTCGTCGAAGTTCGCCAGACGGTTCGCCTTGCCCCGTGCCTCGCCGTCGGTGCGCTTGCCTGTCCACTCCCTTGCGGAGTGCGGGGCGCCCATGAGGATGAGCATGCGCTCGATGCGTCGGGTCCTTGAGCGTGATACGCTCCGAACTGCGCAGCTGTCGGGGTTTCGCCGTGATGCCGAGCCTGCGTGCGGCGCCCGAAAGCGCGAGGGCGGCCTCGTTCGACGGCAGATGATTTCAAGGAAGCCGGCTTTGCCCGGGTCGGAAAGAGCGCCATGAGCCAGGAAGGCTCCACGCCATGCGGCCTTCACCTGAGCGATGTTGCCGCTGATGATATCCGCGGGAAGTCCACGCACCAGACGCTTGCGCCGATCGAGGAGGCCGGTCTGCAATGCCAACGCTGCACCGCCGCGCTCCACGTGGATCATGTATCGCTGCACCGTGGCGCCGTTGGGCGTCGAGCGAGAAACCTGGGTCATGACCGCCTCATGCCCATACAGATCCCTGATGGTGTCCTGAAGCCACTGGGCGGCCTTGAGCGAGTCAAACTGCGCTTGAACGATGATCTGGCGCTGTACCAGCCGCAGCCCGCCGCCGAAACGAATCATAGCGGTCGCCTGCGCCTTTTTCGCCGCAGGCAATTCGTTATCGATTGCGGCCAGCTCGCTTTTGACATCATCCAGAAGAGCCAAGAGCCAACCTCCTATGTCCTGTTTCTTCTCAATGTTTCCCCGGCCTGCTGGGTTCTGCTCCCTGCACTGCCACCGGCTTACTGTGATACCTAATCACTTGGACAAGAATACGCGATGCTGCCGGATTATGGAAACGAAATGTTTGCATAGTGGCTGCACGGTCTCGCTATGCGCGCGCCCGGTGCAGCTCGCGTGCCGATACGGTGACGGATATGCCGTGCGCGCGCAGCCGCCTCGCAAGTTCCTCGCTCATGACGACGGAACGATGCTGCCCGCCCGTGCATCCGATGGCGATGGTCACGAAATGCTTGTCCTCGTGAGCGTAGCTTCCAACGCCACGAGGATGGCCCGCTCGTATGCGTCCAGGAAATCGCCCGCACCCGGACTTGACAGCACGTAATCGCTGACGGGCTTGTCTTGCCCGTTGAGCTCTCGCAGCGTCGGCACCCAGAATGGTTCGGCAGGAACCGCACGTCCGCCACGAAATCGGCGTCCATCGGCAGCCGTATTTGAATCCGAAGCTGAAGATGTGCACGGCCACCGTGGACGGGCCGGAGCCGAGCATCGCCTCGTATAGTTTGGTCGACAGCTGGTGGATGCTCAGCGAGGACGTGTCGATGACCATGTCGGCCCGTTCCTTGAGGTTGTCCAGCAGGCTGCGCTCCTCAAGGATGCCGTCGATCAGACGGTTTCCACGCTGCAGGGATGGGGCCTGCGCACCGACTCGTACCGCTTGATGAGCACTTCGTCGCTGGCGTCAAGGAACAGGATGCGGGCGCGCACCCCCAGGTCGTCGAGATGGCTGAGCACGGCTGACAGGTCGTCGAAATACTCGCGCGAACGCACGTCGATGACGGCCGCGAGCTTGTGCACGCCGTCCTTGCCGGCATTGGTCATCATGTCGACCAGCGGGACCAGCAGTTTCGGCGGCAGATTGTCGAGACGTACCATCCCATGTCCTCCACGCAGTCGGCGGCATGGGAGCGACCGGCGCCGGACATGCCCGTGATGAGCAGGACCTCGAAGTCGTCCGCGGGCTCCGGCCTGTTCCCGCCCGCCGGCGGCACGGGCACGCCGGCCGGCTCATGGTTGCGTGATCGTTCATTACAGTGCCTCCTCAAGGGCATGTCGCATCGCGGGTTCCAGCACATCCGTCAGGGAGCTGTCGGCCGTGTCCGCGCCGGTCATGAGGATGACCTGCAGGATGGCCTGCCACAGCAGCATCTCCTCACCGCCGATCGCCAGCCTCCCTTGGCCCTCCATGCGCGGATCAATGCGCTGGGGCGGGGGTCGTAGACCACGTCGAGCAGGATGCCACGCGGCCGGAAGGAGTCGTCGTTCCCGATGCTTCGGCGACCGCGTCGGCGGCGTGGCCGGGAATCGTGCTGATGACGATGTCCGCGTCCCGCAGGGTGTCGGCCGACGCGTCGATCGTCTTCTCCTCGTATGCGATGGCGTCGCCCTCGCCGATGATGTCTGGCAGCTGCCAGTTCTTGCCCGGGTGGCGCGCCGCCACAGTGATGCGTTTGTTCGTCTGCCCGTTCTTCAGCATGACCGTGCATGCGGCGACGGCCGAGGCCGCGGTGTTGCCGTTGCCGATGACGGCGGCAGAGGTTACGCTCTTCCAACGGTCAGGCTCCCCGAGGGCCTTGAGCTCATGGTCGAAGGCGAGCACGATGCCCATGACGTCGGTGTTGTAGAGGCGGATCGCTGGCAGCGAGCCCGTTGCGGAGGTGCCGTCGGGGGTGGCACCGGGGGTGATGCCAGGTTCGGCGGGCCAGTCGAAAATCGCGGTATTGGCGACTTTGAGACGCTGCGCCCACATATTGGACGGAGTGCCATAGGCTGAATGGTTTTCTTGAGCGGCATGGTCAGGCTCAGACCGCACCAGGTCGGATCAAGCCCTTTGAGAAATCCGTGAGATCGCTTTCGCCGACCTCGTGCCGCTCGTACGCCCAGTCATCCAGCCCGAGCGCCTTGTATGCGGCATTGTGCAGCACCGGCGACAACGAATGGGCTATCGGCTTGCCGAGCACGGCGCAACGATGTGCAATCACGGTCATACCCCTCCTTGCTCACTGCCTATATCATTCACTGCCACCATCGTACCGTAAATGTTCTTAACAAAATCGTCATAGACCAATGAATTCCGCTGGCGGGATATGGACTTCGCGCCCCAGCGGGGACGGAGTCCATAGCGCCCCGCTGACGGGGCGGGGTTCATAGACCGCCAGCGGGGGCGAACGAGGTGTGCGGTTATTCGGCGTGAAGGGCGGTGTGGATGGCTTCGGCTTTGGCATGGCCTATGCCCTTGACCGCTTCGAGTTCCTCGACGCTGGCGTCACGCATCGCACGCACTGAACCGAAGTGGCTCAGCAGGCGCTTCTGGTAGGTCTCACCCACGCCGGGAATGCCATCCAGCGCGGAGCGCAACGCGCCTTTGCGTCGCGTCTGACGATGATAGGTGATGGCGAAGCGGTGCGACTCGTCACGCACCCGCTGCAGCAGGTACATGCCTTCGGACTGGCGTTTGAGGATGATCGGGTATTCGTCGTCCGGCACCCAGACCTCTTCGAGTCGCTTCGCCAGACCGCAGACGGCCACATCGTTCACGCCGCAATCGGCCAGAGCCTTCGCCGCGGCCATGACCTGCGGATGGCCGCCGTCGACGACGACCAGATTCGGGATGTAGGCGAAATGATGCCGGTTCGTGTTCTGCTGGACGACTCCCGCGTCCCGTATGCCGTCAGGAGACGATGCCGTCGTCGTGGATGCGGATGTATCGGACGATTCGGCACGGCGCTCGTTGTCCATGCTGTCGCCGGAGTCGCCGGCGATGTTGCCGTGTCTGAACCGTCGCGTCAGCGTCTCGTAAAGGGCGCTCAGATCGTCGAGCGCACCCTTGCCGTCATCACCGCGAATGGCGAATCTGCGGTATTCGGATTTCTTGGCGATGGCGTCCTCGAACACGACCATCGAGGCGACCTGGAACGCCCCGCCCACGGTGTTCGAAATGTCGTAGCATTCTATGCGCAGCGGTGCCTGAGCGAGCCCGAGTGCCTTCGCGACGTCGTTCATGCCGCGGTGCGCGTGCCCATGTCGCTGATGCGGCTCATCTTGCTGCGTTGCAGCGCCTGCCCGGCGTTCTCGTTCGCCCGGTCCATCAGCGCCTTCTTCTCGCCGCGGCTTGCCACGCGGATGGTGACCACGGCGCCACGCAGCCCGCTCAACCATGATTCGAGTTCTGCACGGCGTGCCGGCTCGACCGGCACGATGACCTCGCGCGGCACTGGGGCGATTGGCGCCAGCAGGTCCGCGCGACCGGTCTGTTCCTGCCGTTCGCGTCTCGTGCGTGTCGCCTGCGCGCGCTCGACGCTGCTCTTGGCCGTCACCGTCTGCGTGCTGCCGATGGCGTCGCGTCTCTCCACGATGGAGGCTCCCCCTTCGGCCGTCGACACGCCTCATTCCCGGAGGCGAGGCCATGGAAGGTCCGTTCCATCATGAGGATCGACGTTCAATCCGTTGTCGGCGGCCACGTCTGAATACACCTGCATGATCAGGTCGTCGATGAGTTCGCCGTCGGATACGTCCTCGACGCGTTCGACGCTCCAGTTGCGTTCTCCGCGAATCGAGCCGTCACGCACGATGAAGGCGTGCACGGACGCCTCAAGCTCGTCGGATGCCATGCCGAACACGTCGGCGTCCACGTCCTGATCGAACACGACCGCGTTCTGCTGCATGACGGTCTGCAGCATCTGGATTTCGTCGCGCAGCCGCGCGGCCTTCTCGAATTCGAGTTCGGCGCTGGCGTCCTTCATGTCCCGCGTCAGCTGGGCGATGTAGCTCTTGCCGAGCGACCGGTCATCACGCCGACCAGCTGCTCGCACATGCGCCGGTGCTCCTTGAGCGCGATTCTCCCGATGCATGGCGCCGAGCATTTGCCAATCGACGCGAGCAGGCATGGTCGCCCGGTGAGTTCGGCCTTGTGGAACACGCTGGTCGTGCAGGTACGCACCGGGAATGTGCGCAGCAGTTTGTCCAACGATTGTCTCAGCTCCCACACCTTCGCGTAGGGGCCGAAGTAGCGGGCGTCCCTTCTCTTGCGGCTGCGGGTGACCCATACGCGAGGCACGGCCTCCCCCGACGATATCGCCAGATACGGGTAGGTCTTGTCGTCGCGGAACTGCACGTTGAAACGGGGATCGAACTCCTTGATCCACGTGTATTCGAGAGTGAGCGCCTCCAGTTCGGTGCCGACGACCGTCCATTCGAGCTACGTGCGGTGAGCACCATCGTCTGCGTGCGCGGATGCAGCAGATACAGCGGCTGGAAATAGTTGGTCAACCGGTTGCGCAGGCTTTTCGCCTTGCCGACGTAGATCACGCGTCCTTCGCCGTCCCGCCATTTGTAGACTCCGGGCTGGGCGGGGATATCTCCGGTCTTCGGCCGGAACAGGTCGCGCGTGTCCCCCAGCAGCGGAGCCCCGTTCCTGTTCACTTTGGCGACCGCATCCGAAGCGTTCGCCTCCCCGCGCAGCGAATCGGCCGCTTTTCTCCACACTTCGGGTGAATGCCGCTCGATATCGTTCGTCACAGCATGTCCTTGAGGAACTTGCCCGTCCAGGACGCTTCGCATTGCGCCACCTGTTCGGGTGTGCCCTGCGTGACAATCGTGCCGCCGCCGTCGCCTCCTTCCGGGCCCAAATCGATGATCCAGTCGGCGGACTTGACCACGTCGAGATTGTGCTCGATGACGATCACGGTATTGCCTTTGTCTACCAGTCCCTGCAGCACGAGCAGCAGTTTGCGCACGTCCTCGAAGTGCAGGCCCGTGGTCGGTTCGTCGAGGATATACACTGTCTTGCCGGTGGACCTGCGCTGCAGCTCGGTGGCGAGCTTGACGCGTTGCGACTCTCCGCCAGACAGCGTGGGCGCGGGCTGCCCGAGGCGAATATACCCCAGTCCGACCTGCACAAGCGTGTCGAGGTAGCGGAGATCGACGGGTACGCCTTGAAGAACGTGGCGGCCTCCTCGATCGGCATATCAAGCACGTCGGCGACGGTCTTGCCGTTGTATTTGACCTCCAGGGTTTCGCGGTTGTACCGCTTGCCGTGGCATTCCTCGCATTCGACGTACACGTCGGGCAGGAAGTTCATCTCGATCTTGAGCGTGCCGTCGCCGTGGCACGCCTCGCAGCGGCCGCCCTTGACGTTGAACGAGAACCGCCCCGGGCCGTAACCGCGCACCTGCGCCTCCGGCGTCTTAGCGAACAGCGTGCGGATCTTGTCCCACACGCCGGTGTATGTGGCCGGGTTCGAGCGCGGAGTGCGCCCGATCGGATTCTGGTCGACGTGGATGACCTTGTCGCACTGGTCAAGGCCCTCGACGCGCGTGTGCTTGCCCGGCACGATGCGCGCGCCGTTGAGCTTGTCGGCGAGCACCGGGTAGAGGATCGTGTTCACCAGGGTCGATTTGCCGGAGCCGGAGACGCCGGTGACCACAGTCATCACGCCAAGGGGGAAATCGACGGTGATGTTCTTCAGATTGTTCTCCCTTGCCCCCACCACGCGAAGGCGCTTCGTGGCATGCGGCTTGCGCCGCACGGCCGGCACTTCGATGCTCCGTCGGCCGCGATGTATCGCCGGTGACGGACCGGGGCGCCTCGATGAGGCGCTTCGCCGGACCGGAGTAAATCACCTCGCCGCCGTGCTCGCCGGCACCGGGTCCGATGTCGACCACCCAATCCGCCCTCTCGATGGTTTCCTGGTCGTGTTCGACGACAATCAGCGTGTTGCCGAGGTCGCGCAGATGGTGCAGCGTCTCGATGAGACGCGCGTTGTCACGCTGGTGCAGTCCGATCGATGGCTCGTCGAGCACGTACATGACGCCGACCAGTCCGGAGCCGATCTGCGTGGCAAGCCTGATGCGCTGGGCCTCGCCGCCGGACAGCGTCTTGGCCGCGCGCGACAGCGTCAGGTAGTTCAGGCCGACATCGTTGAGGAATCCCAGCCGGGCCCGGATCTCCTTGACCACTTCGCCGGCGATCGTCGCCGCCGCTCCCTCCAGTTTCAGCCCATTGATCCACGCTAGCCCGCGTTCGACGGGCATGTCGCATACATCGGCGATGGATTCGCCGTCTACGGTGACCGCCAACACTTCGGGGCGCAGCCTCCTGCCATTGCACGCCTGGCAGGGAACCTCGCGCATGTACGACTCGTAGTACTGCTTCATCTGTCTGAGTCGGTCTCGTGATACCGGCGCATCAGCGTGCGCACGACACCCTCGAATCCGGTCGAATACTCGCGCAGCCGCCCCCACCGGTTGCGATATGAGACGTTGACCTTGAAATCATGCCCGTACAGGATCGAATGCCGCACGTCCTCAGGCAAATCACGCCATGGGGTGTCCATGGAGAACCCGAGTTCGTCGGCCAGGCCCTGCAGCACATGCCCGTAGTATTCGGTCGTGGTCTTGCCGCCTCCCCACGGCTCGATCACGCCGTCGGACAGCGACTTGGAATCATCGGCGATGACCAGATCGGGGTCGATCTCCAGCTTGTAGCCGATGCCATCGCACACAGGGCAGGCCCCGTATGGCGCATTGAACGAGAACGTGCGGGGCTCGATCTCGTCCAACTGCAGCTGATGCCCGTTCGGACAGGCCCTGTGCTCCGAGAACGGTTGACGCCGATTCGGGTCCTTCTCGTCCAAGTCCACGAAATCGGCGACGATGACACCTTTGGACAGCCGCAGCGCGGTCTCGATCGAATCAGTAAGCCGCTGTCGGATGCCGTCGCGGATCATCAGACGATCCACCACGACCTCGATGGTGTGCTTTTTCTGCTTGGTGAGCTTGATGTCGTCGGACAGCTGGCGCTCCTCACCGTCGATCAGCGCGCGGGCATAGCCGTCGCCGCGCAGCAGCTCCAAAAGATCGGCGAACTCCCCCTTGCGGCCGCGTACAACGGGCGCGATAATCTGGAATCTCGTGCGTTCCGGGTTCTTCAGCAGCATGTCCACCATCTGCTGAGGGGTCTGCGCGCTGACCAGCTCGCCGCATTCGGGGCAATGCGGTACGCCTGTGCGGGCGAACAGCAGTCGCAGATAGTCATAAATCTCGGTGATCGTGCCCACGGTCGAACGCGGATTGCGGTTTGTGGTCTTCTGGTCGATCGACACCGCAGGGCTCAATCCCTCGATGAAATCCACATCCGGCTTGTCCATTTGCCCGAGGAACTGACGCGCATACGCGGACAACGACTCCACATACCGGCGCTGCCCCTCCGCGAACAGCGTATCGAACGCGAGTGATGACTTGCCGGAGCCGGACAGTCCGGTGAACACGACCATCCTGTTGCGCGGCACGGCGAGATCCACGTTCTTCAGATTGTGTTCACGCGCACCCTGGATGGTGATCTTCAGATCGTTCGGGATATGTGAGATGTCCGCCACCAATGAGGAGTCGGTCTTGCGCATCGGCGCCTTGCGGATCTCGCGCGACAGGAATGTGTCGCTGCTCATCACACGTTCGATCACGACGTCCCCGCCGCCCGATTTCGACGTCTTGCGTCCAGTCACAACCCCGCCTTTCCTCGCACATCCCATCATCAACGGTAGATCATGCTCAACAATACCCGACTTCAAGACAAATGTCGAACATCAGTTCGATGGCGTGTCCCATATTCAAACACATGGACTATACACCGTCCGATCCGTGACGCCCCCGAATACGCAAAAGCCGGACGGCCATCAGACCATCCGGCTTTGCACGGCGAAACCGCATCACGGCCGTTCCGCGACCGTCACACGATCATGCACACGCCCTCACACCCGCTGCTGCAGCCAGCCGACGAGCAGAACAATCACCTGAGCAAGCAGGCCGAGCAGCGCGAAGAAGCCAATCCACGCAATCGCGGTGGCGGCACCGTCCGAGTAACCGTAGCCGTAATATCCGGAATTGCCGGAGAACAGGTAGATGAGCCACGCGAGCACCTTCAGGCCGGCGGCCGCGACCATGGCGACGAACGCGGCCATCTTGAACCACTGCGATCCGTGCTGCACGACGTTGAGACCGATGACCCACACCGCCAGGATTGCGGTGAGCATGAGCCACGGAGTCGAGCCGAAGAGGAGCTTGTAGCCGAATCCGCTCATGTTGTTGCCGGCATCGACAAGTCTGAGGAACGACAGGAACGTCTCGATGCCGATGAACACGACCATGAGAATGGCGGAGATCTTGGTGACCGCGCGCACGTTCATCGTGTCGAGGAAGCTCGGCCCCTGCGGCTGGGGAGCGTAGCCGGGCTGCTGCGGGTAGCCGGGCTGCTGGGGATACCCCTGCGGATACTGGTATCCGGCGGCTGCTGCGGAGCCTGAGGAGCACCATAAGGCGCCTGATATGCGGGCTGCTGCGGATATGTCATGGCTAACTTCTTTCTGTGTCAGTCCAATATGATGGTTTCAATATACCGCCATTTCATGTCCGGCTGACGAAATACTCCACATATTTGACGGGTATTCGTTGTGCGATGCCACAATATTCGCTGCAAGACGACGCACGAATCCGGCACGCGCCGCCATCTATTCGCTGCGCAGCGCCCAGTGCCCGTCGCAAGCCGATTTCGTCTCGTCGTTCCAGACCGTGACGATCATCATGTTGGCGATGCTCATGCCGCCCACGATCAGCGCTATCATGCCGATCATCAGGCCCAGCGTCGTCAGCGAGTCGTCCTCGGTGTTTCTCGCCTGTGACAGGTCAGCCGACGCGGTGACGTACACGCCGGAGCCGCCGATGTTCGCCGCGTGGGCGAGGATACGGCGAATCCTTTCGTCGTTGCCTGATTTCGTGCGCACGTAGATCGCACTAATCCGGCGTATCATCTCCTCCTAGTCCGAGTATTGCGAGAACGCCCATTCGTCGCCGACGATGACAGAGCCTTTGCCAGGCTTGTCACTCCTTCCGGTACGTGCGGGATCCTTGACCAAGGTGAGTCCCTTGGCGCGACATTCCCTCACATAGCACAACGCCGCATGTCAGCTCCCCCATCAACCGTTTACCACTCATAAGCGTTTTCTTTCCAGTAAGAGATCCGTTGAACAAGCCGGATGGGCGACCGTGCCCATCTTCATACTCCGATGGCGGAATACGATACCATTCATTGCATGCCGACCATGGTTCCTATACAACTTTCATCGTATCCTCTTAATAACGTTTGAGTGTTCCATGACCAGCCGCCGGATGCTCACTCAGCTCTGAAAACCGCGACAATAATGGAAACGGATTGGTTCTCACGCAAACTACGTATCCGAGGAGGTTCCCATGCGCATACTGATCGTCGAAGATGACCGTGACCTCGCCGCCGCGCTGGACGACGCGCTGCGGTTCGAGGGGTATGCGACCCGCGTCGCATACAACGGGCTGGAAGCGGTGCGCATGCTCGCCGAGCAATCCATCGACATCGTGCTGCTCGACCGCGACCTGCCGATCATGTCCGGCGACGCGGTGATGGAGACGATCGCCTCGAACGACATCCCCGTGTCCGTGCTGATGCTCACCGCGGCAGCGCAGGTCAGGGACCGCATCAACGGTCTCGAACTCGGCGCCGACGACTACCTGATCAAGCCGTTCGCTATCCCGAGCTACTCGCGCGCATACGGGCGCTGCAACGCCGTGCCGGTAAGGGCGACTTCTCCGGCACCGAATTCTCACACAACGGCATCGTCCTCGACACGGTCCGTCACACCGTGACCCGTGACGGCAAGCCCGTCAACCTGTCGCCGAAGGAATACGGCGTGCTGCTGGAGATCATGAAGGCGGACGGCAGCTACGTCAACGCCGAGGAACTGTTCGACACCGTGTGGGCGGGCGCATCAGCCACCGACCTCACGGACGCCATCAAAACCACCGTATACTCGCTGCGACGCAAACTCGGCGTGGGCAACGGCATCACCTCCACCAGAGGAAAGGGGTACCGTCTGTCATGACCGCATCACACGCAGCAGACGCCGCAACAGACTCAGACGCAACCTCGGAGGCGGCCCCGGTCACCGACACGGCCGCGGCCATTGCCGCCGCCAAAGACACCGCCGGCGGCAATGGCCATACACGCCGTCGCCGCCGATTCCCCTGGCCGTCGACGTTCCGAGGCCGGCTCATCGCCACCATATCCATCGCCGCCCTGGCGATGCTGGCCACCGTCATCATCACGCAGAACATCATCGTCTCACAGGCGGCACGGCAGCAGAAGAACAACATCGTCATGTGCACCGACAAGGACACCGGCGAACTGATCACGGTGTACTTCGACAAGAACCAGACCAGCTACGACCTCGATCTGGAGGATGCGCCGGACGCGTCGGCAGCTCCGCCACCGCCGTCTGCTCCCCGATGCTCTCGGTACAGGAGGATACCGTCGAGACCTCCGACCCGGAGTCCACCGTCACCAAGATCGAGGTGACGCATATCGGCAAGACGGCGAGCGCCCTGACCGACTCCTTCATCACGATGATGCAGTTCATCTCCATCGGCACGTTCATCATTTTCGCCGTGCTCTCGCTCATCGTGTCCTGGCTCGTCGGCTCTCGCCTGTCCAAACGCGTGACCAAGATCAGCAAGCAGGTGGAGGCGTTGAAGCCCGGCAATCTCGACGCTCGCATCGCCCCCGACGGCAGCGATGACGAGATCGGCAAGCTCATCGAATCCATCAACGGCATGCTCGACCGACTGCAGAACGCCACGGAAGCGGAGCGTCGGTTCGTGTCGAACGCCTCCCACGAGCTGCGAACACCCATCGCCGCCGTCGCGACCAATCTGGACGCCCCACTGTCCCAAGGCCGTTTCCCGGCCGACGTGGAGCCCGCCATCAGGCGGGCGCTCGCCGCGAACCGTCGCGGCAGCGACCTCGTGCAGGCACTGCTCACGCTCTCGCGCATCCAGAGCGGCGTCATCGATGCCGAGGACGTCACCGCCCTGCAGCTCGCCGATTTCATCGACGACGAGCTGGCCGAGGTGGAGGAGCAGGCCGATAAGCGCAACATCCTCGTCACCACGCGCGATGTCGCAGGCGACGTGCAGGTCCAGGCCAGCAAATCGCTGATGGACTTGGCCATCGGCAACCTGCTGCGTAACGCCATCATGCACAACATCAGCTCGGGCACACTCGACATCGCCGCGAGGCAGGAGCACTGCGCCATCATCGTGACCATCACCAACAGCACCGACGAAACGCTGCCGGACGATCTGATGAATCTGAAGCAGCCGTTCCACCGCGGCGAACACTCACGCATCAGCGCCGAGCCCGGCGTCGGCCTAGGCCTGTCGATCGCCGACGCCGCATGCGAGGCCATGGGCGCGACGCTGGAATTGGACAGGCCGGACGAGCAATCGTTCCGCGCCACCATCACCATCGCGTCGGCATAGATTGATACTGCGGCAACGGCCCGTCCAGCTACTTCACGTACTCCTCAAGCGTCTGGCCGGACTCATGCATCGCCTTCGCCGCCTCGGCTCCCACATACCGGTAATGCCATGATTCATACGCGTTGCCGGTCACGTCGGTCTTCCCTCGCGGATAGCGCAGGATGAATCCGTACCGCCACGCGTTGTCTGCAAGCCACTGGTGCTCGTTGACGCTGTCCTTGGTGCTGGTGGCCCCGCTCGCGTTGATGTCCACCGCCAGGCCCAGCTCGTGCTCGCTGGTCCCCGGCTCGGCCACCCATTGCGACGCCTGTCTTCTCGCCTCCTCCTTCGACGCGCCCTCGTTCTGATACAGGAATATCTTCTCGTCCAGCAGCTGCCGCTGCACGGCCTCCGTACGGTACGCCGACGTGACCTCCGGGTGAAGCCCCGCGGCACGCATGTCATCGAACATGCGCTGCAGATCGGGATAGATGCGCGAATCCACGCTCTCGCCGTTGCTGAGCCTGGTCAGTTTCGGTGCCGGATAGTCGTCGGGAATCCTGTTCCACCGGTTGACGACAATCAGACTCCAGCTCGACGGAGAGTATTTCGCCTGTGCGGCGCCGGGCGCAAACGGTCCCCGGCCCGCGAAACGCCCCAGGCAGAACAGCAGCGCCAGTATGGCGGCGAGCAGGACGCCCAGCACGACTGACACGCGCAGCAGCGTCCTGCGGTTCCTTCTGTTCCGGCACTCGGCGAACGTCCGAACGCGCCCGTCTCCCGTCATCATCCGTTCCATGCCTGTCGCTCCTTCACTGGTCTGCCGTCATCGCAACATCACCATAAACATTAGGATTCGTAAGGTTTCCCGGCCATCGACCACGGGGACGAAACGGCTTATGATCCGCGGGGATGACAACCCCGAGACACCCCTGAGTCAGTACCTGACCGCCAGTCGGCACGTGTTCGCTATGATGGACGGTTGGACTTCAACGAATACGGACAACAACAGAAAGACGAGCGGGACACATGGCTATTGAGGCGCAGGGACTTGAGATTCAGATCGGCGCGCGCACCTTGCTCCATCCCACCGATTTCCACGTCGCCAAAGGCGACAAGATCGGTCTGGTCGGTCGCAACGGTGCCGGCAAAACCACACTCACCCGCGTCATCACCGGCGATATGCTCCCCACCAGCGGCAAGGTGCGCGTATCCGGCAAGCTCGGCTACCTCCCCCAGGACACGCATGCCGCCGACCAGGAGCAGACCGCGCTCGACCGCATGATGAGCGCACGCGACATCGCCTCCATCATCAGCCGCATCCGCAAAGCCGAAAAAGACATGACCAACCCGGACCCGGACATCATGACCAAAGCCATGAACCGGTACGACAAAGCCATGCAGGACTTCGACAAGGCCGGCGGCTATGCCGCACAATCCGAGGCCATCGCCATGGCCGACAGCCTCGGCCTCCCCCAGGACGTCATGCAGCGTCCCCTCGGCACCCTCTCCGGTGGCCAACGCCGCCGCATCGAACTCGCCCGCATCCTTTTCTCCGATGCCGACACCCTCATTCTCGACGAGCCCACCAACCACTTGGACGCCGACTCCATCGAATGGCTGCGCGGATTCCTCAAGAAATACGAAGGCGGATTCCTCGTCATCTCCCACTCCACCGAGCTGCTCGACGAAGTCGTCAACAAGGTCTGGCATCTCGACGCGCAGACCGGCCAGATCGACATGTACTCCCTCGGCTGGAAAGCTACCTCCACCAGCGCGTCGTCGACGAGGAGCGTCGTCGCCGCGAACGCGAGGTCGCCGAGAAAAAAGCCGACCGGCTCATGAAGCAGGGCATCCGCCTGCACGCCAAAGCCACCAAGGCCGTCGCCGCCCAGAACATGATGCGCCGCGCCGAACGGCTCCTGTCCGAGACCTCCGACGCCCAGAAGCAGGACAAGGTCGCCGACATCCGCTTCCCCGAACCGGCACCTGCGGCCGCACCCCCATCATGGCCAAGGACATCTCCAAGGCATACGGCTCCAACATCGTCTTCGCCGGCGTCAACCTCGCCGTCGACAAAGGCTCCCGCGTCGTCATCCTCGGCTACAACGGCGCCGGAAAAACCACCACCCTGCGCCTGCTCGCCCACATCGAAGACCCCGACACCGGCGTCGTCGAATACGGCCACGGCTGCAAGATCGGCTACTTCGCCCAGGAGCACGACACCCTCGATCTCAACGCCACCGTGCTTGAGAACCTCACCCACGTCGCCCCTGAGCTCAACGACACTCAGGCTCGTTCCATCCTCGGCTCCTTCCTCTTCTCCGGCGACGACGCCTTCAAACCCGCCCGGGTCCTCTCCGGCGGCGAAAAGACCCGTCTCGCCCTCGCCACGCTCGTCACCTCCCGCGCCAACGTCCTCCTCCTCGACGAGCCCACCACAACCTCGACCCCGCCTCCCGCGACGAAATCCTCAAGGCCATCGCCAAATACGAAGGCGCCATCGTCCTCGTCACCCACGACGAGGGCGCAGTCCAGGCCCTGAACCCCGAACGCGTCCTGCTGATGCCCGACGGGGACGAGGATCTGTGGAACGATTCATATCTCGACCTCGTTGCCGAGGAGTGATGGATGTCGCTGCGTTGTTCTCAGTCGCGGTACCCTCGTACCGCTTCCTTCGGTACGCCTTGCCGACACACGCATCACTTCACGGCAATCCACTGAACGAACACCACACATATCGGGCCTGTCCGTACCCTTTGCGTGCTTAAGTGCGCGCCGGAAACGACGACCGTGCGCACTTAAGCACGCAAACCACCGGTTTTGCGTTCCTATGTTCGCGCACTCGTCGTTCCGGTGCGCACTTAAGCACGCAAACGCGACTTGACCATGACCTTGCCAACGTTCCGGCGAATATCAACGGCAAAAAACGAATGATGCCCGGTGGTTCCTGAATCTCAGGAGCCACCGGGCATCATTCGTAAGACGGCCAGACGATCAAACCACGCCGATCGGCCGATCGCACGGGCCGATGTCACTCGGCGTCGCGGTAACCGCTCGGGTTCTTGGTCTGCCAATTCATCGACGACGCAGCCATGTCGTCGATGCCGAGCTCGGCCTTCCAGCCGAGTTCACGCTCGGCCTTGGAGGAGTCGGCGTAGCAGGCGGCGATGTCGCCGGGGCGACGCGGCTTGATCGCGAACGGAATCGCGTGGCCGGCAGCTTCTCGTACGCCTTGATGACCTCAAGTACCGAGTATCCGTGACCGGTGCCCAGGTTGTAGGTGAACACGCCGGGGCTCTCGACCTTGTCGATGACGGCGACGTGGCCCTTGGCAGATCGACAACGTGGATGTAGTCGCGCACGCCGGTTCCATCGGGCGTGTCATAGTCGTCACCGAACACCTGAACCTCCTTGAGCTCGCCGAGTGCAACCTTGGCGATGTAGGGGGTCAGGTTTGCCGGGATGCCCTTCGGATCCTCGCCGATCAGGCCGGACTCGTGGGCGCCGACCGGGTTGAAGTAGCGCAGGATGACGACGGTCCAGGAGTCGTCGGCAACGTGCACGTCGCGCAGGATCTGCTCCTCGAAGAACTTGGTCGTGCCGTACGGGTTCGTGGTGCCGCCGATCTGGCTCTCCTCAGTCAGCGGCAGCTCCTTGGGCGTGCCATAGACGGTGGCGGACGACGAGAAGATGACCTTCTTGACGTCGTGGGCGCGCATGGCCTTGAGCAGCACGATAGTGCTGTTGAGGTTGTTGTCGTAGTATTCGATCGGCTTGGCGACCGACTCGCCGACGGACTTGAGCGAGGCGAAATGAATCACCCAGTCGATGTCGTTCTCGGTGAAGATGCGGTCCATCAGCGCCTCATCGCGGACATCGCCCTCGTAGCGCTTGACGGTCTTGCCGGTGATCTCCTCGACGCGATCGAGCGCCTTGGGCGACGAGTTGCTGTAGTTGTCCACGCAGACAACGTCGTACCCCTTGTTCAGCAGCTCGACATCGGTGTGCGTACCGATGTAGCCCGCGCCGCCCGTTACCAGAATGGTAGTCATGTGTTCCTCCTTGAAAAACAACTGTGGATGACTCCAACAGTCATTCTAATGCTGAGTATGGAATCCGAGGCCTTCCATGAAGTCCCGGGTGAGTTCCTTGTGCTTGAACACGGCCGTGTTGCCCAGGATGCGCTCGCATACGCTGCCGAGTTCGTCCTGCACCGCGGCGTGGATGCGTCGCGGTCACGCTCGCCGTTCAGTGTCGCGGTGAGTTCGTCCCATTCAAGCGTGAACTCGCCGACCTCTTCCGGCAGCGGATTGCCCTCGGCGAGGGCGTCCTCGATCAGGCCAAGCTGGTTGATGAGACGGCCGGGCAGGATGAACAGCCCCTGCGCCTCGATCAGGCCGATGGGCTCCTGCTTGACCGGCCAGAACTCGGGATGCGCGTGGAAGATGCCTTCCGGCAGTTCCTCGCTGACCGAGTTGTTGCGGAAGATCAGGCTCATTTCGTAGCCGCGCTCAGTGATGATCGCGCTGGGCGACACCGCGGAGCGCTTGCCGTCCTCGCCTTCGCAGATGATGTCCAGCTCGGGGTTGGAGTAGTTGATCCAGCCTTCGCGGATCTTGTCGCACACCTCGATGATCGTGTCGCGCGATTTGGCGACCACGCGCACGGCGGTGCCGGGCCAGTCGAGGATCTCGATGGTCGCGTCCGGGTATTCCGGCAGCGTCATCGTCGCCCAGGCGGCCGCCTTGTGCATCGGCAGCAGTTCGCCGCCGCCCTGGTAATGGTCGTGGGCGAGCACGGAGCCGCCGATGCGCGGCAGCGCGGCGTTGCACCCGAGGAAGTATCCGGGGAACCGGTCGACGAAGTCAAGCAGGTGCCCGAACGTGGAGCGGCTCACGTGCATGGGCGTGTGCTCGTCGTTCACGCAGATGCCGTGCTGGTAGAAGTACCCGTACGGGAGAACTGCCAGAACCACGGTTCGTCGCCGAGCGTGGCGGGATGGTGCGCAGCGTGCGCTTGTTGCGCCCCGCGAAGCCCTCGTTCTCATGGCAGATCGTGCATGCGGGGTATCCGCCGGCCACCGAGTTGCCCGCGGCGGCCTTCTTCATGTTCTTGAATTCGGGCTTGGCGAGGTTGATGGTGATGACCAGGCCGTGGGAGTCGAAGCGCGGGTTCTTGTCGAGCACGCCCTTCTTGACATAGTTGTTGGCGACGCAGTAGTCGTAGAACCAGCGCATGGCCTCCATGCCGCCATGTTCGCGTTCCACTGCCTCGAACCGGTCCTGCACGGCGGACGGCGTGCCGGAGAGCATGCCCATCACGATGTCCGCGTACACGGGTCCTTCGTCGCGTCGAACAGCCCCGCCGCGACGGCCGCGGCGCGGAACCGCGTCAGCAGGTCGTCTGGCAGCGTGTCGTCGCTGGTCGCGCCGGTAGGACGGTACGAGTCGAGCGAGAACAGCTCGAAGATTCGGTTGCGCGTCCAGTCGGCGTCGCGCGGGTCGAGTTCAAGCCGCTTGCGCGCGAAGTCGACGAGCGCGTCGATGCTTGCGTAGACGGCGTCGAGTCCGCCGCAGGCGCAGTCGTCCTTCTTCTCTTCCGTGGTCATCAGCGGGCGGTCCTTTCCATGACGTCGTCGACGATGGCGCGAATCTCGTCGGCCTTCTGCTCCATCTCCTGCACGAGCTTGATCTGGGTGCGAGCGCGCACGAGGTTGTGCTCGGGGTACTTGGTGGCGAAGTACGTGTCACCGGCGAGGTAGTCGGCGAGGAAGCGCATGCCGCATTCCATCGTCATCATGTTGCCGGCGAACGCGAGCAGCTCGGCCTCCTTGTCGGTGATGCTGTCGCGCACCTTGCCGACGAAGCCCTCCGCGTAGGCGCGGAACAATTCGGTGCTGAAGTGGACCTTGTCGAGATCCTTCTCGTCCTCAAGCGCGGTGGACGCGCCGAAGCGGATGGAATCGCCGAAGTCGAACAGCATGGAACCCGGCATGATGGTGTCGAGGTCGATGATGGCACGGGCCTTGCCGGTCTTCGCGTCCATCAGGATGTTGTTGAGCTTGGTGTCGTTGTGGGTGACGCGCAGCGGAACGGAGCCGTCGGCCAGCCCGTCCATGATGCGGGAGTACTGGTCTTCGTGGGCGAGGAAGAAGTCGACCTCCGGCTTGCAGGTTTCGGCGCGGCCCATCTTGTCGGCTTCCAGCGCAGCCTTGAAGTCGCGGAAGCGGCTCGGCGTGTCGTGGAAGTGGGCGATGGTCTCGGTCAGCTGGGAGGCGTCGAAGCCGGCCAGGAAGTTCTGGAACTCGCCGAACGCGGCGCCGGACTCGCGGAACACGTCGGCGTTGGGGACGAGGTTGTAGGAGATGGTGCCTTCGATGAACTTGTATATCCTCCAGGCGCCGTCCACCTCCTCGTTTTCGATGTAGCTCGCGCCGTCCTTGGTGGGGACGATGTCGAGCGTCTCCTGGTTCTTGGAGCGCAGGTAGGCGGTGACGAGTTCGATGTTGCGCATCAGGTGCACGGTGTCCGGGAAGATGTCTGTGTTCATCTTCTGCAGGATGTACCGGTGCTGATCCGTGTTGATCAGGAAGGTGACGTTGATGTGGCCGTCACCGTATGCGGTGATGTCCTTGACGTCGCCGTCGATGGCGAACTGATCGACGATGGCCGCCAGTTTCGGATCAATGTCAGTCATGTGGAACCCTCTTTTCCTTGTTGTGCCGCAGGTTGCCGCCGGTCTTCACCGCCACAACGACCCCCTATCTGAAGCTGCTGTGCCACTGCGACGCAGCAGCTGTTGGCGCATACGCACCGTTATTTGTTAATTATAGTTACATAAATGACAAACCGCCATTCTTCGGCGTTTATAGTTCCTGAATTCCCTTTTCGATTGCTATAATATAAAGACTGTGGATTTGAACATGACCACACCGCAGCTCGCATGATCCGAATCATGGGCGCTCTGACAAGAAACGACTGAACCAATGACCTCGTACGCCAACACCATCTCGTTCCCCCTGCACACGCCCGGCAGGACGACGAAGCAAGTCCCGCCGACGTGCGTCGCAACAACCGTTCCCTGGTGTTCGGGCTGCTGTTCCCGAACGGGCAGCTATCCCGCGCTGACCTCGGGCGGCAGACCGGACTCTCGCGCGTGGCTATATCGGGAGTCGCCAACAGCATGCTCGACGAAGGGCTGATCTGCGAGAGCGGTTTCGACGTCAACGCCTCCGGCAAGGGCAAGCGCGGCACGCTGCTGAGCATCGACACGTCGCGTCTGCACATCATCAGCGTCGACCTGTCCCAGGAGCATCTGGTGCAGGGAGCCGTGACCGACCTGCTGGGCACGCCACAGCAGCGCATGGAAATGGCGCTCGGACCGGATAACGACATCAACGCGGACATGATCGTGCAGCTGGTCGACCAGCTGCGCACCGACATCGACGCCGACACGATCATCGGCATCGGCATAGCGGCGACTGGTGTCGTCGAGGACGGTGTCATTCGCGAATCGACGGTGTTGGGATGGCGGGACCTTGATCTGAGAGGCATGCTGGAACGTCGTTTCGGATTCCCCGTCACCATCAGCAACGACGTCGTCTGCTCCATGCTCGCGGAGCGATTCTTCGGGCATGGCGACAAGAGCATGCTGTTCATCAAGATCGACCGTGGCATCGGTGCCGCGACGCTGATCGACGATGTGACGGTGATCGGGCAGAACCATGCCGGAGGCGAGATCGGGCATATCTCCTCGACCGGAGTCGGGGGTGTTGTGTCCGTGCGGCAAGCGCGGGTGCCTGGAGACGATGGTCACATCGCCGGTGATTCGCGAGCGGATTCGCCGCGCGTCGACGCCCGAGGAGCAGCTGGACATCATCCGATCCTGCGGCGAGCAGCTCGCCGCGGCGCTCGCCATGCCAATCGGCCTGCTCGACATCAACGACATATGCGTGTACGGCCCGCCTGACATCGTGAACGCGGCGTTCCTGGAGGCGACGCAGCGCCGTGTGGACATGGTGTCGTCGTCGAAGTTCCACAAGCATACCTCCGTGCGACGGTGCCAGGTGGGTTCGGATATCGCGCTGCGCGGATCCGCCATCGACGTGGTTCATCATTACATCGAGAACGGTCACTGAGAGAACCACCGAAAGATCCTTGCGATATGAATCGAGGCCGCTCCCCCGTTCAGGGAGCGGCCCTCGATTCATGTTCTGCTCACATCCGGCCGTGCGGCCCGGGTGGTTTTGGAAACTCCGTCGCCGGTACCGGTGTGCCTATCAGGCTCCGGCGCGGCCACGCGGCGCCCAGCGCTCCGACCGGCTGGTCGAGTTGCGCAAGCTTGATGCGTTCGCCGAGATGCAGGCCCGTCAGGAACGCAGGTGCGCTCGCGCACGCGCAGTTCGTCCAGGGTGACGTCAATGAGCGGCTGGCCGGTCTTCGCCATGCCACCGCCGAAGATAATCATGCGCGGGTCATAGGATTGTGCGACGATCTGCACGGCGTCGACGATGGCGTGGGTGACCATGACGAGTATGCGCTGGGCGTCAGGCTCGCCGCGACGGGCGCACTCGATGAGATCCGGCATCGGAGGCTTGCCTTCGACTGGCCAGTGACGGCCGACCGACGCTCCGGAGCACACGGTCTCAAGACAGCCGCTCTGCCCGCAGGGGCACGGGAAGCGGTTCGGGTCGATCGGGATATGGCCGATCTCGCCGGCGCGCCGCTGAAACCGTGCTGGACGACGCCGTCGACGACGATGCCCGCGGCGAGTCCGGTGCCGAAGTTGAGGAACACGATGGTTCCTTCGGGGTGGGATCCGCCGACCATACGCGCGGCGCCGACCGCGGCTGCATTGACGTCGTTCTCGACGTGCACGGGAATACCGAGGCGCTTGCCCGCTTCGGCACCAAGCTCCAGCGTATCGATGTCGAGGTTGACGACGTTGTCGACACGACCGGTTTCTGGATTGACCTGTCCGGGGATGCCGATGCCGACCGTGGCGACCTGATCGAACAGATCGCCGGCCACCTCATGGGTGATCGATACGACGTCGTCGATGACCTGCGCGTTGCCGCGTCGTGCGGGAATGCGCACGTCGTTGCGAACATTATCCTGCGGATCGACGAGAACGGCCTCGATCTTGGTGCCGCCGATGTCGATGCCGACGCGGAAGCGGTCGGCAGGTGTCTGCTGTGCTGTATCCTGCACTGTCATGTGTTGTGTCCTTACGTAACAGCGGATATGCGCGGTTCGCACATCCTTGACGAATATGTGGGGCAAGGCATATCGTCATGCCTTGCCCCACCGATGGGTCTGAGTGTCAGGGCCTCCGGAGGAAGGAGAAGGAAAGCACGGAAGCCCTGATCCTCAAGTCTTGCTGTCCGATCCATCTGTCCCCTCGTCCCGCAACATACCGCGGGACGGACGGGGACTGCACAGATCAGAGGTTGCGCCAAGCGATGGCGCTCTGGTCGAGGTCGAAATGCTCGATCGAACCGTCAGGCAGAGCCACATCCGTGGACTGCGGACGGTCGGTGTTGTTGATCACGCAGTACTGGCCGGCATCGGGGAACACCGCGACCTCGCACTCGGGGTTGGTGGAGCTGTATGCCGTGTACTTGTCCTCGTTGTGGGAGGCCCAGAACAGGATTCGCTCCAGCAGACGGGCGTTCGCGGCCGAGTAGGCAGACCGGAGACGTATACGCCGCGGCCCTTGCCATACTCGTTGACCGCGAGCTGCACCTGACCGCCGTCGGCACGCAGCAGCGTCACGTCCTCGTTGACCGGGAACGTGTTCGCGATCGGCTCGCCGAAGTCGATGCCGCCAAGCGGCTTGATGCCCTGGCCACCGCCGCAGCCCGACAGCGGGATGCGGTATCCGGCCTTCTCCACGCTTCGCGGGCGGCGGGATCGACATGCACGTCGGCGGTGATGAAGTGCTCCGGCGTGACGGTTGGGAAGTACTTGTCCACCGACAGCGTCTGGTAGCGTTCCTCGTCCACGCCCAGCACGTCGGCCAGCTGGAAGAAACGACCAGCTGGAAACGGGCCAGCGAACTGGGCTCTCCGACGCGACGAATGCTCCGCCGCCGCGCACCCAGGCGCGCAGGGTCTCGGTCAGCTTCGGGTTCTTCCACACGTCTCCACCGGTGAACGCGGTGTCGACCGGGCCACCGTTGATGATCACGTCGATGTCGTCGGCGACGCCATGCTCCAGCACATCATCGAAGCTGATGAACCGCACGTTCACGCGCATGCCCGACAGCGACTCCAGAATGCCGTAATACGAATACGTCTGCTTGTTCGGCAGCGCGTGGGCGACCGTGAACGCCATCCACGAACGCATCTTGCCCCACGAGTTCAGAATCGCCACGTTGAGCTCGCCTTCGGCGGCGACTCCACCGGTACGGTCATGGATGTCGCGGAACTCGTCGGCGATGTGGGTGACGGTATCGACGAACTTCGGGAACTTCGCGGCCAGCGACAGGTATCCGCCGTAGCCCATACGCGAAATCGGGGAACGCAGGATGGCACGACGGGCTTTACGCCAGTTGTCGAGACCTTCGATGCTCGGATCGTTGCCCTCGTAGAACGTGTCGGGGAAGAAGTACGGCAGGAAACGACCCTCCGTGTACTTCACGCCCGGGATGTCCGCGATCATGCGGGTCGTGGTGCCGTCACCGATCGAACCGACGACAGCATCCAGACCCAGATCCTCGAAACCATCCTTGTACGGCTCGGTACCGATCCACTGGTCACCCAGGAACATCATTGCTTCCTTGCCGGCCTCGTGCGACAGCGATGCGAGTTTCTTCACGTTCGCGCGTACGAAATGGCTCAGGAAGTCGATCCAGTCGCGCTGCGGCTTGCGCGGCACGCGCCACGCGGAGTTGTACGAGCCCTCGTTGACGAAGTCTTCGGGACGCAGGCGGTAGCCGTACTCCTTCTCGAAATCGTCAAGCGCGGTCGGGCTCACGGTGCAGGCGCAGCCGAACCAGTCCACGACCTTCTCGCGCTGCTTCTGGTCGAACAGCAGCGTGAACTGGTAGAAGAACGTCGTGAAACGCACGACATCCACCTGCGGGTTGTCCTTGAGCCACTGCTCGAACGTGTCGAACACGAACTTGCGCGTCGCCGGGTGGTAGATATCGAACGGAATCTCGTGCTCCTTGTCGCCCCACCCGTTCGTCAGGTGGTTGTACATCTCGACCGGATCCCAGATGATGTACGCGAGGAACGAGACCGTGTACTCGTGCATCAGTTCCGCGCCGGAGACGTGCACTACGCCCGCTTCGGCGTCCACGGTCCACTGCTCGGTCGGCACCACGGCGCCCGTCGAACGGTCCACGACTTCCCAGTACTTGTGCGGGTCGGCGTCGAAGTTCGGCTTGAGCTGCTCCTCGAAGAAACCGTCCATCAGAGACACGTCCACCGTGTCGCTCTCCGCCAGCGCACGCTTTGACAGCAGGTACACCTGCGGGGTCTCGTCCATGTGCAGCGTGATCCACTCGTTGTGCGCGCGGGTCGGGAAGTAGGCCGTGTAGACCTTCATACCCAGCGCCACGACCTCGTCGTCCAACTGCGTGCCATCCGAGTTGCGAACCGCGTCGGCACCCCACAACCGGGCCAGTTCCGCGGTCTTCTCCGCGAAGTTCGATTCACTCGGAATCGTAAAACGGCCAGAAGTTGACATCAATGTTCCTTTCTGTGCTCTGGAACGTTTCTTCTATTTTGTCTGCCGCGGCGTTATCGCAACGGCAAGACATCCATTATATCCATCGTACCGGCAAAGGCCGGAGCCGGCACATAGTTACCGGCCCCGGCCTTTACGGCGTGTCATTCAGCGAGTGGCGCGCTTGCGGACGATCATCGTGGTGCCGGCGGCGACGGCGGGCACGGACGAACCGGTCTTCGCGACGCCTTCGGTCTTCGGCTGCTCGTTAGCGCCCGGCTTGGCCGGAGTCGTCGGCTTGCTTGGCTCGACTGCCTCGTCGGTCACGTTCAGCGACACCTTGCGGGTGGCGACGGACGCAAACTCGAACTGCAGACCGTAGTTGCCCGCGTCCTTGCCCTTGAGGAAGTCGGCGGCGATCTTCACCGTGATCTTGTCACCCTCGCCGCTCACCGTGTAGTCTCCCTCGTCGAGGCTGCTCAGCACGTTGCCTTCGGAGCCGATCCAGCGGATGGACTGCAGCTTGTCACCGTCCAGCGTGACGGTGTACTCGGGCAGCGTCTCAGGAGCCTGCTTGTTGAAGTTGCTGTTGACGACGGCGACAGCCGGCTTGTGCGAGGAGGCAGAACCGGAGCCGTTGTGCACCTGGATCTCGCTCATCGTCGGCGCCCACTGCACGCCGGCCTTGACGGAGTCGAGGCTCACGCGCAGCTTGGAGGAGGTGTATGCCTTGTCGAGGTTGGCCTTGGCTTCGGCGCCACGCCGGCGAGCTTGCCGGCCGGGGTGTCGGAGCGCCGGAGAAGCCGACGAACTTCGGGTCGACTTCCAGACCACGCTTGTCCTCAGGCTGGGTGTCCGAAGCCTTGCCGCCGGCTCGTAGTAGTCGTTGTTCGAGAACGCGGCCTTGGCGAGCGCGTCGGTCTTGCGGTACCACTGCGTCGGCGTGGTGGAGGTGTTGCAGAACACGTTGTTCATGAAGTAGACGGTGTCCTTGAAGACCTCGTCGTGGAAGTGGACGCCCTTGGAGGCGTCGAACACGAGCAAGTTGGCGGCGTAGGCGCTGGTCTTGCCCTGGCCGGTCAGCGCGGTCTTGGACGAGATGTTGACGATCGCGCCCTTCGATTCGCGCAGGTACGGGGCGCAGCGGTGGGCGAGCTCATAATAGTGCGTGAGGTTGCCGTGCAGCGACTGCTCGAATTCGCGCCACGAGGTGTGGTCGAGGTCGAGGTTGTCGTTGCGGTCCGCGTTGTTGACCAGACCGTCGATATGGCCGTAGGTCTTCACCACATCCTCGACGATCGGCGCGATGTCGTCGGTGTCGTTGAGGTCCATCAGATACGTGCGGTAGTTGTCGGTGATGGCCTTCATTTCGGCGGCGAACTGCTCGGCGGCGCCGTCGTCTCGGTTGATAACCGCCACGATGGCCCCCTCCTTGGCCAGTCGCAGGGCGATGCCCTTGCCGATGCCCTTGAAACCGCCGGTGAGGATGACGACCTTGCCTTCCAGATGCAAATCCATGATGTTTCAGTGTCCTTTGTTGTGTTCGTGTCCGTGCGAGCCGCGGCACCGCGGCGCTGCGATCAGCCCTTGTACAGGCACCGTTCGGCGGCTTCGAGTTTCATGTCGCGCCCGAGCCCGGAGCGGTCGGGGCCTTGTAACGACCATTGACGATCTCAGTGGGATGCACGAAGTATTCGTGCTGGTTGTCCACATATTCGATGACGCGATCATCCCATTGTCCACTGACCGCCAGGTAATCGGACATGGCGAAGTGGCGCACCGCCTCGCACAGGCCGACACCGCCGGCGTGGGGGGGCACACGCGCACGCCGAACTTGTTGGCGAGCAGGTATTCGAGCACGATCTCCTGCGGCCCGGCGACGCGCGTGGCGTCGATCTGCATGACCTTGAAGCTGCCCGCCTGCAGATACTGCTTGTACATGATGCGGTTCCGCATCTGCTCGCCGGTGGCGACCGCGATCGGGTCGATGGCGCGCTGAGCACGGCGCCGATGGCCATGTGCTCGACGCCCTTCTCCGGGCCGAGCCAGCGCAGCTGAGAGTCGTGGACGAACATGTCCCATGCGGCGCGCATGTCGTCGAGCAGGTTCTCGACGTTGCGGCCGACGAGCATGCGGGAGAGCGAGTCGACGGCAGCCACGACCACGTCGTTGCCACGGCCGACAGTGAAAACGAAGCCGCTGCCGCTCAGGCCGCCATCCGCGTCGGTGGTGATGACGACGTATGCCGAGGATAATCGGGGTCCTTGTTCATCGCGTCCGAGCCCGACAGCGTGCTGGACGTGGGGAAACGCAGGTCGTAGGTTTTGACTCCGATGATGGTGCCCATGTTGCTCCTTCGCCTCAATGGTTCTCGATGTATTGTGTTTCGTTCCCATCATACACATCTTTTAGAAAAATCACCACTTATTCTAGAAATTTTCTTTCATCTATCTCGAAACGCTTTACTATAGTGTGAAGTGCGTCTGCAACGAACGCAGACACACCCACAATGAAGTACGGAAGAAACGGAGCAACCGATGGCAGGCGATATGAAAAAACCGCGAGTCAGTGAGATAGCGAAGCTTGCCGGAGTCTCCACCGCGACCGTATCAAAGGTCATCAACGGGCGAGAGGGCGTATCCAGCTCCACAAGGGCGCGCATCGAGAAAATCATGGAGGAATCCGGGTACTCCAAGTCTCTCGTCACCACGAAGACATCACAGACCATCGAGCTCGTGCTCACCGAGGTCATGGCGAACGGCATCAACGCGATGATCGCGGAGACCTCCGAATATGTGAAATCGATGCCCATCGGCATCACCATCACGCAGACCGGGCGGGGCAAGCGCAGCGAGGAAAGCTTCCGGGAAATCCTCAACCGCAATCCCCTCGGCGTCATTTTGCTGCTATCCAACGCGACCGAACGCGAAAAAACACTATTGCGTTCGCGCAACATTCCCTTCGTCATTATCGACTCCATCGGCGAAGGGTCGCAGGACACGCTCGGCGTGGGCATCGACAACTGGACCGGCGGGCTGATCGCCACCGAGCACCTCATCAAACTCGGGCATCAGCGCATCGGCATCATCACCGGCCCGCAGAACGCAGAATCCGCTCAGGCCCGCTACAGTGCTACGCCACCGCGCTGCGTCGCGCCGGATCCAGCTGGATCCCGAGCTGGTCGCCTACGGCGACTACATGCCGGAACGCGGCTATGAGTGCGCATGCCAACTGCTCGACCTGCCCGCCGCCAAACGGCCGACTGCGATCTTCGCATGCAACGACATCACGGCGCTCAACGTGTACCGCGCTGCCCGCCAACGCGGCCTGTCCCTGCCCGCTGACCTGTCGGTCGTCGGCTTCGGCAACGTGTACCCGGCACAATACCTGTACCCGGCGCTCACCACCATCAGCCAGCCGTTCGACATGATCGCCCGCAAGGCCGTGGACATGATTCTCGACGCGCGTGCAGGCTCCGTCGCCGACCACTACCTGATCCTGCCCACACGCCTGGTCGTCCGCGAAAGCACCACCGCCCCCAAGAAGAGCTGACCGGTCGCGAGGCGGAGACAACCGCCGCGACCGGCTTTCGCCGCAACATCTCCTATCTGCGTTTCGAGGGGGTGATTTTGCAGTCTGGGGACATCTATCTGCGTTTCAAGGGGTTGCCAAAAAACGATATGCAGAGTATTTCGACCTGATTCTTGCTGGAATCATGCGGTTCCCGTAGCGTTTATACTTGGCTATCAACCCTCGAAACGCAGATAGATGTCCGGCGCATCCCGAATCACCCCCTCGAAACGCAGATAGACCACGAAAAAAGGCTCCATACCGATGGTATGGAGCCTTTGCTGGTGGGCTCGAAGGGATTCGAACCCTCGACCTTCTGTTCCGGAGACAGACGCTCTATCCACTGAGCTACGAACCCGAGCCATCGCTCGCCTTGCGGCAAGCAACTGTATCACTGTACACCATCCCACTCCCAACATGTCGGCAATTTCGCGGAATTCCCGGGTTTACGCGCTCCCGCACCGACTACACTGGAGTGGTATGGACATCGCCATGAACGATTTCGAATATGAACGTCGGTTCTTCTGCAGGGCGCTGCCGCCGGAACTGGATGACGGCGAGCCGATGCTGATCGTGCAGAGCTATTATGTGCACGACGGTAATTACGCGTTGCGAGTGCGGCTACAGACACGCGGGGTGCGCATCGATATGAACGCCGACACCGATCCGATAGCCGTACTGAGGCAATACCGAGACCGGTTCACCGAGGCGTTCGTCACCGTCAAGGGGCCGTCGGTGGGCGGCACCCGTTATGAGGCCGAACGGGAGATCGACGCCTGCATAGCCGCGGAACTGGTGATGCGCGGAGGCCGTCCGATTATCAAGAACCGGTTCTCCGCATGGATCGGCGAGGATGGATGGAGCCTCGACATATTTGGCGGCGCGAACGCCCCACTGGTCGTCGCCGAGGCGGAGCGTAGCGGACCCGTGACCAATCTGCAGATTCCATCGTTCTGCGTGACGGAGATCACCGATCAGGCGCGGTTCAGCAACGACGGACTGGCTTCGCGGCCGTTCTCGCAGTGGGCCGCGGACTTCGACGCCGAGCTGCACCGGGACGGGCCCCGATTCCAAACCCAGTTCGGCCGTAACCGCATGGGACTATAAGGCGTAGACCACAGGCCCAAAACCGCTGAAACCGCCACGATGCAAGAATTGGCACCGCGGCGGTTTCAGCATAATGACATATTTCGGCGCGATGGCGCTCAGTACATCAGCGTGGCAAGGCGGCGACGGGCACGCTTGACGCGCTCATCGGTCGCTTCGGGAATCATGAAGTACTCCAGCAGACGCTCGCGTACCGGCTCGACCTGATCGGTGTGACCGTCCGCCAGATAATCCAGCAGACGGGAGAAGGCGTCCTCGATCTGCCTCCGATCATGTCCACATCCGCCACGGCCAGCTGCGCTTCGACGTCATCGGGACGATCTGCGGCGGCCTTGCGTACCTCGCGCACGTCAGCGGTCGCCGAACGCGCCAACAGCAGCGCCTTCGCGCGCTCCCGCGCGGCGAGCGTGTCATTGGGGTTCGCCTGCAACACCTGCTCGTAGGCCGCGGCGGCACCGGCGTAATCGCCCTGCGCCGCAAGCTGGTGCGCTTCCTGATGCTCGGGCGGCACCACGTCGGCACCAGCCGCCGCACCTGCGCCGTCACCGGTACCAGCACCGTCACCGTCGGCCGAGTCCGGGTCGCCGGAATACGGCGCAGTACCGTTCACGCCGGACTGCGCGGCCACCGAAATTAGCTTGGGGATGACCTGATCGACGATCTGCTTCAGCTCGTCATCGCCCGGCAGCCCCTGAAGAATCGGCATCGGGCGGCCACCGATCAGCGCGAACAGCGCCGGTGCGCCCTGCACCTGGAACGCCTGCGCGATCGATGGGTAGCTTGCGATGTCGATGCGGGACAGCTGAATCTGCTTTGAGCTTGTTCACCGCGTCGCCGAGCGTACGGGCCATCGGGAACAGACGGTCATCGGTCGGGATCCACAGCAGCAGCAGGATCGGGAACGTGGCGGAGGTCTGCACCATCGCCTGGAACGTGTTCTCGGTCGTGTCGATGACATAGCCGCCCGCGGCCGGCGCTCCCCCGGCCTGCCCCGGCTCCGCCTTCACCTGATGCTTCAACGATTCGAGATCCACCGCGCCCGCGAGTGACAATCCCGGATGAAACTCCTGCTGCTGTGCCATCATGCCTCCGTTTTCACGACTCATACCGGCCCGCGGTCTGCGCCGCACGCCGTTCCGTCACATCCATTCCGCGCGAAAATCGGCGCGGCCGCATACCTGCGACCACCGTCGATTCCGTCGCGAACATCGTTGACGCATACCACTATATAGGCCACGGCGTCTCACCGCCTCCGGTTACGCTGCAAGCGCCCGATTCCGGTGCTTGGCAAGTCCGTGCGCCGGCCCGAGTCCGGCGTCTACTGCGCCTCGACCTTGACCGCCTGACGATCGCCCGCCACCACGGTCACCTTCTGATCCGACCCGGCCAGCGGCACAAATATCGCCACAACGTTCACATAAGTGGCTTTCAGCGAACTGGTGGCCTTCTGATTCGTCATCTTGAACAGCGCATCCTCGTTCGGGGACCCCGGCAACGACTCACGGCCCTCGCTCATGGACCGTGTCCACTCCGAGTTGATCTGCGCGACGACCAGGTCACCGCCACGAGGGGAGCGCATCACGGCGATCTGGTCGACGACCGGCGCGAACACCTCCTGCTGCGTGCCTTGTTCTGGGTCACACCCTTCTGGCTTTCTTCCTGCTGCTTGACTAGCGACTGGCGGAACTGGTCATCCTCGAAGCTTCCCGCGTATTTGCTGTTCGTGTTGTTCTGCAGCACATCGGCGTATCGCTGCACCGCCTGCTTGGGGGTCATGACCAGATTGGAGTCGTTGGCATCGCCCATGACATTGCCCTGCTTAGCGGGCGCGAAGCCCGGCAGTGACACGTCCTCAAGCAGTCGGGCGACAGCCCACAGCTTGTAGTTCTGCCGGGCGGACTCCTGCCGCATCACCAGCAGACGCTTCGCCTGCTGGTCCTCGGTGGTGGTGGTGACGGTGAAAATATACCTCGGCCATGCGTTGTCGGTCGGGATGACCACCTGCGTCACATCACTGGGGATAGTCGCCAACGGCGTGACATCCTGCTGCGTGTATTGCGCAATGTTCAATTGGGCGGTGCGGATCTCCAGTTGCGAGCCGGATACGCGCGCGGCGAGCCCGTCGGCGCTTTTCGCCTCGTTCGCCTGGTTCAGCACGTCAAGGATCTTCCCGCGGATCTGCTTCTCCTGTGCGACGGTCACATCGATGATCTCGTTGTCCTTCACCGACGGTGCCACGGTCTGTGGCACCTGCCCCTCGCAGCCTGCAAGGCCGAGCGTCAGAGCGCAGACCATCGTCGCCGCCAGGGCGGTGGTTATGCGTTTATTCATTGGAGCTCCCCTTCGTGTCATCATCGGATTCCTGCGAAAGCCGCGCGAAATACGTCTGCAGCTCGCTGGCGGTGATTACCGACGTCGCCGAATCGTCGGGCTGGTCCATGGCCTGCGCGTTCTGCTGGTCGGCGACAAGGTTGCGGCTGCCGGGATCGACGACCTTCGGCTGGGAGATTTCCGGCTTTGCCGGCGTGCCCGCACCGGGTTTCCCACGATGCGCGGCATGACGGCGGCGCTTGGATTTCGGCTTGAAACTGACCGCCGCCTTGAGACTCGCGACACTGCCCGCCACCGCCTGCGAAACGGCGATCTCCTCTGCCTGCTTTTCGGCTGCGGAACCACTCACCACGCGCTTGCGACGCTTGTGCGGCGGCATGGCGAACAGAGATGCGGCCAGTACGGCCAGCAGCGCCAGCAGTCCTCCGGCGAAATAGAACGGCATGGCGAAATCAGGTAGAGTCTGACGCACCCAGTTCATGCGCACCGTCGCGTTCGAGGACTTGCCCAAGTCGATGATGGCTACGGTACCGCTGTCGGACGCGACCTTGGTCTCCGTTTTCACGGTGCCCGTCCCGCACGTCACGGAAGTCCACATATCGGAGTCCTTGAACGCCACTGCGTCATCGCCCGCATCGGCCGCAGACCCCTGCGCGGAGACCTTCGTCGTCGCGAGCGTCGTCCATTCGTTCAAGCCGGTGACGCGCACATATGGCTGCCCGGCGAGCCAACCGATCACATCCTTGTTCGACCCCAGAGCAAGGCATACTTCGCCGTCGGACGAACCGGCATCGGCGGAAACCGTCACCTGATTGTCCACCAGCGGCAGCACGCCGGGATCGGTAACAATATATTGCGTCCCCTTCACCGCGGCACTGGCCTCGATCTGAGAGCTGGGCTTCCAATATGTGGCGTTCATAATGCCCAGACCAATGCATGCCACAGCCAGAAGACCAAGGATGGGCGTCACCACGCCCCGCATGATGCGGGCATGGCGCGTCGGACGGGCGGCCGACTTGGACTTTCGCTCGTCACGCTTGCGCTCTTTTGATGTCTGTTTCTTCATAACTCACCCATTCTACAATGCAGGGCATAAAGCCCTGGCGAAAAAGACGTTTCCAAAGAAAAATCAGGGTTTTCCGCTAGTGTGGTGACTATGCGTAAGTTGACACAGACATCCACGTTCAAGCGCGTACTCGCGGCCGTGTGCACGGCCGGCCTGTGCGTCACACTCGCCGCGTGCGGCTCCGGCGATTCCGGCTCGTCGTCAAAGAAATCCGGCGACGACTCCTCGCAGTCCTCCGACTCCAGCGCATTGAAGAACATGAAGAAGATCGCCGGCATCACCGCCACGGGTACGCTGGGCGAGAAACCGAAGGTCTCCTTCAAGGCACCGAAGACCGTCGACAACAACAGCTATGCCGTGCTGCAGGAAGGCAACGGCGCCACCATCGCTGATGGCGACCGTCTGTGCTCGCAGGGCATCGCCATCAGCGTCAAGGACGGCACCGAGCTTGCGAGCAGCTGGGAGAAGAACACACCCGATTGCTCCCTGGTGCTGGAAAAGGGCACGGTGAGCAACGCCTACTATGAGCTGCTGAAGGGCCGCAAGCTCAACACGACGATCGCGTACGGCGTCAATGACTCCAACTCCAGCGGCACGTCGTACATCATGGCGCTGACCTACGTTTCCAAGTCGAAGGATCTCACCAAGGCCACAGGCAACGAGGTCACCGACATCCCGTCCGATCTGCCGAAGGTCACGCGAGCGAAGAACGGCAAGCCGTCCATTAACATGAACGGGTACAAGGGAAGCAGCAAGCTGGTCTCGCAGGCGCTGATCAAGGGCAAGGGCAAAGAGGTCACGAACAACAACACCGTCAAGGTGAAGTACACCGGATGGCTGTTGGACGGCACCCAGTTCGACTCGTCATGGGACAAGAACACCACGCTTGAGGCCGACACGTACAGCGGCGGCAACCATCAGGTGATTGAGGGCTGGCAGCAGGCCATGGTCGGCCAGACGGTCGGCTCGCAGGTGCTAATGGTGATTCCGCCGAACTTGGGTTACGGCGACACCGCCCAGGGCTCCATCCCCGCGAACTCCACGCTGATCTTCGTAGTCGATATTCTGGCCGCCTACTGACAGGCGACCGCGACAGTAGCTGAAAGCCGCCCGGCGCATGTGTGTGCCGGGCGGCTTTTGTATATGCGGCGGCAAGAACCACCCCCAGTCAGTCAAAGACTGACAGCCCCCGCCAGCGGCGGGCGGTTTACTTTGCCCCCGCTGGCTGTCAAGCGCAGCGAAACTGGGGAGTCTAGTAGGGAATCGAAATACGACATAGGGGGCTTCCCGCGCGTGCGGGAAGCCCCTATGAAGGTTGAGCCGATTGGCGTTGATCAGGCGAGAGCCACCGGATCGACCGGGACGCCGGGGTTCATCGTGGAGGTGATGGTCACCTTCGTGATGTAACGGCCCTTGACGGTGGCCGGCTTCAGACGCTTGACTTCGTCGGCAACGGCCTTGAAGTTCTCGTCCAGAGCGGTCTCGTCGAAGGAGAGCTTGCCGATGAGGAAGCTCAGGTTGCCGTTCTTGTCCACGCGGAACTCGATCTTGCCGCCCTTGATGTCCTTGACGGCCTTGGTGACATCCATGGTCACGGTGCCGGTCTTCGGGTTCGGCATCAGGCCACGGGGGCCGAGCACGCGGCCCAGACGACCGACCTTGCCCATCATGTCCGGGGTGGCCACGACGCGTCGAAGTCGAGGAAGCCGTTCTGAACCTTCTCGATCAGGTCGTCGTCACCGACGATGTCGGCGCCGGCCTCGACAGCTCGGTGGCCTTCGGGCCACGGGCGAACACGGCGACCTTGGCGGTCTTACCAGTGCCGTGAGGCAGGTTGACGGTGCCACGGACCAGCTGGTCGGCCTTGCGCGGATCCACGCTCAGACGGTACACGGCTTCGACGGTCTGGTCGAAGTTGTAGGCCGGCATGGACTTGAGCAGAGCGATAGCCTCGTTGGCGGTGTAAAGGTTGTTGCGATCGACCTTCTCAGCCGCTTCGCGGTACTTCTTGGAACGCTTAACCATGTGTCCTTCTCCTCTCAGTCGATAACCGTGATGCCCATCGAGCGAGCGGTGCCCGCGATGATCTTCATGCCAGCCTCGACGTCGCGGGCGGACAGATCAGCCATCTTGATCTCGGCGATCTCGCGCAGCTGCGCCTTGGTGACGGAGCCGACCTTGTGGGTCAGCGGGTTTTCGGTGCCCTTCTGGATACCGGCGGCCTTGAGCAGCAGAGCCGCTGCAGGCGGGGTCTTCAGAATGAAGGTGAAGGAGCGATCCTCGTAAACGGTGATCTCAACAGGGATGACCTGACCCATCTTGTCCTGCGTCTGCGCATTGTACTGCTTGCAGAAGTCCATGATGTTCACGCCATGCGAACCCAGAGCCGGACCCAGCGGCGGGGCAGGATTGGCCTTGCCAGCCTGGATCTGGAGCTTGATCAGCGCCGAGACTTTCTTCTTGGGAGCCATTGTATGGTTCTTCTTTCTATGAAGCGGTGATGTCGGCACCCGCGGCGGTCGCCCGCGGCGGATTCCTCCCGCAACGTATATTGCTGTGCTGTGCTAGCGGATTCGCATACACGTATCCTCCAGACACAACTTTTCTATTATGCCTATGAGAGCGGACAATATCGCGGCATCGCGGGTGCGTGCGGCCGTTCATATTTCCCGGATTATCGGCAGGGTCATTGGGCTCGGATCCGTCGCATATGTGAAGAGCCGCTATGCATGTGCACAGCGGCTCATTGGTCACGCTTCACGCCGATCAGGCGCGGAACGCGGAAGACCTAGAAATCAGGCCTGCGGGGTCTGCCCCGGGTAGGAAGCGTCCGAATCGGGCTGCTGGTAAACCGGAGCGGCAGGCGCCGGCTGCTCATACGCAGTCGAGGCGACCGGTGCGGTCGGGGCCTGCGGTGCAGTGGGAGCCTGAGGAACGCCGGCATCGGACACAGGGGCGGCAGGTGCCGGGACCGGAGCACCGGGGAATGCCGTCGGCACATACTGCGGCTGGGCGGAAACACCCGGCACCGCGACCTTCGCGGCCTTCTTCTGATTGCCGAACGCAAGCACGGTGCCGACAATCAGGCCCAGCGCCGCGATGATGAGCAAGTATGCACCAATACCGAAAGCCACCGCATTCTTCGCGTAGCCGGACGCGAGACTTCCCAGACTGCCATAGTTGCTGCCGAACTCGTCCAAGCTACTGTTGATCTTGATCTTGGAATACACCATCTCAAAGATGCTGAGTACCAGCACCAAGGCGGAAATGATCATTGCGGGGAGGTGCTTCTTGAAGAACGTGAGCGCCGCGATGGCAAGAACCGCAACGAGGACAATCCATCCGTCCCCGCCTTGGAACAGGCTGGCGCTGTATCCAAACGCCGACACGAACGGCACGATGCAGGCGATGATCGCCAGCACGCCGGCCACGTAGGTGATGATGGAAATGAAGTCGAATGACTGGCCTCCGACGGTCACGTTCTTGCCACCCAGGTTCTGGGCGAAACCGGCGACGGAGTTCTGGATGTTCGCCGCGTAATCGGGGGTTGCCGGCGCCTGATAGGGTGCCCCTGCAGGCGGCACGGGCTGGGCAGGCGGCACGGGTGCGGTGTACTGCGGCTGCTGATAGGCCGCGTTTGCGTCCGAAGCCGGCTGAGCGGGCTGCGGGGCTCCATAAGAGTTGTTTCCAGTGGGGAAACCGGCATTGGGATCTGTCATATGTGCCTTCTTTCGTTCGGTCAAGCGCCAACGCCCAACATTGACCAACATAGCATATAACCGATATCCAATACGGTTTTGCCCATTTTGCGCGATGCCGCCACCCCGAAAAGGCCCTACAGACGGCCGCAATCATGACACGCAGTCATACATACCGACTGTCAGTATGTATACTGATGACATATCGAAAGGAGGAACCATGGCACGCAACCCGCACCCCGAGGTGACGGAACGCCGCATCCTCGCCGCCGCGAAAAAGCTGTTCGCCGAGAAAGGCTACGACAAGACCTCCATCCAGGACATCATCGATAAGCTGGGAGACCTGTCGAGAGGCGCGATCTACCACCACTTCAAGTCCAAAGAGGCCATCCTCGAACGACTGAACACCGACGACTGGCACGCCAGCCAGGCCCTGTGCGACGAGATCGCGAAACGCGACGACATGAACGCGATGGAAAAGCTCCGCTCGCTGTTCGCCAACTCGCTGGGAGACGCCGCGCACCTGGCGCTCGTCAAGGCCACCGTGCCGTTCTTCGACGATCCCGCCACATTCACCGCCAACATGCGATTCTGGTCAACCGAGCTGCCGAAAAACTTCGAGCCATTGATCGAGGAAGGCCAGCTGGACGGCTCCATCCCCACCGAATACCCGCGCGAAGTGGCGCAACTGCTGGCCCTGCTATGCAACTATTGGCTGATGCCATGCTTCTTCCCCGCCACGCGCACGCAGCTGCGGTATCGTCTGCAATGCCTTGCCACCATGCTCGACGCGCTGCACGCGCCGGTCTTCGACCAGCATCTCATCGATCTCGCCACGGACGGCATGATGGCCTTCGCCGGCGACGGCAGCGGCAGCGCCGCCGAGCAACAAGACGGAGGCGGCACCAGTCCGGTAAGCGACGCACACTAGACGACGCTGACTCCGGGGCAGGACGCGGCACGAATGTTTCGCCCCGCTCCAGCACCGATTTACATACCGTCAGTCGGTATGAATGATTGCCGATGAACCACCAACTCCGGCGTCAAAATCGTCCGCCCCAATACATTGCCGTGCCATCCATCAAACTCACGCCAAATCCACCAACGCAAAACACCGAGACCAACTCGCCACCAGCAGCAAAGGAACCCACCATGCCCACCACACCGGCACAACCCTCCGAAACACAGCTTCCCGCGGCACAGCACGAAACAGAGCAACCCAACACTTCCCCCGAACCGCAACCGCAGCCGCAAGCGCAGCCAAAGGCCGCGCATCCGCTGCGCTCCCGCAATTTCATCCTGCTCGTCGCCGGGCAAGGCATCTCGCTGTTCGGCAACATGATGCTGCGCTTCGCCATGTCGATGTGGGTGCTGGACGAGACCGGCTCAGCCACCGCATTCGCATCCATCCTCGCCATATCGTTCGTGCCGATGATCCTCGGCGCCCCGTTCGGCGGCGTGTTGGCCGACCGGATGAACCGCCGCACGCTCATGGTCATCCTCGACGCGGCATCCGCCGTGACGGTCGCGCTCGCGCTCGTCTGGTTCTCCGCCGCCGGATTCAGCATCATCGCCGTGGGCGTAATGCAGGTGGCGCTATCGCTGCTCGGTATCTTCGAGACGCCGACCGTCGAATCCGCGCTGCCGCAGATGCTGCGCCAATACGGGGATGCGACGCTGAACACCAGCGCCGCGATAGTCAGTCAGGTGCAGCAGGTCAGCGCACTGATACCCAGCTTCCTCGGAGGCGCCGCGTACTCGTTCTTCGGCATCCGGCCGATGATGGCCGTCTCCGTGGCGGCATTCGCCGGCGCGGCGGCCATCGAATGCTTCATCCGGCTTGGTATGCCCGAACGCGACGAGAAGATGCCGACGCCACTCGACGATCTCAAGGCCGCTCTGCGGTTCCTGACCCGGGAAAAACCGAACCTGCTGAAAATGGTCCTGCTCGCCTCAGCGCTGAACTTCGTCGTACTCGGCTATGGCGCCGTCGGATACGCGTTCGTCATCCGCACGCAATGGGGGTTCGACGCGACCGTCTACGGCATTGCCGACGGACTGATCAGCGTCGCGACCCTGATGGGCATGCTCATCGTGACGATGATGGCCGGACGGCTGAAAATTGGCCATATGACGAAGATCCTGACATTGCTCGGACTGACCGTCATCCCCCAAGGCGTGGCCTGCATGCTGTCTGGCGGCAACTGGACGCGGCTGATGGCGCTCGTGGCCTTCGCCTGCATCGGCGATGTCATCTGCTCATGCGCGAATATCATCGCCGTGCCCGCAATCCAAATGCGCACGCCCGATGCGATGCTCGGTAAAGTGATGGCGCTGCTGTCTGCGCTGGCCATGTGCATGCAGCCGCTCGGGCAGATGGCGTACGGCTGGGCGTTCGATCATCTCCCCGCCGCCGCGATATTCATCGCGTCAGGCGCAGTGCTCATCGCTATGGCGTTGCTGTCCGCGTCGCTGTTCGCGCACTTCGACGACTGAGACGGCGGGGCATCCTTTTCATCGACCATAATCAGTCACAGAGAAGGCCCCGATTCCTTCAGCGGAAATCGGGGCCCTACAGGCTCTCTGTACCGTTACTCGAAATCGGCACCGAGCGCGGCGAGCTTGCCGCGGAAATCCGCGTAGCCGCGGTCAATCAGCGAAATGCCATGCACATTGGACGGGCCGGACGCGGCAAGCGCCGCAATCAGATGGCTGAAACCGCCACGCAGATCCGGCACGTCGATATCGCGGCCGGTCAACGGGGTCGGTCCGAAAATCACAGCGGAATGCTTGTAGTTGCGCTGCTGGAAACGGCACGGCAGCGAGCCGAGGCACTCACGATACAGCTGAATCGTCGCACCCATCTGCACAAGCGGCTTGGTGAAGCCGAATCGGTTCTCATACACGGTCTCGTGCACAATCGACAGGCCATTCGCCTGGGTGAGCGCCACGACCAGCGGCTGCTGCCAGTCGGTCATGAAACCGGGGTGCACATCCGTCTCGATGGCCACGGGCTTGAGGTCGCCGCCCGGATGCCAGAAACGGATGCCCCTGTCGGTCACCTCGAACTTGCCGCCGACCTTGCGGAACACGTTGAGGAACGTCATCATCTCCGGCTGCGTAGCACCCTTGACGAAAATGTCGCCGCGCGTGGCGAGCGCCGCCGACGCCCAGCTGGCGGCCTCGATGCGGTCGGTCAGCGACGTGTGCGTGAAGCCATTGAGCTCCTTGACGCCCTCGATGCGGAACGTGCGATCCACATCCACCGAAATGATCGCGCCCATCTTCTGCAGCACGGCCACCAGATCCATGATCTCGGGCTCGATTGCGGCACCCGACAGCTCGGTCTTGCCTTCGGCGAGCACGGCGGCCAGCAGCGTCTGCTCGGTCGCGCCCACGGACGGGTACGGCAGATGGATCTTCGCGCCGTGCAGGCCGTTCGGAGCGGTGATGTGAATGCCGTCCTTGTGCTCCTTGTCGACCGTGGCACCCAGCTTGCGCAGCGTTTCCAGATGGAAATCAATCGGACGGCCGCCGATCGCGCAACCTCCCAGCGCCGGGATGAACGCCTCGCCGAGACGATGCACCAGCGGGCCGGAGAACAGGATCGGAATGCGCGAAGAGCCGGACAGCGTGTCGACATCCGCCACATCGGCGAGCTGCACATGCGTCGCGTCGATGTTGACGATGCCGTTGGTGCCATCCACCTCCACATCCACGCCATGCAGGCGCAGCAGATCGGACACCACATGCACATCGCGAATCTCGGGCACGTTCTTCAGCACCGATTTGCCGGGGGCGAGCAGCGCCGCGACCATCGCCTTGCTCACGAAGTTCTTCGCGCCACGCACCTTGATCGTGCCGTTCAGCGGTTTGCCGCCGACCACATGCAGGACATCGTTCTCCGATTCCGCCATCCTCAACACTCCTATTCATTCGCCGGGCCACCCCGGACATCACATCCATTAGTTTGCCATACGGCATGTGGCGGGCACGTGAAATGCGCCGGAAGCCGATTACCATGTCGCAGCGAATGGTTCTCAATAAGAAACGTGCGAGTCCCGTCGTCGGCAAAACGAACATGATTGTATGCATATGGCCGATATTCCAACGAGTAAGCCGATGTTCGTTTTGTTCGCAAATGTGAGGAGTACTCGCACAAACGCTATTGAGAACGATTCGCTGATACAGCGGATCAGTCATCCGCCTTGATCTTGCGGGCCAGCTCGGCATCCCACATCGCGCCGGTAGCGCTCATCACCGCATCGGCGCCGGCCGCGCGGTACGCCCGGTAATCCTCTGGCGCCACGACACCGCCCGCGCCGATGATCGCATAGTCAAGCCCCAGCCGCTCGCGAATCGCCGCAAGACGCGACACCATGTCAAGGCCTGCCCCGCGAATCGCGCTGCCGCACACACCGCTGCGGTCGCGCCCCTTGCCGGGCAGCGCCTGCCCGCCGTTCGCGTCGACGAGCCGGGCCGAAATCGTATTGATCGTGCTGAACGCCTGCACCGTGCCGCGGGCGGCGGTCTGGCGCACCATAAGCTCCAGAGCGGCATCGTCAATCACGCGGCGATCCGGCCCCCAGCCACCCTCGACCTCGGTCGGCGGGATATACGCCAGCTTGACGATCAGAGGCCGGTCGCCGATTTCGCCCTTGACGGCCTCGGTGATGCGGCCGACCAGATGCGGGTCATGGCACAGCAGGCGATTATGACCCTCGTTCGGGCAGCTCGTGTTCATCTCCATGAGGTCGGCGCCGGTCTCGCACACCAATCGTGCGGTTGCGACATGATCCGCGATATAGTCGTCGCCGCTCATGCCCTCCACACGCGATCCCTGGAAGCTCGGTAGCAGCACCTGCCCCGGGCCGGCCGCCGCGATGGCCCGGCGCATGTCCGGCTGCCACTCATCCGGGTCGCGGGACGCACACCGAACGAATTCGAAATGGAAATCGGCAGGCGATAGTCCGTGTCCGCAAGCACGCCCTCATCCAGTTCGGCGCTGCCCGGCGTCAGTGAGCCGTCGGCACTGGTCGGGTGCACGGCCAACACGTTCGGGAACGGATTGCACCCCCACGCGCGCGAGCGCACGGTCTTGTACGTGGCGATGTCGAACCCCATGCGGAACGCGGCCGTGGTGAACCGCTCGTTGAGCAGCGGCCCGGCCGGAATGCCGAACGGCAGGTCAACGGGGATGCCAAAGAACGACGACTTCGCCGGCGAAGCGGCCTCGCCGGCCGGCACATCACCGCGCAGCGCCGCGGCGAACTCGCCGAACGGGCCGCGCGCATAATTATCCTCATAACTTAAGTCAACGTTGTAAAACGGCTCGAAATCACTCATGGCTCTCCAGACACTCAACCGACGCCGGACCGCTGCCGGCGCCACAAACACGACGATATATCCACTGTAAAAACAGCGGCAGACCCGCAACACCGGGAGCATTCGCCAGGCCGTCTGCCAGGCTGGTCAGACGCCCATCATCGCGGTGACGAACGACAGTATCGTGATCGCCACATTCACGATCACGAAAATTAGGAACGCAGGCGACGTCCACCCCCAATACGTTCCCGGCGCACTGCGGTTCACCCGCCGATAGGCGCGCAATCCCCCGCCGTATTTCACCAGCACGACGATCAGGCCGATGATCGAAACACCCAAAAGTCCCAGCGTATACGCCGTGTCCCCCGCGTCGCCGAACAGGCCCGCCAGCCACGGCAGCACGCCTCCGAGCACGGCGTTGTTGAACACGTGCAGCACAATCGACCACACCAGCGAATACTCCATCGCCACGAACCCGAACAGCAAACCGCAGCCGAACGCGAACAGGCCCTGCACCACATCGTCATGGAACAGGCCGAACATCAGCGCGCTGGTCACGATGGCGAAATTCCGGCCGAGCGGCTTCAGGCCGCGCATCAGCACGCCACGGAACACCAGCTCCTCGGCGACCGGCGCGGCAAGGCCGACATACAGCCACATCCAAATGTTGGTCGAGGCCTCGCTGATGTTGTCGGATGTGGGCGATTGCAACGTGGTGCCGAACATCGAGAAGCCGAGCTGGATCAGGACGATCGCCGTCTGGATCGCCATGACCAGGATGATGAACGTCAGCAGCCACGATGGTTTCATACGCGCATGGCCGGGCTCGCCGAGCCAGAAGTCGCGACGGAATATCATCCTGCGGCGCATCGGCAGTATGAAGCCCATGCCGCCGAGCACCGTGAGCAGCATGATCACGCCGGTCAGCTGCACGAGGACGGCGCTGAGCGACTCGGCCGTCAGCGTTCCTCGCCCCGCGGCTCCGCTCAGGCCCAGTATGATGCCGATGACGAACGAGGCCAGTACGTTCACGCCCATGAACACGCCCTGGTAGGCGAATATCAGGCCCGCGTGGCGGGTGACGGTGCCTCGCAGCCAGCGGCGGCGGGCCTTGACCGGGTCGATCGGGACGGGCTGGGCGACAGGGATGGGCGGCGCGACGGGTCGTTGCGCCGAGGAATATGGAGGATACGGAGGGTATGGCGGGTACAGCTGTGACGGATATGGCGGATACGACTGGATCGGCTGGCGCATCCCCGGCCGACCTGTTCCTGACGGAATCGGAGGCATCGGACGTGGCTCAGAAGCCGGTGCCCATTGTCCCGCCACCGGCGGCTGCGAGTGGCCGACCGGCTGAGGCCGGTTCACGGATTGCGGCGGATTCACAGGCCGTGAATACGGCAAAGGCTGCGGCGTTTCGCCGGCCGTCCATTGCATCGGCTGCCCAACTTGCTGCGGGGCGTCACCGGCAGGCATCTGGAGTTTTTCGGGGTTTCCGTCTCCAGCAGCCGGCTGCCGCTGGCCTTCCGGTTCCATCTCATCATCAGGTTGCCCATGGGCCTGTTGCCGATCGTTCATGCTCATGGTTCAACAGTACGCCGTGTATCGCCCATCAACGTCAGTGTCGACATCTCATGTGGGCCCGATATGCCTGTGGGCGACATTTTCAAGCCTTGATTGGCGATATCTCGCTTTCAAGGGGTTGATTCGAGTCCCATGGGACATCTATCTGCGTTTCAGGGGGTTGGTAGCCAAGTATGAACGCCTCCAGAACGGCACGGTTCCAATGGCGATTGGCGCTCAATACTCCAGGTATCGCGTTTCGGCACCCCCTCGAAACGTAGATAGATGTTTCGCGACCGTCGAATCAACCCTCGAAATGCAGATAGCGTCGGATCGTAGACCTCGAATCACACTCACGATGTGGGACCACCCCCAGTCGCTTCGCGACAGCCTTCGGGCCCTGCAGTCAAGGACGCCCGTCCTGCGGGCGCGACCTTATTTGCTCGCCGGCCGGCTCGCCTTCGCCTACGGACGGAACCACCGGCCGTAAGGCCGACTGGGAAAAAACACCGGCAAAACACCATGTCAGCGCAAAAGGCCCTCCGAAGAGGGCCTTTTGCACATTGCGGTTATTCCGGAATCACTCGGAGTCGCGGGATTCCTCCGAACCGGCGTCAGAGTCATCCGCGGCCGGAGCGGCATCATCGAACTGCACGGTCTGCGTATCAGCCGTATCAGCACCATCGGCCACCAGTCCGCTCTCGGCGGCGCCCTCGTCCTCGCCCTGCACGTGTGCGCCCGTAGCGCTCTGACGCTTCCGGGCCACGGTGACGCCCACGCCAATCGCGGCCAGCACCACGACAAGCACCCACGACGATGGCGATCGACGCACCCGTGTCGGACAGCCCCTCCTGCGGCACGGCAACAACATCAGCGGCATTGGCAGCGACACCGGTCGCACCCATGGCAGCGGCCGTCGCCACCGCGGCGACCACGCTCATCAGCTTCTTACGCACGCTCATCACGTCCTTTCCTTTACGAACATCCAAGCACCGATGGTATCGCGACGAATTGACTGTTGCGTGGGGAAAAACCTTCAGCCCAGCAGGGCGAGCAGGTCGTCCTTGGTGAGCGCGGCCATCGACCGTCCGGTGGCGGAGGACGCGGAATCCACGAACCGTTGCGCGAGGTCTGTCTTGCTGCGCTGGAGGTTGAGGATGCGCTCCTCGATCGTGTCCTTCGCCACGATCTGATACACGTTGACGTCCTGTGTCTGGCCTATGCGGTGGGCGCGATCGGTGGCCTGATCCTGCGCGGCCGCGTTCCACCACGGATCGGCGTGCACGACCACGCATGCGCCGGTCAGGTTCAGGCCCGTGTTTCCCGCCTTGAGCGAGATCAGGAACACCGGCGTCGCGTCGGCGTTGAACCGGTCCACCAGCTCCAGACGGCGTTTCTTCGGCGTCGCTCCGGTGATCATGTCGTATTCCACGCCGTCGGCCCGCAGCCGTTGCGCGATCAGGTCGAGGTAGCTGGTGAACTGCGAGAAGATCAGCATCTTGCGGCCGGCATCACGGCAGGAGTCCACCAGTTCGATGATGGCGTCCAGTTTCGCGGAGCTTACGGTCTTGCGCGCCTTCGACTGTTTCACAGGCTGTTTCACGGACTGCTGTGGGTCTTTCGCGGCGGATTGCACCCCTGCGCTCAAGGCACTGGCATGCCCGTCGGCGTTCTCGTATATCAGCCGCGGGTCGCAGCATACTTGCCGCAGTCGGGTCAGCTGCGCCAGAATCTGGATTTTGCCGGTGTTGAAATCGGCCGGACGCTGCCTCAGGATGACCGAGCGCAGCTGCTGCTCCAGTGCCGCATACAGCTTGCGCTGCTCCCCCTGCAGCTGCACTGTGATGACGTTCTCGATCTTGTCGGGCAGATCCTTGAGCACCTGCGACTTAAGACGGCGCAGGATGAACGGCCCCACGAACGATTGCAGTTTCTTCTGTGCGGTCTCGTCGCCGCTCAGCACCGGCATCTCGAACCGTTCGCGGAAATGCGCGTACGAGCCGAGCATGCCGGGCATCAGGAAATCGAAGATGCTCCACAGCTCGCTCAGCCGATTCTCGATCGGAGTGCCGGTCAGGGCGAAACGATGCACTGCGGTGACGGAGCGCACGGCTTTCGACACCTTGGTAGCGGCGTTCTTGATGTACTGTGCCTCGTCGAGCGTCATGCAGTAGAACTCAAGTCCCGCATAGTCGTCGATGTCGCGACGCAGCAGGTCATACGAGGTGACGAGCACGTCGGGAACGTCGTCGGACGCGGCCGCGGCCGACGACGGCCTTGCGGATTCCCGCGTCGGGAGACACACCGGTGTCCTGCTGTGCGGCGCGCACGCCGTCAAGCATCGCGCGACGTTCCGGTTTGGTGCCGGCGATGGCCTCCACGCGCAGCTCGGGAGTGTGCTTCGCCACCTCGGCTACCCAGTTGTACACCAGCGAGGCCGGGCAGACGATCAGATTCGGACGGTGCTCGGCCCGGGACTCCTTGTGCCGTGCAAGCAGCAGCGACAGCAGCTGCACGCTCTTGCCCAAACCCATCTCGTCGGCGAGGATACCCCCGAATCCCTTGTCGCACACGGCATTGAGCCAGCGGAACCCCTCGACCTGATACGGCCTCAGCACGGAGGCCAGCGCAGCGGGAACGCGGTACGTGGACGGATCGATCACGCGCAGGCCGTCCAGGTATGCGGTGAAGCTTGCGTCCTTCGCGTCGTCGTCGACCTGATGGTCCAGATAGTACGCCTCATAGGCGGGCACCGTGATCGAGCCGGATTCCAGATCGGCGGTCCGCAGTCCCAGGTCATCCGCGATCTCGTCGACGTCGGACATATCCACGTTGCGCATGTCGACGAAGGAGCCGTTGCGCAGCCGGTGGAATCTGCGGCGCCGACGGTAGCTCGCCAGCAGGCCCGGCACGTCGTCCGGGTCGATTTCGTCGCGATCGGCGATATCTCCACGAGCCCGGATTTCACCGAAAGGCCTATGGAGATCGTCGGGCGCGGCATGGCGGTCAGTCCGTCGAACGCGGGCGTCGCCATCACGTCGCCCAAACCGCGCAACACCGCCAATCCTTCGGTCAGCAGACGGTATATCGCCTCGTCGTCGGACTCGGGGATGGCGGCCACGGCACCGGACGGGCGCGGGAAATAGTGGAGCATCGCCTCGACTGCGAGTCGCTCCATCTCCTTGTCGCGCATGGACGCGTCGACGCCGACACCGTCGAACACGTGGTAATGCTTGTCGCCATAATGAGCCTGCGCGTCGCATGTCACCCCGGCGCGGTCGCGGTCGAGGTAAAACGCGAGCCTGCAGGCACGCGCATTTTCGCCAGCAGCTCGGGCGGCACGTCGATGATCAAGCCGCCGTGCGCCGGAACTCCGGTTTCACGCCCAGCTGGCGGCACGAGCCGGTCAAAGACCGATGACGCGGCGGAACCGTCCTCCGCGTTCGGACCGGCGGATGCGCCAATGGCGTCGACCGACCGCCCGACCTCGTTCTCCTGGCGGGAGACCAGTTGCGGCAGTACCGTGCGCACGAAACGATCCACATCACTTTCGCTCAGATACATCGCCTCGCGATCGTTTTCGCCGCACAGCAGGCTCAGCAGTGCCCGTTTCTGCGCAAAATCGGCATCGCACCGGTATATCGTCGCACGATCGACGCTCAGCAGCGCCCGACCGCCCGACCCCACGCCCGCGCCCGATTCGGCTTGGGAAAACGGCCGCGCGATCACGTAATGCGAGCGCTGTCCTTCAATGAATCGTTCCACGCGCTGCGCATGCCGTATCACGTAACCGGCCGCCGCCGTACTGCCGTTCGAGGCCTCGGGATCGTCGCCGCGTTCCACCGCAAGGCCGAGATCGGGATTGCCGTCCACGACTGATACGCGCATCGTCGGCGCGTAGAACCGTGCCGGAGCCGTGTATTCCACCGTGTCTTCGGTGCCGACGTACGTATCGAGCAGTTCGGCGACCTCACCGTCCGACAACGTCAGCGTCGCGTCATCCGACTGACGCCGGTAATAGTAGGAGTATGCGCTGTTGTCGTTGTTGATGACGGCGCGGATGTCCTGCGCGCGGGAGAGCACGTCGAGCAGGTTCCGCGAGCGCTCGTCAAAGGCGTCGCGCGAGTGCACGAACGCGAGCTTCTTGCCGTATGCGACGAACTCGCGGTTTTTCACGGATTGCAGCAGCGAGGCGATGTCCTTGACCACATAGGAGATGCCGCGCGACGGCACTTCGATGCGGAATTTCGCCACGCAGCTGTTCAGCGAGAAACTCAAGGAGAGCCGCAGCGACACGCTGGCGATGGGCATGAACCGCGCCGTCTGGGCTGCGCCGGCGACACCTCCGGAATCAGCCAGTCCGCCGATTTCCTTCAACAGGTCGAGCTGCCGGCTCTGCGATCTGCGGGTGCGCTCGTCGTCCTGCTGCCGCATGAACAGGTCAAGCGCGCGGGTCGTGCGCACGGCAGGTTGCCAGGGAACCAAGCCTGCGGCTCCGCGACCGATACCGTTCGTGGAGCCGTTACCATCGTCGGCCGCGGCGAAGTCATCCGGATGTTCGTTGTACGCCATGACCAGCGCGATGACATGCTTGCACACGCCCCGGAACCGGCCGTATGCGGGGCATGTGCACGATGACTGGCCGACCTTGCCCGCGTCGGTGTCGATCGCGGCGGAGACGCGGTAATCGTCCGCGTACCGGTCGGCGCCTTTGACCAGCGCTGTCAGGCGTACGTTGGCCCGCGCGCCCGTCAGCATGGTGCCCGAGGTACGTGGCGAATCCGGCACGTTGAACGATACGGCCATGTCGTGCATACGCCCGGATTTCAGCACGTCCTTCGCACGAAAAAACACGGCGTTGCCGCCGAGCCGGCGCAGTTCGGCGTCGTCGACGGAGGGCGGCAGCGGCGTGGCACCGGCAGTGTCGTCTGCCATGTCGGCGTACGAGCCGCGAGCGCCGTACGTGACGCCGTCATCGTCGGCATCACCGTCGGAGAAGTCGCGGTACTGGCCGCCGCCGGAGCGGGAACCATACACGGACGCATGCCAATCCATCAATGCCCCTTCCGTTGCAGCGGGCGACAATCACGCCCGTGCATGCCATCATGACCGGCCAACATCCCGGTCGATATACGGATACGACATTAACAGGTTTCACTCCGCTCAACCAACACCGGCGCAAAGGCATCGCTGGCTGAGGCTGGCCAGATCGGTCAGATGATGCCGCGGTCGCTCAGCGGGCCCGCCCAGTCGCTCTCTTCGGGCTCGCGGGCGGACTGGATGGGTTCCTCGGCCAATGCTTGGCGGGGATGGTCTTGGGCTTGAACGGGAACTTCTCGGCGCGCATCTTCTCGTAGGCGGCGATGTCGTCCTCATGCTGCAACGTCAGGTCGATGTCGTCGTAGCCGTTCATCAGGCGCCAGCGCACGTAATCGCCGACCTCGAACGGCAACGTCACGTCGCCGCAGGTGACGGTGCGCTGCTCAAGGTCTACGGTCATCTGACGACCGGGCTCCTCGTCCAGCAGCTTCCACAGGAGTTCGACGGACTCCTGCGGCATGATGGCCGCCAGCACGCCGTTCTTGGCGGTGTTGCCGTAGAAAATGTCGGCGAAGCTCGGCGCGATCACCACGCGGAAACCGTAATCGTGCAGCGCCCACACCGCGTGCTCGCGCGATGAGCCGATGCCGAATTCGGGGCCGGCCACGAGAATCTGCCCTTGCCGGCATATTCCGGCTGGTTCAGCACGAAATTCGGGTCGCGGCGCCAGGCGTAGAACAGCGCGTCATCGAAACCGGACTTGGTCACGCGCTTCAGGAACACCGCGGGGATGATCTGGTCGGTGTCGACGTTGGAGCGGCGCAGCGGCACGCCCACGCCGGTCAATGTGGTGAGTTTTTCCATGGATATCAGGCTTTCAATTCTTGCCCCCGCTGGCGGAGGCTGTCGGCTTTGCTGACTGGGGGGGGGCGCCAGTGCGCGACACTCCGCCCCACCCTCAGTCAGTCTTCGACTGACAGCTGCTGCAGCGGGAGCCAGTGTGCAGTATTTACAGGTCGGCGGGCGACGAGATCGTGCCGCGAATGGCGGTCGCGGCGGCGACGGCGGGCGACGCGAGATGCGTGCGCGAGCCCTTGCCCTGGCGTCCTTCGAAGTTGCGGTTCGATGTGGAGATGGAGCGCTCACCCGGCACCAGCTTGTCCGGGTTCATGCCCAGGCACATCGAGCAGCCGGCGTTGCGCCATTCGGCGCCGAAGTCCTCGAACACCTTGTCGAGTCCTTCCTTCTCCGCTTGCAGGCGCACGCGCGAGGACGCGGGCACGACGAGCACGCGGTGGATGTTCTCGGCCTTGTGGTGTCCCTTCATGATCGAGGCGGCCTGGCGCAGGTCGTCGATGCGGCCGTTGGTGCACGAGCCGATGAACACGGTGTCCACGGCGATGTCCTTGATCGGCATGCCGGGCTTGAGTCCCATGTAGGTCAGCGCCCGCTCGGCGGCGGCGCGCTTGGTGGCGTCGGCGATCTTGTCGGGCTCCGGCACGTTCGCGGTGATTGGCAGGCCCTGGCCGGGTTGGTTCCCCACGTCACGAAGGGGCCGAGCTTGGTCGCGTCGATGTCCACGACCTTGTCGAACACGGCGTCGTCATCGGTCTTGAGCGTCTTCCAGTAGGCGACGGCCTGATCCCACAGCTCGCCTTCGGGCGCGTGCGGACGGCCCTTGAGGTATTCGAACGTGGTCTCGTCCGGCGCGATCATGCCGGCGCGGGCGCCCGCCTCGATGGACATGTTGCACACGGTCATGCGTTCGTCCATCGTGAGGTTGCGGATCGCCTCGCCGCGGTATTCGATGACGTAGCCCTGACCGCCGCCGGTGCCGATCTTCGCGATGATCGCCAGAATAATGTCCTTGGCGGTGGCGTCCGCCGGCAGCTTGCCGTTCACGTTGATCGCCATCGTCTTGAACGGCTTGAGGCTCAGCGTCTGCGTCGCCATCACGTGCTCGACCTCGGAGGTGCCGATGCCGAACGCGAGCGCGCCGAACGCGCCGTGCGTGGACGTGTGGGAGTCGCCGCACACGATGGTCATGCCCGGCTGGGTCAGGCCCAGAATCGGGGCGAACGCGTGGACGATGCCTGATCGGCGTCGCCCAGCGGGTGCAGGCGCACGCCGAACTCCTTGCAGTTCTTTTCCAGCGTGCTCAGCTGCAGGGTGGATGTCTTGTCCGGGTTCGGACGGTCGATGTCGACCGTCGCGTGTTGTGATCCTCTGTGGCGATCAGCTGATCGACGTGACGCGGCTTGCGCCCGGCCAGACGTAGACCCTCAAACGCCTGCGGGCTCGTTACTTCATGCATGAGCATCAGGTCGATGTACAGCAAATCGGGTGCGCCGTCGCTCCCCTGCCGCACCAGATGGTCGGCCCAGACTTTCTCGGCCAATGTGGTTCCCATTCGGGACCTCCTCAAATTTCCTCGCGCAAGGTATTGCCCTCACGCTTTTTATGTGGTAATAAGCGTATGGCAAGGCACGTTGAGAACTTCCCTAGGCCGATATATGAGATAAATACATGGCCATAAAACGGCGAAAACATGGCGATGCTTGAATTATTCTTGTTTTTTGCGGTTCTTGTCGAAAATATCGCGATATTACCGGCCTGCCATTAACAGAAAAGCGTCTACGTTACTTTTGCATTTCATTATGTGAGATGGCATAATGCTTCATTATGACTTCTCTGACGCAACCACTGGCCACAAGCATGGCCGATGAACGACAGCGTGCCGACGACGAGATGCATGACGACGGCACCGTGACCAGCACCATGACAGCGGACGCCATCGAGTACACCATCAGCGGAGAGATCCATTCCGGCGTCGGTGTACTCGACAAAACCGTGAAGATTTTGGACGCGCTGGAATCCGGTCCCGCGACTCTCGGACAGCTGGTGTCGGCCACCGGCCTGGCGCGACCGACCGCCCACCGTCTGGCTATCGCGTTGGAGCGCCACCGCTTCGTGCTGCGCGATCAGCACGGACGATTCGTGCTTGGCTCGCGTTTCGCCGAGCTTGCCGCCGCAGCGGGCGAGGATCGTCTGCTGACCGCGGCGGGGCCGATTCTGCAGACACTGCTTGACCGGACCGGCGAATCCGCGCAAATCTACCGCCGTCAGGGCGATCAGCGCGTGTGCATCGCCGCGGTGGAACGCGCCAGCGGCCTGCGCGATTCGATTCCCGTGGGCGCGATGCTGTCGATGGAGGCCGGGTCGCCGCGCAGATTCTGCTCGCCTGGGAAGATTCCGAACGGCTGCATCAGGGGCTGAGGCACGCCAAGTTCACCGCCGCGAAGCTCGCCGCCGTGCGCAAGCGCGGTTGGTCCGAATCGGTGAACGAGCGCGAAGAGGGCGTCTGCTCCATCTCCGCGCCGATCCGCAACGCCTCCGGTCAGGTCATCGCCGCGATTTCCATTTCCGGCCCGTCAGGCCGTATGGGCAACTCGCCCGGGCGCCGTTACGCCCCGCTGGTCATGGCCGCCGGCAAATACCTGACCGACGCCCTGCTCAAGGCCAGCTCCGTTCGCTGACGGCGCCGGCGACGGACGGGCGCAGAGCCCAGCAGGCTGTCGAGCGCAGCGGATCAGTGGAGCGCCCCCGCTGGCGGGGGCGCTCCTTGGCATCAGACAATGCCTGACGACTCAGCGTCAGCGGGGGCGTCCCTTTTTGCTCAGATCTTCTTCAATGCGGCAGCGACCCCGGCGAGCAGGCCGGGTTTCCTCAGCAGATTGACGCCATCGGCGGCGTTCGACTGCCCTTCGACGCATAGGTGTACGCCTTGTTGGAGCTCGGTTTCCGACCAGCTCGCCGAATGTCAGCAGCTGCGTCCGCGGGCTGTACGGGTGGCGGATGTCGAACTCGAACAGTCTTGCCGCACGATTCGCCGCGGCCGGT
>ENA-OQDE01000103-OQDE01000103.1-human-gut-metagenome-genome-assembly--contig:-NODE-103-length-51345-cov-2.680835_pt1 | contig 51345 bp, 63 predicted proteins | sample MGYA00242768_ERZ504595 | MGnify/ENA primary metagenome ERZ504595 (study PRJEB26092, sample SAMD00036307) | human gut metagenome | host: Homo sapiens | study: EMG produced TPA metagenomics assembly of...
GCAAAAGCCTAAGAAAACAGCTCAAAGACCGAGCGTTGACCTTGATGCAATCTATAATAACGCACAGCCTTTTCCCGATTGGCAGAGGTAGTCAATAATATGAAACCTGTTTCAAGGGCAATTGCGGCGGCATTTGCAAATTCTGCCGCCTACACAAGCGGAAAATATTTGCTGATTGACACAGATAATGAAATGGCTTTTGAACTTCTCAAAAATAACGAAAGACGACAGGAAATCCGTCAGCTTATTTTAGAAACAACAGGTCAGCACTATAATCTCGGTCCGTATAAAAGACCGAGTGCAAAACAAGAAGAAAAAACCGATCCCGTTGACAAGCTTATTGAAAGCTTGCAGGAAGCGATGTAATAATAACACAAGAATAACCGAAAGGAAGATAAAATTATGAAAGCAAGATTACCAAAGGGTTACGGCAGCGGCGGAGCAAACAACATTCAGCAGCTTGCCCGTCAGGCTCAGAAACTTCAGGATGATATGGAGGCCGCATCAAAGGAACTCGAGACAAAAGAGTATGAGGCAACAGCCGGTGGCGGTGCAGTTAAGGTTACAGTAACAGGCAAAATGGAACTCACAAAGGTTGAAATTTCACCCGAAGTTGTTGATCCCGAGGATGTAGAAATGCTCTCAGACCTCGTTATGGCAGCCGCAAATGAGGCAATCAGAGCAGCCGCTAAGGAAAAAGAGGACAAAATGGAAACAATCTCAGGCGGACTTAACATTCCGGGAATGTTCTGATTATGTCGGGATATAATGTTGCTCCGCTTGAAAATTTGGTGGAGCAGTTTGAAAGAATGCCGGGAATCGGTAACAAAACCGCTCAAAGACTTGCATATTATGTTCTCAATCTGTCAAAAACAGAAGCGGAACAGCTTGCGGGTGCGGTGATGGATGCCCACACAAAGATTCACTATTGCAGTAAATGCTGTAATCTTACAGACAAAGACCTTTGTCCCGTGTGTGCAAATCCCGCAAGGATCATTCCGTTATCTGCGTTGTTGAAACTCCGAGAGATGCTACGGCTATTGAAAATACCCACGAATTTAAGGGTGTTTATCATGTTCTCCACGGTTCAATCTCACCGCTTAACGATATCGGTCCCGACAACCTTACAATAAAAGAACTGCTTGCAAGGCTTAACGAGGAATCGGTTGAGGAGGTCATTATGGCAACCAACCCGACCGTTGAGGGCGATGCAACGGCTCTGTATATTTCAAAGCTCTTAAAGCCGCTTGGTGTAAAGGTGACAAGACTTGCCTATGGTATCCCCGTTGGCGGTGACCTTGAATATGCTGATGAATACACCCTTGCAAAGGCTCTTGAGGGCAGAAATGAAATTTAATTTCTTGATTTAAACTATTGACAAATTGTCAAAACAGTAGTATAATCTTGTATTCCACAGTAGAAAGGAGGATGTGCAGTGGCAAATATGAAAACGATTGCTCAGAACAAAAAGGCAAGACACGATTATTTTGTCGAGGAAACCTATGAAGCCGGAATTGAGCTTTGCGGTACGGAAGTAAAATCCTTGCGTGCCGGCAGAGTAAATCTCAAGGACAGCTGGTGTTCAATTGTTGACGGCGAAATTTTTGTCAACGGAATGCACATTTCTCCTTACGAACAGGGAAACATCTTTAACCGTGATCCGATGCGTGTGAGAAAACTCCTTATGCACAAAAAAGAGATTTTAAAGCTCTACGGCACGGTTAAGCAGACGGGATATTCACTTATCCCGATTTGTCTGTATTTCAAGGACAGCAAGGTAAAACTTCAGGTTGGACTCTGCAAAGGTAAAAAGCTATACGATAAGCGTGCCGATATGGCAGAACGCTCCGCAAAGCGTGATATCGAAAGAGCCTTGAAGTCAAAACAGATTTAATAAACAAAAACCGCATTTGCGAGGGCGGATGCGGTCATATATGGGGATGTAAAGGTTTCGACGGGGATTTCAAACCTTGGTAAGCGAGCGGCGGTGCGGAACCGCCATAAAATCCGCAACTTTAAAATTAACTGACAACAAAACAGTTGCTTTAGCAGCCTGAGTGCTGCTCGTTCCTGCACAGAGTACCTCGGCTGTGTAAGGGGCGTCGATTAGAGGTAAATGTGAACAGGGGAGCGCTCCGAACCCTGTCACAGCTTAGGAGCTGCCAAAGTGCATAGCCTGTTGATGGGCGATGCACCGAGGGAGATTTAAAACACCAACTGCGCTCGGAGAAACCCTTGGCAAGATTTTTTCGGACAGGGGTTCGATTCCCCTCATCTCCACCACCTCAGTCACGATTGCATATGCAGTCGTGACTTTTTCTATGCGGGGCATTAGTTATCAAGTTCGTGAGTTTCAAATGAATTCTGAATTTCAGGGGAATGAGTGATTCGGAAATATCAAGCATTATGGGTGCTTTCGGTGTTTTATAAGGCGGAAAATTTGTTTTCTTTGGTTCCGTAAAATTCTGATATTTGCCGTCAAAGTTAAGCTCTATTTTTGCGGTTTTGCCAAATTTATTCTTCGCAATTATCAGCATGGTTTCTTCGGGAGGAGTGCCTGAGTCACGGTTGCGGACATATTCTCTGTCAAGGAGAAAAACATAGTCACCGTCCTGTTCAAGACCTCCGCTTTCTTTCAAATCTTCCATTGTCGGAATATGGTTTGTATCGGCTCGTCTGAGCTGTGAAAGCAGAATAATGCAACAGCCTGTCTGCTTTGCAATCGCTTTGAGTTCGCCTGTTATGTAATCAATCTGAAGTCGCTTGCTCTCACCGAATTTCTTCAGCGTTGAAACAATCTGAACATAGTCAACAATTACAAGCTGAGGCTTTTCTTTGGCAATTTCAGAGGTGATTGCCTCAACATTTCTCGTTTTGTCCCCGACAATAAGATAACTTGCAATGTTCGTACTTAAAGCAAAATTTCTTGCTGTGGATTGCAGCTGTTCGGCATTCTGACTGTTTCTGAAATTCTCATAAGGAATATTGCATTGAGAAGAAAACACCTTGTCCAAAATCATATCGTAGGTCATTTCAAGCGAAAAGAACATAACCTTTTGACCGTGTAAGGCACAATTTACCGCAATGTTGAGTGCAAGCGTAGTCTTGCCGACAGACGGTCTTGCCGCAAGTATTGCGAGTGTGCCTTTCTTCAATCCCGAAGTAAAGCGGTCAAGCTTTGGAAAGTATGTTTTAATGCCCTTGTGAGCCTTGCCAATGTGCGAAATGTAATCATTGAGCATTTTCTCATTCTGCCTAAATGTGTCATTGTGAGCGATTTCATCGGCTGTATCGGCAATGCTCCTCAGCTTTGAAGGTGAAATACTGCCGTCAATGATTGAGCTTTCAAGGCTTGATTTCATAAATCTTTTTGCAGATTCATCAATCAGAATTTTAATATATTCATTCACATTGTCCGTTCTGAACGAACTGTCGGCACATTCAAGAATACGCTGTTTCTGTTCATTTGAGCATTTAGAAAGCAAAATACCTGTATCCGGATTTCCGCTTTTGAATTCTTTGCGGATAATTGCGAATAGGGAACGGTTGGTTTCATCTGTGAACAAATCGTCCGACAATTCGCTGATGAGGCTTTTGCCCTCGTCAAAGTTGATAATATGACCGATGAGTCGGTTTTCAATTTCTGTTGTATCTTTCATATAACCTCCGTAATTTATAATGTTTCATAGGTTGACAGAATGTCAAAATCTTTCTTTGGCTTAACGGTGTCAATAGAATTCAGATAGCTTTCAAACTTTGTCCCGAACAGCGTTTGCGGTCTGAGGTATTGTGCGTAATCACTCCCAAGCCACTCACTGCACTTGATGTCAATTACTTTCTTAAAATCTTCAACAGTAAAGCCTTCGTTAAGTCTTGCTTTAATAAGACTTTGTGTTGCAGCGGTTAAACTGCGAAAATTCTTTCTTGCTCTCAAATTCAAATAGTCGATAATCTCCTTGATTTCGACAATATATTTATTATTATTTTATTATTATATTTATGTGAAGTTTTCTTCATGGGGGAGTGAAATTTTCTTCATGGGGGTATGAAGTATTCTTCGTAGTGTCCGTGTCCTGAATTACAGTCATACTCCTTAGTTTGATGTAAGATTCGTTTGCATTTTCAATCTTACGATATATGAATTTGTATTTTACAAGTTTAGAAATTGAGCTTTGAATTGTTCTTGTGGTGGTATTTAGTATCTTAGCAATCGTGTCATTACTCATAGTGCAACAACTGTCATACATTCTGCAAGCCGATTCAATAATACCGTAAACAAGCTTGTCCGTAGAATTCAATCTCTTGTCCGAGAGTATGTTGTATGAAATTGTTATGTATTTGCAACCGCTCATATAATCACTCCTGTTGTAACCTAAAGAAGAACCCCCCTCCACTTATACCCCCCTAATTTGAAGAAAAATGCATAGAATAATGCAATTTTTCGAAAATTTAATTAAAAATTATTAGAGCGAATTTGCGTAAAGTAATGCAAAATAAAAACCACCCAAAATCGGGTGGTTGTGTAAAGTGATTATTAAAATATGAATGATGAAATCACGCTGAAATATTATTAAACTAACATCAATCCTACAAAGAAGCATAACTGTGCGGTGGTGTTGATGATTTGTTCTGTCCGGTTCATTTTTGGGTTTGAGGAGTCAGCTTTGAATGTGAGAACGGTCATCAAAATCATTCCGATTACGCCTATTGCGAAGAAAATGCACGAGGGGAAACTTAGCAATCCTGCAAGTATTGCCGAACCGTTTAAATTTTCTCCGAATAAATCGTAAGTAGTTTTATAGTTAAAATTATATCACAGTAATAATTTTGGTTCAATAAAAAAGACAAATTCACACATCATAACAGGCACGCTGTTAAGCGAAAATCCCGTGAGTGAATTTGTCCTTTTTGTTAAGTTAATATTTAATTGCCGTTAAGATTACTGTAAAGTATAACGGTTCTTTTTAAATCATCTATTTTGTTATTCAAATCTCTTATTTCCAAAAGAGTTTCCACCATCAATTCTTTTTCCGGTAGCGATACAATCGTTCTCTTTCTGCATTTCTCATTCTTACATATTCTTCGTATTGTTGTTGTTTTCTTTCCTGAAGTTTTTTAAACATAATTTTCTCCAAACTGTTAATTAAAAAAATTATTCATCAAGTAATTTTATGAGTACGGCTTTTGCATCACTTAAAACTTTTCCCGAATAATTGTCACCTCTTGCAATGCGATCTTTTATTCCGATAACGCAATGGGCGGCTATGTCGATAGGTGAATAGCCAAAGTCGAAAATTTCCTCGGGGTAATACTTTAGCATTCTTAAAAATGCATCGGGAGCAACATAGTAGTTGTCCATATTGTCAAGAGCTAACAAAAATGCCCTTTTGTACAAAGCGTGTGAATAATCGAGATTTTGCGGTAAATCGCCGTACCTGTACATATCACCAAGCTTGTAAACAGACGGAATATCGCCGAAAATAGCCGCCTTTTCCCAACATTCTTTAGCTTTGGTTTTATCAACAGGAATGCTTCTTCCGTAGTAATAGCAGTAGCCAAGATTGCTCAGTGCGGTTATATTTCCCATATCGGCAGACTTTTGATAAAGCCTGATTGCTGTTTCATAATCGCCCGCCTGATACGCATCTGCACCTTTGTTAAGATAAATCTCATCTTCGGTGAGTTCTTCAAATTCATCTTCATTAAATTTATTTTCTTCGTTAATATAATCAAGCTTCATATAATTCATACCTTTCTGTTAATAATTGTTTTTAAGTTCAAACCGGTTATTATTGCTCTGACATAATTGTAACATTATCGTTATACGAATACAATACTGTAGATAATAAATCAGCATAATCATCAAGTTTTACTATGGTTATTTGTATGCTTTTACTATGTGTAAATTTTGTTATGCACATTGCAGGTGTTTTGCTTATGAATTTTGTCTGTTAATGCTAACGGATTTATGATATAATAAGCACGGAAATTATAGTTATAATCTAAAGTGTTTGTGAGTGCTTATTATATGAATTTATGTTCCCCTCAAATTTGCCTTGCAAAATTCTCGATGGGTGATTATATCATAATGCACCTTGTGATTATGATATAATAAGAATATTTCAATCATTTTCTTTTCCTCAGCTTTGTTCCTGTGCAGAGAAGTGTAATAGCCGTTCCTGCACCTTTTGCAAACATTTCTACTGCGACTTTTGCCGTTAATGTCATTATAAGTCCAAACATTTTTACCTACGATTTTAGTTTTTGATGATAAGTTTTTCTGTTGCAAGTACAACCGTTGTTGTCACAGCAAATCCAAGCACAAACCATAATGCTTCCATTACTCTGCTCCTTTCGGTCATTTGTATATGCAAAAATGCACTCACAGACTTTTGATAAGAAAAAGGCTTTGACCTTTTACAGTCAAAGCCTCATACTGTCATGGCAATGCCTTGGGTTTATTAAGTTTTATCATACTGCCTTATAAAACCTCGGCATATTCCGTGGCAGTCTTTTTGTTTAAATTTCGTTTGGATTTTTACTTTATCATTTTTAAAAATTCCTGTTTTGTCAAAAGCTTTGCAAAGCCGTAGTCACGACATATTTTTTGGCAAATCCTTTTTGTTTCATCGTCCATACCGCAGTCAAGGCAAATTACACAGTCATTTCTTCCTCTGCTTATCCATTTTACCTTTGCGGCAGCACTTCGCAAAATATATTCGGCATTTTCACATTTTCCGCTGACGGGAGCAACAAACATAACGGTATTATTTTTTCTGTTACGAAAGAGAATGTTAATTCACGGACAAATGCACAAATTCCGATTACGGCAAAAACAACAAGAAAAACAGCAGATACAACATTCATGTAATTCACCTCAGTACATTTTATTGCAGATGTTTCAAAGTGTGCGGTATAAATCCGCAAAATGCAGAAACAATATAAAAAGCGGCTAATCCGCAAAAATGAATGAGGAGAATGAATACTATGGAAAACAATGCATATTGTAACCAAAGCATTATGTGCTCGGTAACAAACTGTAAGCATCACAACAGCACAAAGGACTACTGTTCGCTTGAAGCAATCAAGGTCGGAACTCACGAGCAAATCCGACTGTTTGTCAGTGTACGGACTGCCAGAGCTTTGAAGCAAAGTGCAGCTGCAAGTAATTTGATTTGAAGCTTACACCCTCAGCCCCTCGGACTGGGGGTGTTTTGGCTTTAAAAGGGGATGAATTTGTGGAGATTTTTTCATCGGTAATTTTTCAGATTGCGGTTTTGTTTTCGTTTATATTTATCGGTTTTACAATCCGACAGGGCGGATTTTTGCCGGAAAATTCAGCCGAAATTTTTTCAAAGCTTGAGAACAGAATTCTTATGCCCGCCGTTGTAATTAACACATTCCGCACCAATTGTACAGTAAAAAACATAAGCGAAAAATGGGTGTTCATTGCCTACAGCACGGGGGTTCTGCTGTTTTGTATTGCAACGGGATTTGCCGTTTCAAGATTTCTTGGTAAGACGGAATATCTGAAAAAGGTGTACCGCTATTCAATTTCCGTTTCAAATTTCGGATTTGTCGGAACTGCAATGGTGTCGGGAATATACGGCGCAGAAGTATGGAGCTTTTCGACTATCTTATGTTCACTTTACCGCTTAATCTGTTTACTTATTCAATAGGAATTGCGTGGCTTGTGCCGAACGGACACGGCAAATTTTCAATGAAAAATTTTGTTAATCCGATTTTTGTTTCAATTTTTATCGGAGCAATTCTCGGTTTATTGCCGATTCCGAAATTCAGACTTGTCACAACAATAATCAATTCAACCGCTGCCTGTATGTCTCCGATTGCAATGATTCTGACAGGCTTTGTAATAGGCGGCTACAGCTTTGCAAATCTTTTCGGCAAATGGCAGACCTATGTTGTTGCAGGAATCCGCCTTGTGTTTCTGCCAACGGTTTCGGTTCTTGTGTTAAAGCTTTTTAACGCACCTCAGGAGCAGTTGTTGCAACACTTTGCGCAAATGCAATGCCGCTTGGACTTAACACGGTAATCATTCCGTCAGCCTACGGAAAAAGTCCCGATGACGGTGCAAGTATGGCGCTTGTGTCACAGCTGACGGCAGTTTTTACGATACCGATTTTGTTCTATATTCTGCTTTAACCCTTGATTAATTCCCACTCCATTGGTACAATATAGGTATAAAAATTTTGGAGGTTTGATTATGGAATTATCTGAGGCTTTAAATAACAGAAAAAGCACAAGACATTATATAGATAAAAAGTTGACAAAAGCCTGCTTGACGAAATGCTGTCGGCGGCAAATCTTGCTCCTTCGTGGAAGAACTCGCAGACGCCGCGCTTTTATGTTGCAACAGGCGAGAAAAGTAAGGATGCCGTAAGAGAGGCACTCCCTGAATTTAACAGAAAAAATTCAGAAAATGCGTCTGCATATATCGTGACAACAGTTGTTCTCAACCGTTCGGGTTTTGACAAAGACGGTACTGCCGTGACTGAAATCGGCAACGGCTGGGGATATTACGATCTCGGCCTTAACAATATGGCACTTTTGCTAAAGGCAACCGAACTCGGCATTTCAACCCTTGTTATGGGTATCCGTGACGGTGAAAAGCTCAGAAAAGAATTTGACATTCCCAAAACAGAGGCTGTTGTCAGCGTTATCGCAGTTGGTTACACTGATTCCGAAATCGTAAGACCGAAGAGAAAATCTGTTGAGGATTTTGCAAAATTTTATGAGGACTGAGAGGTTTACATAATGAGTGAATTTATCGAAAAGCTGAAATCAAGAAGAAGCGTCCGCAGTTTTAAGTCTGATATGCCGCCAAAGGAAGTTATTGACGAAATCATTTCCGCAGGTCTGTATGCACCGTCAGGAATGAACAGACAGCCGGTTATTATCGTTGCCGTTACAAACAAAGAAATGCGTGACAGGCTTTCAAGAATGAATGCCGAAATTATGGGAAAAGATGTTGATCCGTTCTATAACGCTCCCGTTGTGCTGATTGTGCTTGCCGACAAAGCTGCTCCTACATATCTGTATGACGGTACTCTTGTGATGGAAAATCTTATGCTTGCCGCCCATGATGAGGGACTCGGAAGTTGTTGGATTCACCGTGCAAAGGAAGAATTTGAAAGCAAAGAGGGCAAAGAAATTCTCGAATCACTCGGTATTGAGGGTGACTATGAGGGTACCGGTCACTGCGTTATCGGTTATGTGAACGGTGAATATCCCAAAACTTCACCGAGAAGAGAAAACCGTGTTTTCTATGTTGAATGAGGGAATTTGTTTTTGAAAGGATTGAACAAGGTTGACTTTGCAACAGTTGAAATATGTTGTCACCGTTGCCCGCACAGGCTCAATGAGTGAAGCGTCAAAAGAACTTTTTATTTCCCAACCGGGACTTACAACATCAATTCGTGAGTTGGAAACGGAAATGGGCATAAAGATTTTTACACGCACAAACAAGGGCGTTGTAACTTCAAACGAGGGTGAAAGATTTCTCGGCTATGCACGACAGGTTCTTGAACAGGCAAGCCTGCTTGAGGGAGTGTATAAGTCGGGAACAAAGATAAAGCAACAGTTCTGCGTTTCAACCCAGCACTACTCGTTTGCAGTCAATGCATTTGTTGATCTTATCCGACGGTTTGCAGGCGAGGAGTACGATTTTCACTTCGTGAAACCGAAACCTACGAAATTATTGACGATGTTGCAAAGATGAAAAGCGAAATCGGAATTCTTTATCTCAACAGCTTTAACAAAGATGCGCTGATGAAAATTATAAAATCAAAGTCGCTGACATTCACCGAGCTTTTACGGCAAAGCTCATGTGTTTGTATCAACCGACCATCCGCTTGCAGACAAAAAATCCGTTACAATGGAGGAACTTGCCGATTATCCGTATCTCTCGTTTGAACAGGGGGAGCATAATTCTTTTTATTATTCGGAAGAAATTTTCAGCACGGTCGGGCGTACAAAAAATATCAGAGTGACAGACAGAGCAACCCTATTCAACCTTTTAATCGGACTCAACGGCTACACAGTTTGCAGCGGTGTAATCGACAATGAGCTTAACGGTGATAATATAACCGCAATCCCCCTTGATGAAGAGGGCAATATGAAAATCGGTTATATCGAAAATAAAAAGATTCTGCACAGTAACCTTGCCGAGGCATATATTGAGGCTTTAAAGAAACATATTTGATATAAGAAAAACTAATAGCAAACGGCTGATAACAAGTATTTTACAAGTCTGTGAATTCATATTATAATTAACTCATCAAATTTCCACGGAGGTATTTAAGATGAGTAAACAGCACACACCATTTAGATTTGAAACAGTAGGCAGCTTTTTAAGACCCGATTATCTTAAAAAAGCAAGACTTGATTTTGAAAACGGTAAAATCACAAAAGAAGAGCTTACCGCAGTTGAGGACAAGGCTATTCTTGACCTTGTTGCAAAACAGAAAAAAGCCGGTATAAAAGCGATTACCGACGGTGAATTCCGCAGAGCAACATGGCATCTTGACTTCATGTGGGGATTTAACGGAGTTGAACACAAAAAAACCGAAAACGGTGTTACATTCCACGGCGAACAGGCTTTGATTGACGATACATGGCTTTCCGGCAAAATCTCGGTTGACGGTCATCCGTTTGTTGAACATTACAAATTTGTAAAGGCTCTTGAGGATGAAAACACAGTAGCAAAGCAGACAATTCCTGCTCCCGCACAGTTTTTCCAGCAGTTCATCATTCCTGCAAATATTGAAACGACAAGGAAGTTATATTCGACAGATGAAGAACTTATCAACGATATTGCAAACGGATACAAAAAGGTAATCAAAGATCTTTACGATGCAGGTTGCAGAAATATCCAGTTTGACGACTGCACATGGGGCGTTCTTGTTGCGGAGGGTAGCGTAAACCGCTATGGCGAGGATGCAGATTTTAAGAGTATCAGTGAGAAACTTCTCAAGGTAAACAACCTTGCAATTGAGGGTAAGCCCGATGACCTCGTAATCAATACTCATGTTTGCAGAGGTAACTATCATTCTGCATACTTCAGCAGCGGTGCATATGATCCTGTTGCAGAGAAACTTTTCGGTGAAGAAAATGTCAACGCTTATTATCTTGAGTTTGACGATGAGCGTTCAGGCGGTTTTGAACCGTTAAAATATGTGAGCGGTGACAAAAGGTTGTTCTCGGTCTTATCACAACAAAGTCACCTGTTCTTGAGGATAAGCAGACTGTAATCAATCGTATTCATGAGGCGGCAAAGTATATTCCGCTTGACAGATTGTATCTCAGTCCGCAGTGCGGTTTTGCATCATGCGAAATCGGTAATAAGCTTACCGAGGAAGAGCAGTGGGCAAAGCTTGCTCTTGTAAAAGAAATTGCAGAAGAAGTTTGGAAGTAATTATATATAAAAAAGCCGACACTTTTCGGAGTGTCGGCTTTTTATCTGCCATAAATCAGTCCTTGCGTTTTGAACTGAATTTGTATGATATAAGGTTGAGAACAAGGAAAAGTACGATTGCACCGATTGAGTACATCATCATAAATGTGAAATCCACTTCGTTTCCGAAAAGGTTGAGGTTGGTTGCAAACGCTTTTTCTGCCTCTGCGGCAAACATTCCGTGGTCTGCTCCTGCGAGTGAGGTCGAAATATCGTTAATGCACGGACTGACAAGCACATTTCTTATCATAGCCGCAATGTGTGAGCCGGGGATAAGATTTACAAATGTCTGAACTCCGTCCGAAAATTGGCTGACGGGAATGTATGCGCCGATTACAAAACCGATTGCAACCGAAATAAGTGTGTTGAATGCGGCATAGGTTGAATTCTTTTTGAAGAATGACGCAACAAACATAAGAATAAGTACAGCTGAAACAGAGCCTAAAATCACAAGTCCGTATAATTTTAAAAGCTCTGTAAATTCGGGAAAGCTTGAACCCGATATGCACGAAAATGCGATGCCTGCCGTCAGCAAAATTGCGCTGATTACAATTGTGTTTACAACCGCACCCGAAAAGTAGGAGAGAACAACCGTACTGCCCTTTACGGAAGAAGCGTTGTAGTCGTAGTCAATCTTGTTCTGCTTGTCGGAAATCATTACCGAAAGCGAGTTCATTGCAACCGTAACAACAGATGTTCCGATAACGCCGGATACAAGCCATGAATTTACAAGTGCGTTAATCAAATTGTCCTCTGTTTTGATGTTGAAGCCGTCAAGCATTGAAGTCATTGAATCGACATAATTCTGCTTGAGAAACAAAAGATAAAGTCCGAGTATGATAATCTGCGTCATCATTGAGAAGATAATTGCGGTTTTGTCCTTTAAATATACCTTTATATTTCGTTTTGTCATACCCTTGTATGAGCAAAGTGTTATTTGAAATTTCATATCAGTCACCCAGCCTTTTACCCGTTACAGTCAGAAACACATCGTCCATATTGCCTTTGATAATCTCAAAATCGACAATTTCAGTATGTTTGTTTGTGATTTCAAGAGCCTGTCTGCTGTCCTTGATTTTGATTTTATACGCATCTCCGACTCTTTCAAAATCAAGATTATCGGCCTTGAGAAGATTATCGTTTTCAGAATTTTCTTCCGTGTACCAAACAAGGCTGTTTGACGAATAATCTTTTTTGAGATTATGCGGAGAATCGTTGGCAACAATTTTGCCCGAATCAATAATCACCACATTGTCGCAGTCAACTGTTTCTTCCATATAGTGGGTTGTGAGGAATACCGTAAGTCCTGTTTCTTTGCGAAGATTGTGGATGATTTCCCACACCTGCAGCCTTGTTTTCGGGTCAAGTCCCGTTGTCGGTTCGTCAAGGAACAGGAGCTTAGGTCGGTTAATAAGCGCCCTTGCAATGTCAACCCGTCTGCGCTGGCCACCGCTCAATGTTCCGTATTTTCTTTTGAGAATTTCCGAAAGGTCAAAGGTTTGTGTAAGGCTTTCAATTCTTTTGGCGATTTCTTTTTTGTTGAGTCCGTAATATGACGCTCTCGATTCAAGATTTTCTTTAACGGTAAGCTGTTTGTCAAGTACAGAACCCTGAAAAACAATTCCGATAAGCTCCTTGATTTTGTTCTTTTCTTTGTCAAGGTCATATCCGCCGATTTTAACATTGCCCGATGTTTTTTCAAGCACCGTACAAAGAATGTTGATTGTGGTTGATTTGCCTGCACCGTTAATTCCGAGAAATGCGAAAAACGAACCTTCTTCAACCGTGAATGATATATCATTTACTGCGTGAACATCTTTATAATTCTTTACAAGATTTTTAACTTCGATTATGTTACTCATTAAAAATCCCCTCCTTCTGTCAACATAGTAGCACCTTGCAATTCAAAAGAAAAGCAATTTTAGCTGTGTTGCAAAAAGAGGGGAGTAAGTTGCGATTTTGTATGTCAAAATGCAGTTATTCGTCCTGATAATCCTCGTCTGCGTTAAATTTTTTGAGCGATTCATTAATTGATTTTGCCGTGCTTGTCCGTGTAATGTAGCTGAAAAGAAATGTCAGCAGATACACGGCGGTAATCATTGCAAAAACCAAAAGCGCCATAGGAAAATTCTTGTACCAACCAAGCAAAAATCCCTCGGTCATAACAATTGCCTGAATAAGGCAGAAATGAATGACAATTCGTATGCGTGCCTGAAGTTTGGTGGGTTCTTCTTTAAAGTAAAAAAGCAGAGTCGGAATTGAAGTTACCGCACCTGTTCCCATTACAACCCACGGAAAATCGGGGGGATAGTATTCGATTAACGCAATTGAATTTGCAAGGCTTACAACAAAAAGCATTGCAACCGTGATTATGAAAAAGTCCTTTATGACTTCCTTTATAATTTCTTTTAAAGAATCATTCATAACAATACCTCACATTCCAAGCTTTTTCTTCAAGGTCGGCACATACTGCCTTGAAATAATTGCCGTTTCACCGTTTACAAGCTTTGCCTCAAAACGGCTGTTGACAGACGGTGACACGGAACGGATTTTACCGATATTCAGTATCATCGACTTTGAACATCTGAAAAATTTTGTCCCTTTTAAAATTTCCTCAAGCTCATACAGCTTTTGTTTGGTTTCATAAACATTGTTTTTGCAGTATATAAAGGTTTTGTTGTCAACCGATTCTATGTAGAAAATTTCCTTCGTGTCAAGCTTGAACATCTCGCCGTCTTTTGATGCAAGAAGAAAACTTTTCTGCCCCTTAATGCTGTTTGCAAGCGACATAACCTCGTCGCTGATTTCATGACAGCAAATTATAATTTCTTCCCGTTCCTCAATCCCAACCTGACGGATTGTAACATTAAACATCGCATTCCCTCCGTTCATCAACCATTTTACCATATCAAAAAGGAAATTAACAGTACCGAACCATAACTTGCAAAATTATGTCGGTAAATTACAATTTTTTGTTGACAAGAATATAACATAATGATATAATCAGCTAAATAAAAATATTAACATTGTATTGCTTTTGAGAGGTGTTGTTTATGTTTTGGTTAGTTTTCTGGATTTTGGTGTGTGTTGCAATTCTTGCTTACGGAATTCGCAGAATGGCAAATCACGATTATCGTTTTGGCTCGGGACTTTTCAAGAGCAGTGACAGCAATCTTGACGAAAAGGATGAGTTTGTCGATAAGGATTATTATGACAAAAAGAATCTTTTTAAATAGTATAAAGCAAAATCTAAGGCTCTTGAGTTGTTTTCAAGAGCCTTTTGTTGTGTAAAAACGCTCCCGCATTGTACGGGAGCATTTCTTATTTTATTGCCTTTATAAACTTGTAATACGGCTTTTTGATGCGGGGGAGATTATTGTAAATTTCTTCAATGGAATTATGGTAAGCGTTTTCAATAATCTTCAGTTCATCATCGCTTATTGTGTGATTGCTGAATCTCGCCTTTTCATACACGGATTTCACTTCATCTGTAATCAGAATATGTGAAATTTTCGTGAGATTTTTAAGTTCTTTATAAATGCAGATTGCCCGTTTATTGTTTCTTCCTGTTTCAAATTTTTGTTTTCTCTTTTTGATAATGATAATTCTTCTTGAGAAAATTGCGATTAAAGCAAGGGCAACAATTCCCAATGACATCATAGCGATAGTAAATCCGTTAAATTCAAATGAAGATTTAATGTCATTTTTCGGCTTTGTGCTGTGAGAAACCGTGCCGTTTGTCGGAGAAGTCGGTGCTGTTGTCGGTTCAACGGTTGTTGGCTGAGTTGTGTCCGTACTGTCGCCGCTTGCTCTTTGAGAGCCGACATACCTTGCCGGCTGAAACGATGACGGTGTACATTCAAGCGGAATCCAACCCGCCGTATCGCTGTAATACTCAACCCATGCGTGAGCGTTGTCGGTTGTTACGGTAACGGTCTGATTTGCGTATGCGGTTGCATAGTATCCCGTAACATATCGTGCCGGAATCCCGAGTGCCCTCAGCATAAGCGTGCCTGCCGTGGCAAAATGAACACAATATCCCGTGTCACTCTCGTTGAGAAACCAAGTTGCAAAATCTTTGCCCGACGGCATTTTCGGAGTTTTCAACGAATAGGTTTTACTGTTTGAAATATAGTTCTTTACCATTCAATCTTTTCGGAAACGGTAAGCTCCGAGTCGAGAAAGCCCTCTTGGTCTGCAATTCTACGCAATTCAATTTGTGTTTTTCTCGGAATTTCAAGATAGGTGTCATACACAAATGCTTTGTAATTTTCCGCTTCGGCTGAATTATTGTATCTGTATGTGTTTTCGGCATAAAACGGATAGTGCGAATAATTAAATTCGTTTTTATCTGTATCGTTTTTTACGCACACATCGGCAACCGAATTGAGATTGTCGGGTAGACTTTCCAAAAAGTAGGGAACATAGGCAATCTTACTTTCATTCAGCATATGAACTCTTGTATCGGTTAAAGCATTGTTTCCGATTGTTGCCGTAAACGGTACGAAATCCTGCGGATATATTGCGGCATTATTGTCGGAAATGATACTCCATGTATTGTCCCTGTAGTCGGCATATGCTGTGCCTTTGAGATAAATATTACCGCCAACTGCCGAAGTGACCGTCATAACAGGTGTATGCGTCTGCGTCAGCGGAGAAATATCGCTGAGATTTTCTTTTTCTTCAAGTGAACCTTTGATTTCATTAAGGTTTTTTTCTGCGGTAGTTTTTCGTCCGTCATCAATATTAAAGCTGTTTTCAATGCTCTGCAAAATGTTTTCCTGCCAGTCAAATCGCTCATATTTTTCAATCGGATTGAACGCAAGCAAAATTGCCATCACAACAAGCATTGTTCCGAATGAAATTGCCGCAATCACACCGCCCTGTGATGGTCTGAATTTGCGTGTGTTCTTTGAAATGTACAAGGCAATAAGACTTGCAATTGCAATAAAAAGACAAACGAGCGACGGAAGAGTGTTTACAAGAATGAAGCAGGGGACAAGCAGTACCATTGACAGCAATGACGGAATCAAAATACGCTTGTATCGTATCAGGTTGATTGTAAAAACTGCACTCAGTATTGCCGAAATGAACACAAAAAGTCCTGTTGCGCTTGTGCCGAGGGCATCTCCCAAAATAATTTTATTCTGTACGGGAAGATATTGCGAGAGCAGTTTTAAAACCTGAGTAATAACATAACTCAATTGCTCAAGTATGCTTTCAAGTGAAAACAGCAGAGTGAATACAAAAACAATCATAGTGATCGCCACGCTGATAAACAGCACACCCGACTTTTTGACAAGGGAGGCAAGCAATCCGTAAATTGTGCAGAAAATTGCCGTAGGAACTACTATGATGTACCATTCTGTTTTTATATCAAAAGAGGTGACAAGACAGTAAAAAAGGCTTGAAATCAATGTTACGCATAGAAGAATGTCAATCGTAAAGCTTGTTTTGTTTTTCACAACAAGTCAACCTCCTCACGATCGGCAAAAATATTGTAATGCTGAAAATCATTTGTGTCGGCAACAAAGCTGCTTTCCGTGTTTAGATAGAGTGCGGAAAAATAGTTTAATATATCGCTTTCGCATCTGATCTCAAAAGGATTGCCGTTCCTGTCACAGGCAAAGCAAATGCCTATGCTCTTAATCATATATCGGCAGACATACATCAGCTTTGCAAAAACAACATCATTTTCGTCTGCATTATCTCCGAAAAAGGCATTATAAGACAGTTCTTGATTATCGGAATATTCGGTTCTTTTACAATCAGCCCATCGCTTTTTGACGAAAGCTTCCAATGAACATTGCGCAGACTGTCACCGTGACGGTATTCACGAAGCTCATAAATTTCGCTGTTGCCGACAGGCTTAGGCTTGTATCCCGTAACCGTGAAATTACTGCTGTCGGGGATAATTTTCGGTTTTTGTTGTTTTGGAAGAACACGAACAAAGCTACGCTTTTTAATCCTGATCGGAAGGAAAAATATGCCAAGCATATCGTAAACTTTACCGTTTTTGCATACAATGTCAAGCTGTCCGCAATGCTGTGTAAGACTGTTGCATTGTCTGATTAACGGCTTTGTAAATGTACCCGAAAATCTGATTTTTATGTTTTCGCAAAGATTTGCTGTAAGGTTGGTTGATTTTATATTCAGCGTGAGCATAGGGCAGAAGAGCGGTTTCTTCTTCTTGCCTGATATTGCAATGTAAAACTCATTTTTGATAAAAACATTTTCTTTTGCAAAAATTTCAATATCGGAGCGTACACTCCGTATCATAAAAGGCAGACTCAGCAAAAGCGAGATTATCGGAATTGAAACAACCGTCAGGAACAAAAACCATGAGAACCAGGCGTAATAAAAAATGCTGAACAAAAATGTTCCCGTCAGCAGACAAAGATAAATTATTATGTTCCTTATCATTTTCAAGTCCTCGGCTTTGGAGTTTTTCTGAGAATTTCTTGCAGAATTTCTTCGCTGTTCTTTTTTGATGCAGAGGCTTTTGCGTTGAGAATTATCCTGTGGTTTACGGTGCAGATAAAAATATTCTGCACATCTCTCGGCACAATGTAATCTCTGCCCTCGGCAAATGCGACAGCCTTTGCCATATCGGTCAGTGAAAGCGTTGCTCTCGGGCTTGCACCTCTTGAAAGCAACGGATGCTTTCTTGTTGCCGAAATGAGTGACACAATATATCTTGCCATATCATCGCTGACAAAAACATTCTGAACCTCCGACTGCATCTCAAGAAATTCATTTTTGGATACAATGCAGTTTACTGAGTTAAGGGGATTTTTACCGCTTCTGTTAAGCAGCATTTTACATTCCGCATCGCTGTCGGGATATCCCATTGAAAGCCTTACCGTGAATCGGTCAATCTGTGAATCAGGCAAAAGCTGTGTTCCCGACGCTCCTGTCGGGTTTTGTGTTGCAATAACAGAAAAAGGCTTTTCAAGCTTGAAGTGTTGCTTCAACAGTGACCTGCCGTTCTTCCATTGCTTCAAGCAAAGCTGCCTGAGTTCTGCTTGAAGTTCTGTTTAACTCGTCTGCAAGAAAAAGATTACAGAATACAGCACCCTTGTTGAAAGTGAATTTTCCTGTATCCTTGTTATAGACCGCAAAGCCCGTGATATCTGACGGCAAAGTGTCAGGAGTGAACTGTACTCTGCCGTATTCAAGACCGAGCGCCTTTGAAAACGCAACCGCCATTGTTGTTTTTCCCACACCCGGAATATCCTCAATAAGAATGTTTCCTCCTGTGAGCAACGCAAGCAGAGTGGTGACAATCGCCCTGTCTTTACCGTTTATTACCTTTTTTACCTCATTGGTTATAAGTTGAAATTTATTCATTATTTGTTCCTTTGTGTTAAAATTTGTTGTTATATTTTTTATACAATAATTGAATCTGAGCAACGTTCTCTACTTAAATTATATTTGATTTGCTTTTTTATTGCAAGTCTTTTTCGTAAAATACAGACCAACTACAGATGTGAAGATATGTTTTTAGGTTATGCAGAATATATGCAAAAAAAACGGCAGTCCGTAAAGAACTGCCGTCTGAAAATTAAATTGACAAATAAGAATTAAACTGTTAGAATAAAACCGTGATACCTGCATTAAACGGTAGGCGGTTTCTCCTCACAAGAGGAGGTGGTAACCATGACAATTTCCGATGTATGTTTACTCGGCACTTTAATCGTCAGCGTTATCGCTCTTTGTTACCAAATTTTTGGCAACAAAAAGTAATTATTTTATTTACATACATAAATAAAAAAGAAAATAACCGCCCGAATTTCGAAGCTCCGGCGGTTGTTTTCTAACCATAAAGAGTGAGAATCCGCTTATCGCAGGTATCTCTTTCTATAATTATATTATACCAAATAAATAAAAATGTCAAGTACCTTTCGGCTACCTGACATTTCCTTTATTACCAAATATTTGGCAACAAAAAGTAATTTTGTTTTTTCGTACATATATGTACATTTAAATAAAAAAAGAAACTAACCGCCCAAAATTCTCCCAACGGCGGTTAGCTTCTAACCAACAAGTGGAGAATCCGCTTATCGCAGGTATCTCCTTTTCTATAATTATACTATACCAAATAAAGAAAAAAGTCAAGCATCGTTTTGATACTTGACTTTTTTATTCAACCGAAATTATCTTCCGAGAATTTCTTTTTTCTGCTCATGGTTTTCATCGTACAAAAGACCGCAGACAGCCATTTTTCTGATGATATTTTTAACGGTGAGGTCAAGACCTGTGTTTTCCGAATAGTCGGCAGGATAGATAAAATCAACTCTGTCTTTCATCAGCAAGTCCTCAACCTTGCTGTCCTTTTTTCGGTAAACCGCAATTGAATACCCGCCGTAGGCTTTCATCATTTTCATACACGGAACATCTGAAAGACCGTCGCCTATGTAAATCATATTGCAGAACGGAACCCGTTTGCTGTCCTCCGGCATTGAACGGTTGAGGTCAACATCATTTGCAACATCAAGAACACCTTTGTTGATTCTGTAAACAAACTGCGTTTTGTTGGTGTAATTTACATCGGTTTTAGGCCATACGGCATTGCCGCTTTCATCGTAAAGAAATTCACACGCAAAAATGCTTTTGAAGTTTTTGCTGATTTCCGTACCTTCAATAATTTCTTTCATACCCGAAGAAATTACATAATGTTCAACCTGCATTCCAAGCTTTTCGCCAAAGTCTGAAATCCTTTTGAACCAATCCTTTACGCCGTCAAAAAACTCAACATTTTTTCCCATTTCAACAAGGTCATTTCGCAAAAGAGGCATATTCCTTTCACGGGACATTTTTACCATTGCGTACATATACGCAAGAATTGAGTCCATATGTTCGCTTTGACCGAGTTCGTTTGAAAATTTCCAGAACTCGTCTTCGGTCATATTAAGACGGGGGATAAAGCTGTAATCCTGCATATCCTTCGTACATAGGGTACGGTCAAAGTCATACATAATCGCTGCAACGGGCATTCTGTTCATAACCGCTCCTTATCCGACTGTGGTCGGCTGTGTGACGCTTTTGGCAGATGTCGAATCTGCCTGAGTTGTTGATTCCTCTTTATATTGTGTAATCTTAATGCTTTTGATAACAATGTTCTTAACGGGGATGTCATCCTTGTCAACCTTAGCCGAGGCGATTTTATCAACAACATCCATTCCGTCAATTACCTGTGCAAATACCGTGTAGCCTCTGTCAACCGCATTGTATGCACCGTCAAGATAGGCGTTTCCGCCGTTTTCCTCATACAGCTTTTTAACGCTGTCGGGAACGCTGTCGGTATCGTAACAGTTTGTGCCGTTTTTCTCAATGAATGCAGTCAGAAGGTTTGAATCCTTGTAGTTTGCAAGCTGGGTTTTGATAGAATCCCATTGACTTGCAAGATGTTCCCAGCCGCCTTCATTCTTATATGTTTCGGCAGTTTTCTGATTGATGAAAAATGCACTTTCGTTTGTGTCCGCACCTGTGTTTGACATTGCAACAGCGCCTCTGATATTGAAAAGCTTGTCGCAAAATTCATCTTCAAAAGCCTCGCCGTACGAGCTTGTACCGCAGTAACCGCCGTTGATCATAAAGTCTTTTGTTACTTTGCTGAAAAGTGAATTGTTATACTTTCCTGCTTTTGCAAGGTTTACAAAGTTTGTAACCGCCTTTGGTGCCTGTTCGGGAAAAAGTCGCATTGTTATATCGCCGTATGAGGTGTGAACAACTGCGATTGTATCGCCGTTCTTCGGCATATCAAGCTGAAAACCGACAGGGTTTGAATCGTGAATAATGTTCGGATTGATTCCGAGAGTAGCGGTATCAATGCCGATGCTTTCAAGGTAGTTCTGTGCGGTAGGTTCATCAGCCGTGCTTACGGCAGTAGTTGCAGGTGTTGTTTCGTCGGGAGTCTGCGAGACTTCAGCCTTCTTGTTACCGCAACCCGAAAATGCCAATGCAGAAACACACATAATTGATGCAACCGATACGGCACACATTTTTTTAAGATTGTAAGTATTCATAGATTTGTTTCCTTCCTGTCAAGCCTCGTTGTTATGTAATGTTTCCAAAAAACAACCTCGGCTCTTCTAATCTGGATTTTATTCTAAAACACACACATTTTCTGTACCATAATCACAAAGTGCATTATGGTACAATCACCCATCGAATTGCATGGCAAAATTTGAGGGGGATATAAATTCGTATAATAAGCACTCAACAAAAGCTCAGATTTCATCGTACTTTTCGTGCTTATTATATCATAAATGAAATAAAAATGCAAGTTTGCCGCTTTTTATGAAGGAAAGCGTAGCAAATGCAATAAAATTTTTCTGCAAAAAATTGCGTCCGTGTAATAAGACAGAAAACTTTTTCATATGATTTTCTGTAAACCTAAATATGACGGAGGCTTTAAAATGTCAGAATATTTACCCGAAGGAAAACTTATATCCGAACAGGAAAACATAAATATACTTCACTCATTAAAGATGCTTGAGGATGCAAAAAACAGCGAAAAGATTCTTGAGGCAAAGGCTTGTGTATGCGACAGCAGTCACAACCTTATTGTTGACCTTGCAGGCATAAAAGGCATAATTCCGAGGAGGAGGGTGCAATCGGAATTAAGGACGGCTCGGTTCGTGACATAGCCGTGATTTCAAGGGTGAACCGTCCCGTCTGTTTTGTTGTCACCGACATAACCGAGGACGAAAACGGCAAACCGATTGTAATGCTTTCCCGTGAAAAAGCACAACGCAAATGCCTTGACGCATACATTTCAAGGTTGCGATGCGGAGATATTGTGCCTGCCCGCATAACTCATCTTGAAAACTTCGGCGCATTCGCAGACATAGGCTGCGGAATTGTTGCACTTATGCCCATTGACACTATTTCGGTTTCAAGGATTGAACACCCTGCCGAGAGATTTACTGTAGGAATGGATATCAAAGCCGTTATCAAATCTGTTGAAAACGGTCGTATAAGCCTCAGTCACAAGGAGCTTCTCGCACATGGGAAGAAAATGCCGAAAGGTTTTGTGCCGGTGAAACCGTGTCGGGAATTATCCGAAGCGTGGAAAACTACGGTGCTTTTGTGGAGCTTACACCAAATCTTGCAGGACTTGCAGAAACAAGAGAGGGAGTCCGTGCAGGTCAGCAGGCAAGCGTTTACATAAAAAGTATCATTCCCGAAAAAATGAAAATCAAACTGATAATTATTGACACCTTTGATTACAAATATAATCCGAAATGCCCCGAATACTATTGCGACAGCGACCGTATTGACCGTTTTGTATATTCACCTGAAAATTGTCGGAAACGGGTTGAAACAATATTCGATACCTGAGTTGACAGAAAAACTCCCGAATGATATTATTTAAATGTAAAATTGAATTATTGTTCGGGAGGTTTAATATGCAGTTTACGACATCCGAGATTATTGTGCTTTTATTTTGTGCAATAACGCTCATTGTAAGCGTTGTCACATTAATAACAGTTCTCAAAAAGAATAATAACAACAGAACGGAGGACGAACTTCAAAGGATATTGCTCAATCAGCAAAGCTTTGCACAGTCGCAAAATGACAGGGCGGTTCAGCTTGAACAAAGACTTCACAGCTTTTCAGCGACAATGTTCAGAGCCTTGAAAATATCAGACGCTCGGTTGATGAAAAGCTTGAAAGTATAAGGCGGGAAAATCTCCGTCAGCTTGATGAAATGCGACAGACAGTTGATGAAAAGCTTCAAAAAACACTTGAAGAAAAAATGAATAAGTCATTTTCGCTTGTCAACGAAAGACTTGAACAGGTTTATAAGGGACTCGGCGAAATGCAAACGCTTGCGGTAGGTGTGGGCGATTTGAAAAAGGTTCTTTCAAATGTCAAAACAAGGGGCATACTCGGCGAAATTCAGCTTGGTGCAATTCTTTCCGAAATCCTTTCAAAGGAACAGTATGAGGAAAACATTGCAACAAAAAAAGGCTCAAAAAATGTTGTTGAGTTTGCAATCAAGCTGCCCTCTGACGGTGCCGGTACAGTATATTTGCCTGTTGATTCCAAATTTCCGGGCGATACATATTCTGCTCTCCGTGATGCGGTTGAAAGCTGTGACAAGCAACGCATTGAATCGGCACAAAAGGCACTTGTTCAGCGTATAAAGGGCGAGGCAAAGGATATTCACGATAAGTACATTGATCCGCCGAACACAACGGAATTTGCAATTATGTTTCTTCCGTTTGAGGGGCTTTACAGCGAGGTTGTCAATATGGGACTTGTTGAAGTTCTTCAGCGTGAGTACAAGGTGAATATTGCAGGTCCGAGTACAATGGCGGCTCTGCTCAATTCGTTGCAAATGGGATTCAAAACTCTTGCCGTTCAGAAGAGAAGTGCAGAGGTTTGGAAAATACTCGGCGGTGTAAAGACCGAGTTCGACAAGTTCAATGATGTGCTTGTAATGACACAACAAAGACTTGATCAGGCAAACAAGGAACTTGACAAGCTTGTCGGAGTTCGTACCCGTCAAATTCAGCGTCAGCTTAAAGATGTTGAATCGGTCAGCTTGTCGGAACAGAATCTTTTTGAATAAACAAAAATTAAGGCGAAACAGACACAAATCTGTTTCGCCTTTGTTGTTATTGCAGATTAACCTTTGTAGTCAATCCATTCGTCGTCAACCCATTCTTGCTTTGTATCGTTCCATCTTCTGTACTGGAGCTGTCCACGACTTCCACGACGCCATTTTCTTACTATAACATCAGCTCTTGGCTGAATAGCAGTTGAATCGGCACCGCTTTCCAAAAATGAACTGTCAGGAGTTGCGGTTTCAATCACTATAACGCTGTCGGGGGTTGAATCTGTTTCTGCTGCACTTGCAACCATAACGGTTCCCTGTGCGATAATTGCTGTCATAATAAATGCTGTAAAAATTTTTGCGGCTTTCTTTTTCATCTGTCATTTCTCCTTTAATACAAGACAGTAACTATATTCGCCGTTCTCAACTTGCTCATAGGGGATAATAATAGAATTGTCGTCTGTATAGACAATGCCTTTCTTTTCATCGTAAGGCTCAAAAATGAGGTGAGTGGTTTTGTCTTTTTCAACATAAACATACATATTTGTTTCGTCATACACTTCGACATTATCATTGTATTCACCCGATTCAATGAGATCGGCTACACAATCCTCGTATGTAGTATCCCACCCCGGAATAATCAAAACACAGTATGACGCAAAGAATATCCCAATGGAAAGCAAAATCGCAAAAGCTGTAATAAAAGTATTTTTGATTGTCTGCTTTTTGTTTGGATACAGAATCATTTCCATTCTGTGTATATTCTTTTCGTTCTTTTCAATTGATGCAAAGTTCATTCCGATAAGAGCACTTTTTAGGTTGCACTCATTTTGTTTATCTGAATTCTCTTCTTCATAGCACTTTTTCAGTTCGGTAACAAGTACCTGACCGTAGTTGCACCGTTCATAATCGTCAAGTGCTTTTGTAACACGCTTGTCGCATCTGAGTTCAAGACAAAACGAAAGGTCTTTTTTTAACAAATACACCAGCGGATTCCACCAGAAAATTCCGCAATAAATTTCAGTCAGCAGTTTTATCCATATATCTTTGTTTTTGATATGACAACATTCATGCGTCGCAATAAAATTAAACTCTTCATTCGTAAAAGTTTGGTTTGAAAAAAGAACAACAGGCTTAAAAAATCCGTATGTAACAGGAGATGAGATTGAATCTGAAATCCTGAGTTTAACCATGGATTTTATTTTGCATTGTTTTGCAACAGCGTCAAGCTGAGCCTGTAATTCAGGTTTTGGTTCAATAACCGTTTTCTTCAGAATTTTTATTGCTTTGTGATACTTGTATATCGCCCGAATAATAAGGATTACACTTACCGCAATCCATATTGTGAAAATCAGGTTGAGCCATGTAAACTCTGGCACAAAGAAATTTTTTTGTCAGGCGTTAATGCGTCAATTACTACAGGATAAAAACTATGATCTGAAATTGTATTTGTAAACCCGAATTCAAACGGCAGAGCCATTCTTACAAATGTTACAGCATACAATCCCAAAATTGTATAAAGACCGTAGTGATTACAAAAGGCAATCTTTTTTCTGAAAAAGTAAAGCAGCACTATAAAAATGCTGCTTATTGCAATAGAAAACAAGAATGAATAAAAACTTATTTGCATAAATTATTTGCCGAGTTCTTCACGGCGCTTTTTAAGGAGAGCTTCAAGTTCATCAAAAACATCTGAGCTTTCGGTTCTCTCAATAAGCTCTGAGAAGAGAGTCGGAATATCGCTGTCGGCAAAATTCGGTCTGTCAGAAATCTGCTTGATTGCATAAGCGTCCTTTGTCATTGTAGGAACAAAAGTACGGGCATAGTTCTTAGTCATCTGCTTAACGCCGACAACCTTAATCATGTCCTTCTTGAGAAGAGAATTAATAAGAAGGTTAATGTAACTCTTTTTCCATGTTTTGTTTACAGCCTTCTTAACAATTTCTGAGCTTGTGAGTGGTTCATCGAGGTCCCACAATAAGTACATAATTTCTTCTTCACTTTTAGTAAGCATGATATTTACCTCCAAAATTAAGTTTATAAATAATATTAAGCATTTAACTTGCCTTCATTATACTATTTGGTACAGAAAAAGTCAATAAAAATCTTAAAAAATTATGTGATTCAGGATAAAATCAGCCATTTTCGCACATATTGTTAAAAAAGACTATAAAAATGCGGAATGTTGTATATTATAAAAAGCATAATATTATGGTTTATTCACAAAATCCTGAAAAAGCACAACAAGTCACCGCAAAAAATATTGCGATGACTTGTCTTTTTATTGAAAATATTCAATTAAGCTGTTTTTATTCCGAAATTTTTTTTCTGTTCCTTTTTATCGTGGATAAGTCTTGCAAGATACACCGCAGGGGTGTCGAGCAGACTTGTGAAAATGTAGATTACATAGCTTGAAAGGAAGATTGAAACGAGTGTTCCGAAATCATAAGTTCCCCAAAATGCAAAAGCGGTGAAGAGGGCAGTGTTCAGAATCTGACTGATGAGCGTTGAACCGTTGTTTCTCAGCCATAAAAATCTTCTCTTGTCACCGAATTTCTTTTCCGTGAACTTCCACCACTTGTGATAGAGCCACACATCAAACAGCTGACTTATTGCATATACAATAAGTGATGCAAAAATCATTCGGGGAGTGTTTGAGAAAACCGCCTTGATTGACGGCATAATTGTGTCGTTCGGACTCGGATTGTAAAGCATCCAGCTTTGTGAAAGCACAAGAAAAAATACCGATGAGAGTATTCCCGTAAGAACCGCCTTGTTGGCGGCTTTTTGCCCTCACATTCCGAGAGAATGTCCGTAATCAAAAATGTTACCGCAAAAAGCACATTTCCGAGAGTCTGTTCCATTGAAAAAGCGTTTACAAGGATTAAAGCCTCAATGTTTGCAAGAATTGTCGCAACGGCTGAAATGCAGTAAAGTCCTGCTTTTCCGAAAAGAGCATAGCCTAAAACTGCCATACCGTATATGAATACCACCGAGAATATAAGTAAAAGTTCATTAATCATATCAGTCACCTACTCCGAAATCTGTGTTGTTAATTAAAATATCCGTTCTTGGGTTATCCTTATATACAGGATAGATCTTCTGCATAAACTCTTTTATGACAGCTTTGTCGGGTTCAACTTCCGTTGTGTTGTCACACATAATGTTAACGCAAATTCGTTCAAAATATTTTAATCCCAACTCAATATCCTTTTGCATGGTTTCGGCTGTCTGACCTTTAATTCCGAAAAGGAAATTAGCTTCGTCGAAATTCTCAGCAATAACAGCGGGACTGCTCTCTTTGATTCCTTTTTTCAGAACATTTTCTCTGAAATCGCAGTCAAAGGTTTCAAGACCGATCTTCATTTTCAAATCAAAATCCGCAAAATCTTTTCTGAGCTGACTGATTTTGTTCCGATAAAGATAATGTGCCTCAAAATGAATGGTATTTATCTTTTTTTCTTTGCACACCTGTTTGATAAAATCAAGTGTTTTTTTGTCAAGCTCAAAAACCGAGCCTGAGTTAATGACCTCAAGGTCACCGAAAATTCCCGTAACTTTTTCAAGCACGGATTTGTTAAGACGAAAGTTTTCGTCCTCGTCACTGCACCTGTCGGTGTAGTAGTCGCAGAAGATGCATTTTCTGTAAACGCAACCGCTTCCACGCAAAAGAACAATCTCCCGATTGTTCTTTTCATTAATAATACTGTATCTCTCCATACTCTCTTTCCGGCACAAAAAAAGCACCCACACAAAAGAGGGTGCAAAAAGGGCGTAAAAAGCCCTGTGCCTTTCTCCTTAGTTTTGATAGAAGGAGCAGCCTATCGGCGTCCTTCCGGCAGGATGGTTACGAACTGCCACACAGTATGCTATCACAAATTCCGTTTTATGTCAACTGCAATTTATTATTGCATTATATATGTTTAAGAGGTATAATGAAAAGAAAAAATCAAGTGCAAAGTAACTTCCTGGGTGACTTTGCAGACTCAAAATTCCATATGGGAAAATTAGCGAATATTGTCATAAATTCCCGAAAAAAACAGCCTATTTTCTTGTATTTTTTAGTTGACAAAGGGACAAACCTTTTGTATAATAATAAACAGCGTTTTAATATGTGTCTATGCTGTCAAGAGGTGCAGATATGCTTTTTGAGCTTAAATCCGTCTTTCAGAATGACGGTGAAGAAAAACAAGTTGAATATAACCTTGACTTGTCAGGTCTTGATGTTGACGGAGTTTATCCATTCAAAACTCCCGTTGTCGTGACTGCCAAAGCAACAAACAGAGCAAGTTTGATTACTCTTGTAATCAACGCACATTTTGATTACAGCCGTGACTGTGACCGTTGCGGTGAGCCTTATACAAGAGAGATGAATATGAGCTTTGAACACAGGCTTATTCAGACTCTTGCCGATGAGGAAAATGATGACTATATTGAAACACCTGATTTTACACTCGAGCTTGATGATGTTGTAATTTCTGACATTTTTCTTTCGCTCCCGTCAAAGAATCTTTGCAGGACGATTGCAAAGGTCTGTGTCAGATTTGCGGACAAAACCTCAACAACGGTGAATGTTCCTGTGATAAGCGTCAAACGGATCCAAGACTTGAGATACTTAAACAGTTGATTGACTAAGATAAATTTTGTAAGGAGGTTTTTGTAATGGCAGTACCCAAGAACAAAACATCACACGCAAGAAAGAGCTCAAGACGTTCAACAGTATGGAAGATTAATGCTCCTGAACTTACTGCTTGTCCTAACTGCGGTGAATTAACAGCAGCTCATAAGGCTTGCACAAACTGTGGTATGTACAACGGCAGACAGGTTGTTGTAAAGAAAGACGAACAGTAATTTTTATTACAAACATTACGGGCGGCAGTTATCTGTTCGCCCTTTTGTTTTGCAAATTTTACCGTATATACAAAAACAATTTGCAAACCTGTTGATTAAAAACGGTATTTTGTGTAGAATAAAAGTGTATGTAAAAATATTTTGCGAGGTGAAGGTGTGGCTGTTAAAATTTTTGATGTCACAACCGGCAGTCATGCCGACAAAGCAGGGATAAAAAAAGGGGAAACCCTCCTTTCAATCAATTCAAACGAGATTGTCGATGTTCTTGATTACCGATTCTATCAGGTAAACCGCAAGCTGACTCTTGAGGTTGAGGATGAGAACAAAAATGTTCGTACCATAGAAATGACCAAGGGCGAATATGAGGAAATCGGTCTTGAGTTTGAAACCTATCTTATGGACAAACAGCATTCGTGCCGTAATAAGTGCATTTTCTGCTTTATTGACCAGCTTCCGAAGGGTATGCGTGAGTCGCTCTATTTTAAGGATGACGACAGCCGACTTTCGTTTTTGTTCGGCAACTATATCACGCTGACAAATATTACAGAGCACGAAATTGAACGAATTATAAAAATGCACATAAGCCCGATTAATGTGTCGGTTCACACAACAAACCCCGAGCTTCGTTGTAAGATGATGAATAACCGCTTTGCAGGCGATACATTGAAATATCTCAAACGCTTTGCAGACGCAGGAATAACGCTTAACTGTCAGATTGTTCCTGTCCCGGAATTAATGACGGTGACGAGCTTGTCAGAACGTTGACCGATCTTGAAAATCTCGGTGTTAATATGACTGCGATTGTTCCTGTCGGACTTACACGCTACCGTGAAAACCTTTATCCGCTTGTTCCTTATAATAAGGAAACGGCAGGGCAGACAATTGATATAATTGAAAAAATGGGTGATGAGTGCGTCAAAAAGCACGGCAGACGAATTTTCTTTCCGGGTGATGAATTTTACCTCCTTGCCGAAAGAGAAATCCCGTCACCTGAATTTTATGAGGACTTTTCCGCTCTTGAGGACGGAATCGGTATGATTGCGTATCTGACCGATGATGTCGGCTGGAAGCTTGAAGAGCTTGATGCAGACGAAAGCCTTTGCCATAAGGTAACAATTGCCTGCGGCGAGGGAGTGTTTCCATACATGAAGCGGATTATGTCGATGATTAACGAAAAATTCCCGAATATAACTATAAATACAAGGGCGATTAAGAACAACTTTTTTGGCGGCGGAGTAAATGTGTCGGGACTTGTCACGGGCGGTGATCTTATTGATCAGCTCCGTGACGATGACCTTGGCGACAGGCTTATTATCACGTCATCAATGCTCCGTTTTGAAAACGATTTGTTTCTTGATGATGTTTCAACAGATGATGTTGAACGGGAACTCGGTGTAACTCTTGTTCCCGTCAATAACAACGGAAACGACCTTGTAGAGGCTGTAATTGCAGGAAAGGACTGATAAGATGAACAAACCCGTAATTGCCGTTGTCGGCAGACCAAATGTGGGAAAGTCAACGCTTTTCAATAAACTCATCGGTCAGAGATTGTCAATTGTTGACGATACTCCCGGTGTTACCCGTGACAGAATATACGGTGAGGTGGAATGGTGCGGAAAAACTGCCTTTATTGTTGACACAGGCGGTATTGAACCGAAATCAGATGATATTATTCTTGTGCAGATGCGCCGTCAGGCTCAGCTTGCAATCGACACGGCTAATGTTATTATTCTTGTAACAGACTGTAAGTCGGGCATGGTGGCAACGGATATGGATGTTGCGCAGATGCTCCAGAAGTCGGGCAAGCCTGTTGTGCTTTGTGTAAACAAGTGTGACACACTCGGCGAACCGTCACCTGAATTCTATGAGTTTTATAATCTCGGTTTAGGCGATCCTATCGAGGTTTCAGCCGTTCACGGTTACGGTACGGGCGACCTTTTGGACAAGGCTTTTTCAAGCTTTGATTATGATGAAAATGCGGAAGATGATGACACAATCATCAATGTTGCGGTAATCGGCAAGCCGAACGCAGGCAAGTCATCTCTTGTAAACAAAATCACAAACGAGGAACGCTGTATTGTGTCCGATATAGCAGGCACAACCCGTGACACAATCGACACGCTTGTTGAAAATAAGTACGGAAAGTTCAACTTTACCGATACCGCAGGACTTCGCCGTCAGAGCAAAATCTATGATAATATCGAAAAATACAGTATTATCCGTGCAAAAATGGCTATTGAACGCAGTGATGTGTGCGTTATTATGATTGACGCGACAGAGGGCGTTACAGAACAGGATACCAAGGTTGCAGGTCTTGCGCATGAGGCAGGCAGAGCGTGTATAATTGCCGTAAACAAGTGGGACGCTGTCGAAAAAAACGATAAGACAATGCAGGAGTTCCGCAAAAAGCTTGACGCAGATTTTGCGTTTATGTCATATGCGCCGAAGGTATTTATTTCCGCAAAAACAGGTATGCGTATCGACAGGTTGTTTGAATATATCATAAGCTGTAATGACAGCGCAAACCGCAGAATCAGAACAGGTATGCTCAACGAACTTCTTGCACAGGCTACAACAAGAGTTCAGCCGCCGTCGGACAAGGGTAAGCGACTTAAAATTTTCTATATGACTCAGGCTTCCGTAAAACCGCGACATTCGTTTTCTTCTGCAACAATGCACAGCTTTTCCACTTCTCATATCAGCGTTATCTTGAAAACAGAATCCGTGAGGCTTTTGCTCTTGAGGGTACGCCGATCAAAATTGTGGTAAGAGAGAGAGGAGAAAAGTAATGGAGCATATTTCGGCAATTTTAGCAAACTGCTGGTGGATGATTCTGCTTTCGGCATTGATTGCGTATCTTCTCGGCAGTATCAACACGGCTGTTCTTGTCACAGGCATTGTGACAAGGGCAAAAAGGATATCCGTCAAATGGGCAGCGGCAATGCAGGCTTTACAAATGTACTGCGCAGCGTCGGTAAAGTTCCGGCAATCATCACCATTGTGTGTGACGCACTGAAGTGTATTATCGCCGTGCTTATCGGAGGTTTCATCTTCTCGTTTGCATCGGTTGCGTTTCAGGGTGAAAGTCCTATTTTTATAAACGAGCTTATCAACTGCGGAAAATATGTTGCAGGTATTTTCTGTATTCTCGGACATTCATACCCCGTGTATTTTCACTTTAAGGCGGAAAGGGTGTTGTAACCGCCGCCGCTCTTATGCTGACAGAGGATTGGCGTGTATTTATCGCAATTATTGTAACTTTTCTAATTATCTTCCTCTGCTCAAAAATTATATCACTTGCAAGTGTTCTCTGTGCGATTCTCTATGCGCCTTACACCTTTGCAATGACATTTATCTTTGACTTCATAATTTACAAGGATTATTCTCTTACATATGTAATCTTCTCAACTGCGGCGGCTCTTTTAATCGGCGTTTTCGTTCTTGTAAAGCACAAAGAAAACATCAAAAGACTTCTTAAAGGTGAGGAAAAGAAAATTACAGCCAAAAAATGACGGCAGTATTGACCGAAAAGTGATTTGGTTGTACAATAACTTTGGTATGATATTTGTTATATTTTAAATATTTCTGATACGGAAAATAAATTATATTGAGAGGTTGAATTAAAATGTCAGATTGTATTTTCTGCAAAATCGTTGACGGCTCAATTCCGTCAAAAAAAGTTTATGAAGACGAAAAAATTCTCGCTTTCTATGATCTTGAACCACAGGCTCCCGTTCATGTGCTTGTAATTCCAAAGGAACACATCTGCTGTGCAGACGCAGTTAATGAAGAAAATGTCGGCAATATTGCTCACATTTTCACTAAAATTCCCGAAATTACAAAATCACTCGGACTTACAAACGGCTACCGTATTGTAAATAACTGCGGTGAGGACGGCTGTCAGAGCGTAAAGCATATGCATTTCCACATCCTCGGCGGCAAAAAGCTCAACGGCACAATGGCATAAGAAGGGACTGCAATAATGGATACATATAAGATTAATATTGAAGGACTTGAAAGAGAACTCAGAAAATTCCCTGTAAACGATAATCTTGATATTGCCGCATTTATTATGTTTGGTGACATTGAGATGACAGAGGTTGCCGCAAGAGAACTCCTCAAGCGTGTTCCCGAACACGATGTTGTTGTGACTGCCGAAGCAAAGGGTATTCCGCTTTGCTATGAAATGGCTCGTCAGGGCTGCAGAAACTATGTTGTCGCAAGAAAAAGCGTTAAGGTTTATATGGGCAATCCTATCGGAGTGACCGTTAATTCAATCACAACAAAAAACGAACAGAAACTCTACCTCGGCGAAGATGATGTAAATCTTCTCAACGGCAAGAGAGTTCTTCTTGTTGATGATGTAATTTCAACAGGCGAAAGTCTTCACGCTCTTGAAACGCTCGTTGAAAAAACAGGCGCAAATATCGTTGGCAGGGCATCAGTCCTTGCCGAAGGTGACGCTAAGGACAGAGATGACATTATATTCCTCAGCGAACTTCCGCTTTTCTTTAAGTAAAAAATAATTTTTAGGATTGATTTTTATGAAACGGCTGTTTGGACTTATAGGATTTACTTTCCTGTTTGTCCTTTCAGCCGTTTTTTATTCGGATTTTAATGAAATTGTCTTTGCGATTATCGGCTCATTGGGATTGCTTTCCGTTGCTGTCGGTATATTTTTAATTGCTTCAAAGAAAAATAAATCATTCGGCAAGTCGCTGTGCGTATTTGCTTTTGCCGTAATATATTCTGCGGGCAATATGATTGCCTATTCCGAATATATTAACAACACGATTATAAATAAATATTCCGATAAAGAAATTACAGCAAGAGGATATATCTGTGATGAAATCATCACCACCGATTCATCATGCAGTTTCGTAATCAAAACCGACAAAATCAACGGTCAGCCGTCAGATGCGAAAATTCAAATTATTTCGTACTCAAATGTTGACGCAGAGCCTTTTGAAAAGGTCAACTTCACGGCTCATACATACAAGAATAATGTAAACTCTCAGATCAGTCACGGAATTTTTCTGAAAGCATATTCCTATGACGGCTTCAAATTTGATGCGACAGGGGAGAAAGTGTTTGATTTATATTCATTTGCCGTTGAGGTTAGAATGACAATGAAAAATTCACTTGATATGCTGTTGCCGGAGGATTATTCAACGCTCTGCCGTGCCGTTCTTTTGGGAGAGAAAACAGCTCTTGATTCAAGCGTTAAAGATGATTTTTCATTGACAGGCACTCGTTTTTTAATAGTGGTTTCGGGAATGCATCTTGTTATAGTCACTTCGTTTGTATTGTTGTTGGTGAGAAAATTAACAAAAAACAGATTCATAATAACAGGATTTACCACATTCACGGTTATTGCTTTTATGGCTGTAACGGGCTTTGCGCATTCGGTTGTCCGTGCCGGAATTATGATGATAATTGTGTCGTTTGCATCGTCAAATCTCAGAATAGCCGACTCGCTGAATAACCTTGGTTTTGCCGCAATTGTCTTGACAGCTTTCAACCCATATGCGGTAGCCGATATCGGAATGTTGCTTTCATTTTCGGCAACGACGGGCATAATTCTGTGGTCAAGACCGATTGAACGCTCTGTGCTGAGATTCTTCACTACAAAAACAAGCGTAAGGACGGTTTTGTCGGAACGGTTGTCTATTATATCAAAAGGCTGTTTAAAATCTGCGTAAATATGCTGTCGGTTTCAGTATCTGCATTTATGTGGATTTTGCCGATAACTGCTGTTGCATTCAACAGAATTTCCCCGACAGTCATACTTGTTTCTCTGTTATGTGAACCGTTTGTTTCGGCACTTTTGGTGTGTTCTCTATTGTGTTCGGTACTTTTTATTTGCCCGTTCATATCATTTTTTGCATACCCGTTTGGACTCGTTTCGGGATTATGTTCAAAGGCAATTTTGTGGTTGGTGTCAACTTTTTCACAACTCCCATTCAGCACAATTAAAACCCATTCGCTCTATTGGTTTGTGTGGATAGGTGTCAGCGTACTTCTCGCAATCGGCGGATTGTTTGTAATAAATCGAAAATTCTATCTCAAAATTTCTGTTTCGGTATCAATTTCAGTCCTCGTAATCGGAGCGTCGCTCAATGTGCTTTTAACAGCCGATAACGGCGAAATGAAAATCTATAATGTCGGCAACGGTGTTTTTGCGACAGTCAACTGCCCCGACAGCTGTTCGGTGATTTCATGCGGAGGCAACAGAGCAAGCGCAGACGATGTGACAGCCGATATCAGCGAAAGATACTCAGATATTGAATATATGATAATTCCAAATCAGAATAATAAATACTCTTCTCTTGAACGCTTTGCGGTCACAAAATTTGACTTAAATAATATTTTGGTATATGATAATGACATTAAAAAGCAAAATCTTTTGAACGCTTTTGACGGTAACAGCCGACAGACTTTCGGCGGAAACAATCATTTTACGCTGAATCTTTCCGATACGGTGACGGATGAGGTAATCTGCGTTGACAACACAATGTTTCAGTTCATAAAAGGGAAAAATATGACTGTATTGTTTGTGCCGACAGATGCAGACCTTTCAAATCTGCCCGAAAAGTATCGCAATCCCGATTGTTTGCTGATTGATTCCGTCCCCGAAAATTTCGATTTGATATCATGCAATACCGTGATATTTTCGGGATCGGAAAAGCAGTTTAAGAAAAATTATGATTCTATTAAAGAAATCAGTCCAACCGTTATTTCAACATCTGAAAGGAACATAACGGTCAATCTGAACGGAGGATAAAATGCCGCGCATCACCGAAGCAGACCTGAAAAAACAAATTAAAAACAAAAGCTTTTCGCCTGTGTACCTAATCTACGGTTCGGAGCAGATGTTTGTCAAAAGTTACACAAAAAAGCTTTGTGAGGCTGTTGCAGGCAAAAACCCGTCCGATTTCAATTATCATACATTCAGCGGTGATATCGATTTTCAGGAACTTGCCGCATCCCTGCAAATAATGCCGTTTATGGCGGAACGCAACTGTGTTGTTGTGACCGACATTTACTTTGATAATATGGTAAAGGATAGGCTTGATACTCTTAAAGAGCTTACAAGCAGAGCATGGGACGGTACGGTTCTCATAATTTCAATGCCGACTTATGTTCCGTCAAAGAATAAAACTTCTTTTACCGCTCTTATAAAGCGTGTTGAAAAAATCGGCAGCGTCTGCTGTTTTGAAAAAATCAATTCACAAATTATCGAAAAGTATGTTGCAAAGTGGGCAAACGAAAACGGCAAGCTGATTTCACACCTCAATGCGTCAAAGATTATTTCAAATGTCGGCGATGACCTCAATCTTCTGAAAAACGAGGTCAACAAAATTGCCGCATATGCAAAGGGTGAAGAAATTACCGACCGTGATATCGACCTATTGTCAACCGTAAACCTTGAAGCAAGAACATATGATATGGCTGACGATGTTATTAACGGCAGAGGTGACAAAGCGTTCAGAAAGCTTGACACACTTTTCTGTCAGCGGGAAGAACCGATTAACATTCTCTATGCACTTTCATCCGCCTATGTCGATGCGTATCGTATGCGTGTTGCAGATGAATGCTCAGTCAGTAAAGAAACCGTGGCGAAAGATTTTGCCTACAAAAATCGTGCGTTTGTGTTAAACAGGGCGAGAACCTCCGTTTCAAGGACTTCAACCGAGGCACTTCGGAAAAGCCTTGATGTGCTTGTTGAAACAGACGAAAAGCTGAAATCAGTTTCCGTTAATCAAAGATTTTTAATTGAACAGCTTATTTCCCGTTTGCTTTTGATTGCAAAGGAGGGCAGAATCTAATGCTCAAAATCCGTGAGGCTGTCATAGTTGAGGGCAGATATGACAAGATAAAGCTTTCATCAATTGTAGATGCTCCGATAATCGAAACCAACGGTTTCCGTGTTTTTTCCGACAAAGAAAAGCAGTCGCTTATCCGCAAAATTGCCGAAACAAGGGGAATACTCATAATGACCGACAGCGACGGTGCAGGCTTTGTAATAAGGAATTTCCTTAAAGGCTCGGTCGATAATTCAAAAATTAAAAATTGTTATATTCCTCAAATCAAAGGCAAGGAAAAACGCAAGGCAAAAGCCGGTAAAGAGGGGCTTTTGGGCGTTGAAGCGTCAGCGATGAGGTTATAATAAATGCAATCCGCAAAAGCGGTGCCGAGATAATCGGCGAAGAAAATAATATTCCCGAAAGGAAAATTACTAAAGCCGATCTATTTGTCCTCGGACTTACGGGAACTGAAAATTCAGAAATAAACCGCAAGAAGATTCTTAAAAAACTCGGTCTGCCATCATATCTTTCAACAAACGCATTTTTGACCGCAATTAACTGTCTTTATTCTTTTGAAGAACTAAAAGAGATGCTCTGACAAAATAAAAAATTCATAGGTTAAATAAATCACCTGTTTCGGCAAAAACTAAAACAGGTGATTTCTTATGAAAAAAGTTTACGGTTGCGTAACGATTGCATTCTCTTTTCAATAGGCGGAGCAGGCTACGCTCTGCTTGAAATTTTGTGGCGGAGAAAAACTCACTGGTCAATGGCGGTTACGGGCGGAACTGCATTTGTGTCGCTTTTCAGATTTTACAAGCGCTTTTCAAAAATGAATATGCTGCAAAAATGCATATCGGGAAGTGCGATAATTACCGCACTTGAATACTGCTGCGGCTGTGTTGTCAATTTGAAATTCAGGCTTAATGTCTGGGATTATTCAAACTGCCGACTTAATTTAAAAGGGCAGATTTGTCCGTTTTACAGCACCCTGTGGGCATTTCTTTGTATCCCCGTCAGTGCATTATGCACTTCTCTCTGCAAAAAATACAGTAAAAAACAGGAGCGGTAAGTAAAAATACTGCTCCTGTTATGTTTTATTTATTCAGACTTTTTGTTCTCGCTTTTTTCATCGGATTCGTTTTCTTCGGAAGTGTCGTTTTTCTTGACAACAACCCGTAAAATACGCTGATCCTTAACCTCCATAACGGTAAACTTAAAGCCGTCTGCCTCAATGTTGTCACGCTTGTGGGGGATTGTTCCTGCGTGTTCAAGAATATATCCGCCGACCGTTACGCTGTCACATTCAAGACTGTCCTCGTCCATATCAAACAGACCGAGCATATCTTCAAGCTCCATATCACCGTTTACAAGGAACTCGCCCTTGCCGATTTTGTAGTAGTTATGCTCAATTTCCTCATCCTCGTCCCATATTTCACCGACAATTTCTTCGAGCAAATCCTCCATTGTAACAATACCGAGTGTTCCGCCGTATTCATCCGTAACGACTGCAAGATGAATTTTGGTGCGTTGAATGCATTCAAAATTTTTTGAAAGCTGTTGTGTTTTAAACACAAAGTAAGGCGGCTGCATAAGCTCCTTAACATCGGGCGCTTTACCGTCTGCAAGTCGTTCAAGATAATCTCTTGTATGGAGAATGCCGACAACATGGTCAACCGTGCCTTCGTACACGGGAATTCTTGAATAGCGGTTTTCAATGATGATATCCTTGATTTTTTCAGGCGAGTCATCAACGCTGATAAATGTGATGTCAACCCTCGGAGTGAGAATTTCCTCGGCGGTAGTTTCGTCAAAGTCAAGTGCGGAGCGAACCATCTCGCTTTCGCTCTCTTCAAGAACGCCTTCTTCCTCAATGCTCTCAACAATGTATTTAAGCTCATTTTCAGTAACTGACGGAGCGTCACCACTGCTGCCTGCAATCTTTAAGGCAATCATTTTGAATCGTGTGAAAATCCACACAAGCGGTGTAAGAAGTGTCATAAGTCCTCTGAGCAATCCGGCTGTTTTGAGTGAAAAGGCATCGCAATGTTCCTTTGCAAGACATTTCGGCACAATCTCACCGAATGTCAGAACAAGAAAAGTTGTTGCACCCGTTGCAATTGCCGAGCCTGCGTCACCGAAAAGATTCATACACAGCACAGTCGCAATTGAAGAACAGCTCAGGTTTACAACATTGTTGCAGATGAGAATTGTTGTAAGGGCATTGTCGAAATGCTCTATTATGTAGAGCGCTGCTGCCGCTTTTTTGTTGCCGTCATCCTTGTAACGCTGAACACGCACCTTGTTTACAAATGAAAATGCAGTTTCAATCGCCGAAAAGAACGCCGAAAGCAAAATAAGAACTAAAATGACAACACCCATAATTATGTCAGATGTCAACTGAATATCACTCCATAACAACTTCCGACAGGTTCTGTCGGAATAATATTTCTTTAATACTACTATAATTCTTTTAAATAATTATTACTTATTAGAAATAAAGAAATAAAATTATTGAAATAATTTTGCTGTAATGGTATAATGGTCACTAAAGGCTTTTTACAATTGAACAATGTGGCTTGTGCGTCTTATTTTTTGGTATGCATACATTTTGCGTGCAATTTTGGTGAAACTATTCTCGGAGGTGCATACAATGCCACAAAAATCAAAATCTTCAAAAGTCTCATCAAAAAAAGGGAACTATGTTAAAAATCCTGCACCTGATGACGATCCGCAAAAGCTTGCAAACGACAGCCCCATAAGTGAAGAACAAACAGACCGAATCGGAGAAACAGGTTCTGTTCTCACAACTCATAAGGACTGTGTGCTGCATTGCTTGACGATTATCGGTCAGATTGAAGGTCATTACATTCTTTCACAACAAAACAAAACCACAAAATACGAGCATGTCATCCCTCTGCTTGTTTCGGTTGAGGAGGACGAAAGAATTGACGGACTGCTTGTGCTGATTAATACAGTCGGCGGAGATGTTGAGGCAGGTCTTGCAATTGCCGAGGTGATTTCGGGAATGAAAAAGCCGACCGTTTCCATCGTACTCGGCGGAGGTCATTCAATAGGAATTCCGCTTGCTGTTGCGGCAAAGAAAAGCTTTATCGCAAAGAGTGCGTCAATGACGGTTCATCCCGTCAGAACAACAGGACTCACACTCGGAGTTCCGCAGACCTTTGAATATTTTCAGCGTATGCAGGACAGAATCACAACCTTTGTTGCCGAAAATTCCAATATTACAAAAGACCGTTATAATCAGCTTGTGCTTAACACGGGTGAGCTTGTAATGGATATCGGAACTATTCTTGAGGGAGAAGAGGCTGTTGAAGAAGGCTTGATTGACGAGGTCGGAACAGTTTCCGACGCAATTGACGCTCTTTATGATTTGATTAAAGAAAACAAAGAGAGCAAATCAAAGTCCACAAAATCACGCTCAAAAAAGCAGGAAAAATAATTTCGGGCGTTTTGCCCGAATACATATATATCGTGACGCTTATGCTTTGTATGAAATCTGAATTATGCCAACCTATATGGCTTTTCAGCGTACAAATAACAAAGAAGATTCGTAAAACTTATTTTTTGGAGGGAATACATAACTATGTCAATTTTAGATGCTATTATTCAGGGTGTTGTTCAGGGACTTACCGAATTTTTGCCCGTATCAAGCAGCGGCCACCTCGCAATCACACAGCACATTCTCGGTGCAGGCACAGGCGAAAGCAATCTTTTCTTTAATGTAATGCTCCATGTCGGCACACTTGTTGCCGTTGTTGCATTCTACCACAAACTTGTGTGGGATCTTATCAAAGAATTTTTCCTTATGCTCAAGGATATTTTCACGGGCAAGTTCAAATGGAGCAAAATGAATTATAACCGTAATCTCGTTGTAATGCTCATCATCGGTCTTATACCGCTGTTCTTGCTTTTTCTGCCAATCCCCGGAACAGATATGAAACTCAAGGACCTTGCAGACCGGCTTTCCGCAAGTCCTGTTCTCATAGTAACCGCCTGTTCGCTCATTCTCACAAGCGTACTTTTAACAATCGGTATTATCCGTAACCGCAAGAGTGTTGCCTCAACTCACAAACATCTTGCAACAAAGAGCAATGCAAAGGCAACAAGAGATAATTTTAATGTTGTTGACGCAATCCTTGTCGGTGTAACACAGGTTTGTGCCGCACTCCTTCCGGGACTTTCCCGTTCAGGCTCAACACTTTCGGTCGGTGAGATGAGAGGAATCTCAAAGCAGAAGGCACTTGACTACACATTCGTACTCGGTATCCCGTCAATCCTTGCGGCGGCACTTCTTGAGGGTGTGGATGCAATCAAGTCACCCGAAGGTTTAAGCAATATTGAGTTTCTTCCGCTGATTATCGGAATGGCGGTTTCCGCAGTTGTAGGCTATCTTGCAATCGTAATTTTCAAGTGGTTCCTGAAATCCGACAAAATGGAAATTTTCGTAATTTACACAGCAATTGTCGGTGTTGCATTTATTGTAATTTCAATCATCGAAATGAATACGGGCGTAAACCTTTTCACAGGTGCGCCGATTGCATAAATTTAAAATGGAGTGATTTTATTGGCAGCTAACAAAAAAACAGCTGACAAAACTAAAAATACTGCGTCGGGAAGAAAAAAGACTTCTTCAAAAACCTCATCAAAAGGTGCAAAACTGCAAGCAGAACCAAAGCATCCGCTGTTCCGAAAAGGAGCAGCGGACTTTCGCCGCGTGTAAGGGCAATCCTCTATGCCGCCGTTGCGGCTGTTTTTGTCTGCATAATTTTCATAAAAGGTTCAAATGTCTGGACAATGTTACGCAGTTTCTTTTTCGGAGTTCTCGGATTCGGGATTTTTCTTGTTCCCGTAACGCTTTTTTATTTGTGTGTCATGACCGAAAAGGAGAAACAGGTTGCACGCTATAAGCTGAAGCTTTTCCTTTGTGTCGTCATAATTCTGTTTATCGGGGCGTTGATTTACGCAGGCAGCGGTGCAAAATATTCTGATATGAACTTTTTTGCGTGTCTTGGCAATCTGTTCAAGGATGCTCCGACACCTCAAGGTATATGACTTTCGATTGCGGAATAATCGGTGGACTGCTCGGCTATCCGCTCGTTGTCCTGTTCGGCAGTACAGCCGCACTTTTTACAAGCTTTGTTGTAACAGCCGCACTTATCCTTATTGTTGCGAACATTTCTATTAAAGATATGACAGCGGCGGCGTCAAGGACAGCCGTACATATCCGTGAAGCAGGTGAGGAAAGGGCAAGAGTCCGCAGAGAACGCAGAGAAGAAAACCGTGAGAGAAAGCTTGCCGAAAGAGGCGATATCGACATTGCGCTTGAAGGCGAAAACAGAAAGTCCTCGGGAAGTTTTATTGACATTCCGCTTGATGACAAAAAGACAAAGGTCAAGAAAGCAAAGTCGGCAGTAAACGGAATTGACACGGATATTGCCGATTCAAAGGAAGAAAATGCCGCAGACAAGGATCTGTCACAGGATCTCATCAACATAATCAATCGTGCAAGCAAGCCTATGGGCAAAAGTGCCGACAACACGGTTTCTGCAATTGCAGAGGATATCTCAAACGAAAAGTCAGCTTCTAAGGCTGAACCGACAGAGGTCAAGCCTGATGCCGAAACTGAGAACATCGTCAAAAAAGCACTTCTAAAAAGCAAAAAAGACAACAGCGAGGAGGCCGGCGATGAAATTGCGGAACAGCTTGACAGAGCTGTTCGTTCCGATAATTCTCAAAAGGAAGAAAAAAAGTATCAGTTCCCACCGATTCAGTTGCTCAAACCAAAGTTAAATTCCGATGACAGCGATGCAATGGAAGAAATGCAGAATAATGCCAAAAAGCTTATTGATACCCTCACAAGCTTTGGTGTAAAGGCAAGCATTGTAAACATCTGCCGAGGTCCATCTGTAACACGCTATGAGTTACAGCCTGCCCCCGGTGTTAAAATCAGCAAAATTACAAATCTCTCCGATGATATCGCACTCAGCCTTGCCGCAAACGGTGTTCGTATTGAAGCGCCTATTCCGGGTAAGGCGGCAGTCGGAATTGAAGTTCCGAACAAGGTTGTAAGCATGGTAACAATGCGTGAATTGATTGATTCGGACAAGTTCAGAAACAGCAAGAGTAAGCTCACAACCGTTCTCGGCAGAGATATCTCCGGTGAAATTGTTGTTACCGATCTTGCAAAAATGCCGCATCTGCTCATTGCAGGTACAACCGGTTCGGGTAAATCCGTGTGCGTAAACTCAATTCTTATGAGTATTCTTTACAAGGCAACTCCGGATGAAGTAAAGCTGTTGCTTATCGACCCGAAAATGGTTGAATTTTCAAAATACAAGGGTATTCCGCATTTGCTCATTCCCGTAGTATCCGATGCCAAAAAGGCGGCGGGTGCGCTTGCGTGGGCAGTAAACGAAATGCTCCAGAGATATAAAATTTTCTCCGAATACGATTGTAAGGATATTGATTCATATAATTCTCTTATCGAAAAAAATATGAATTATATGGAGAAAAATCCACCTGTTGTTAATGAAGAGGGAGAAGAGGTTCAGCCTGTTCTTGAAGTGAACGGACTTCCCGTTGCCAAAGAAAAAATGAGCCGTGTTGTAATTGCAATTGACGAGCTTGCCGATTTGATGATGGCGGCTCCGAGCGAGGTTGAGGACTCAATCTGCCGACTTGCTCAGATGGCTCGTGCCGCAGGTATGCACCTTATCCTTGCAACCCAAAGACCTACCGTTAATGTAATCACAGGTCTTATCAAGGCGAATGTACCGAGCCGTATTTCACTCAAGGTAAGTTCAAACACAGACTCCCGTACAATTCTTGATACAGGCGGCGGTGAAAAGCTTATCGGCCGAGGCGATATGCTGTTTTCGCCTGTAGGTGCTCCAAAGCCTATTCGTGTTCAGGGCTGCTATGCTTCCGATGAAGAAATCGAGGGCGTAACCCACTACATAAAGAAAGCGTATTCGGCTCAGTATAATTCTGAAATCGAAGAAAAAATTAAAAGAATTGCTGCAGAAGAAATTGCTCAGGGCAAAAAATCGGGTGATTCAGATTCATCATCTGACGAAGGTCTTGATATTGACAGCAAAATGGAAGAGGCAATCAAGTGCGTAATTGATGCAGGACAGGCATCAACCTCACTTTTGCAGAGAAGACTTAAGGTCGGCTATGCAAGAGCAGGCAGAATGATTGACGATATGGAACAAATGGGAGTTGTAGGCCCTCATCAGGTTCAAAACCGAGAGATGTTCTCATGACCTACAACGAATGGCTCGAACGCAGAAATGCACTTGAAAACAGAGCCGATTAATAAATAAAGGAGGGTTCAATATGGCTTTTTTACCGATGAACGCAAAAGAAATGCGTGATCGAGGTTGGAACGAAGTCGATTTTGTATATGTTTGCGGTGACAGCTATGTTGACCATCCGTCATTCGGTGCGGCAATAATCACGAGAGTTCTTGAGGATTGCGGTTACAAGACAGCATTCCTTGCACAACCTAATTGGAAAAACGATGATGATTTTACACAGTTCGGAAAACCAAGGCTCGGTTTTATGGTGTCGGCAGGCAACATTGACAGTATGGTTGCCCACTACACGGTTGCAAAGCGTAAAAGACATGATGATGCCTATACGGCAGGCGGTAAAAACGGCAGGCGTCCAGACAGAGCAGTCACAGTTTACTGCAACATAATCAGAAAGTTATATCCCGATTCTCCCATTATAATCGGAGGTCTTGAGGCATCACTCAGAAGATTTGCTCATTATGATTATTGGAAAAACGAGGTAATGCCCTCAATTATTTTCGACAGCAAGGCAGATTTGCTTGTGTATGGAATGGGCGAGCTGCAGACAATTGAAATTGCAAAAAGACTTTCCGAGGGCTATCCTGTTGAATCGCTTTACGACATCAGAGGTGTTTGCTATAAAATTCGTACAGACGATTATGTGCCAAAGTCGGTTGTCGAACTTCCAAGTTACGAGCGTGTAAAAGAGGACAAGCGTGACTATGCAATTGCATCACGCAGGGAGCTTGAGGAGGCTGATGCAGTAAGGGGTAAAACCCTCATTCAAAGGCACGGAAAGTATATTCTTGTGCAGAATCCTCCGATGCAGCCGCTTGACACAAAACAGCTTGATTATGTCTATTCTCTGCCGTATGAGCGTTGGTATCCAAAGTGTTATGAAAGTCTCGGCGGCGTACCCGGTATCAACGAAGTACTGTTTTCAATCACACACAACCGTGGTTGTTTCGGTGCTTGTAATTTCTGCTCACTCGCATTTCATCAGGGCAGAGCGGTAACCGTCAGAAGTGAAAAGAGTATTATTGAGGAGGCTGAAAGTTTTCTTGATAATCCACGATTCAAGGGTTACATAAGCGATGTCGGAGGACCTACCGCAAACTTCAGACTTCCGTCATGTGAAAAGCAGAAAAAACTCGGACTTTGTAAAAACAGAAGATGTCTTGCACCGACACCTTGTCCTAATATGCAGGTGTCACACACGGAATATCTTGATATTTTGCGAAAGCTGAGAAATCTCAAGGGAATTAAAAAGGTGTTTATCCGCAGCGGAATCCGTTTTGATTACCTTATTGAAGATGAAAATGACGAGTTTTTCCGTGAACTCGTAAAGTATCACATCAGCGGTCAGCTGAGAGTTGCCCCCGAGCATTGTTCAGCGGCAGTTCTCGACAAAATGGGCAAGCCGCATATTGAAAGCTACAAGCGTTTTTGTAAGATGTTCTACGATTTTACGGGCAAGGAAAATAAAGACCAGTATGTCGTGCCGTATCTGATGAGCTCACACCCAGGGTCAACACTTTCGGATGCCGTAGAACTTGCACTTTTCTGCAAGCGTGAAAACATTCACCCAAAACAGGTTCAGGATTTCTATCCGACTCCGGGTACAATTTCAACGAGTATGTTCTATACGGAGCTTGATCCGTACACTCTCAAAGAGGTTTATGTTCCGAAGTCTGAAAATGAAAAGGCAATGCAAAGGGCGTTGCTGCAGTATTTCATTCCCGAAAACAAACCGCTTGTAATCAAAGCACTCATCAAAGTCGGCAGAGGGATTTGATCGGAAACGATAAAAAATGTCTTGTAACTCCGATGGCAGGACAAACACAGGGCGGTTATTCAAAACAGCACAACAACCGCAATTCGCAGAATCAGAAGGGAAGAGGCAAAAACGGCAAAGATAAGTTCGCAAAGTACAGACGAAAAAACAAAAAGAAATAAAATCTTTTTCATACTGAAAATATCGGTATGCGTACTTTTTACTGCCTGTGTACTGCTTGTTTCATTCGGAAAACCTCTCGGAATTCCTGATTGGAACGATGTCTATACATTTTTCGGAATTTCAGCCGATATGGAGTCCGACTTTTCCGTTTCATTTATCAATGTCGGTTCGGCTGATTGTACGCTGATTAAATGCGGAGATAAAAGCGTGCTGATTGACGGAGGAACAAATCTTGTGACCGATAAAATTACTGCCTATCTCAAACGCAGTTCGGTAACTCATCTTGATGCCGTAATCGTGTCACACCCCGACAGCGACCACATCGGTTCGTTGCCCGATATCATAGATAAGTTCGGTACGGATGTTGTTTATTTCGGAAAATATTCCGACAGCCACAAAACCCCAGAATACGAAAAGCTTGTTAATTCTATTAAAGAAAATAATATAAAAACCGTAATTCCGGTTTCAGACAAACCTGTTGAAATCGGAAATATGACCTTTAAATTTTATCAACCCGAAAAGGACTTCGGCAACACAAACGATAATTCGCTTGTAACAATGCTTGAATATGACGAAAAGCGATTTCTTTTTACAGGCGACATTTCGTCAAAAAGGGAAGAATCAATGGTTAATTCCGACAAAGAATTAAAATGCGATGTTCTCAAGGTTGCACACCACGGCAGTAAGTATTCTTCAAGTGAAGATTTTCTTGCAAAGGCAAGCCCCGAAACCGCTGTAATAAGCGTTTCGGCTGACGATACGTCACTTCCCGATTACTACATAACAGCCTTGCTTAACAGCGTGTGCAAAAATGTTTATCGGACAGACAGCGATAAAACCGTTATGATAACAGTCGAAAACGGTGAGATTTGCACCAAAACTCATGCCTGAAAGGTTGACTATAAATTAAATAATGTTATAATATTATTGTTTAACTGACAAAAATCGAAAGGAATTTTTAAATATGGGAGTATATGAAGAACTCGTAGCCAGAGGACTTATCGCTCAGGTTACGGACGAAGAAGAAATCAGAGAGCTTGTAAACAGCGGTAAAGCCACATTCTATATCGGTTTTGACCCGACAGCCGACAGCCTCCATGTAGGTCACTTTATGGCTCTTTGCCTTATGAAAAGACTTCAGATGGCAGGCAACAAGCCAATTGCACTTGTAGGCGGCGGTACGGGTATGATCGGTGATCCGTCAGGCAGAACAGATATGCGTCAGATGATGACAAAGGAAACAATTCAGCACAATGTTGATTGTTTCAAAAAGCAGATGAGCCGTTTTATCGATTTTTCTGAGGGCAAGGCTCTTCTTGTAAATAACGCAGACTGGCTTCTTGACCTTAACTATGTTGAACTTCTTCGTGATGTAGGCGCTTGTTTCAGCGTTAACAATATGCTTCGTGCAGAGTGCTACAAGCAGAGAATGGAAAAGGGACTCAGCTTCCTTGAATTTAACTATATGATTATGCAGTCATACGACTTCTATGCTCTCTATCAGAAGTACGGCTGTAATATGCAGTTCGCCGGTGACGACCAGTGGAGCAATATGCTCGGCGGTACAGAACTTATCAGAAGAAAGCTCGGCAAAAACGCATATCGCAATGACAATCAACCTTCTCCTCAACTCAGAGGGTAAGAAAATGGGTAAAACCCAGTCGGGTGCAGTATGGCTTTCAGCCGAAAAGACAAGCCCCTACGATTTCTACCAGTATTGGAGAAATGTTGATGACGGCGATGTAATCAAGTGCCTTAAAATGCTCACATTCCTTCCGCTTGAAGAAATTGATGAGCTTGCAAAGCTTGAGGGCAGTGAAATCAACAAAGCAAAAGAAATTCTTGCTCATGAGCTTACAGAGCTTGTTCACGGCAAAGAGGAGGCTGACAAGGCTCAGGAGGCCGCAAGAGCAATCTTCAGCAACAAGACAAATACTGATAATATGCCTTCAACAACTCTTACAGAGGCTGATTTTGCAGACGGTGAAATCGGAATTCTTGACCTCATGAAGAAGTGCGGACTCATTCCTTCAAACGGTGAGGGCAGAAGACTTATTCAGCAGGGCGGTGTTTCTGTTGACGATGAAAAGGTAACAGATGTTTACGCAAAGGTTGCAAAGTCTGATTTTGAAAAAGGCTATGTTGTAATCAAAAAGGGTAAAAAGGTTTACCATAAGGCAATTCTTGGCTGATTTTGAAAATTAAATAAAGGGGATTAGGGCAAAATGAAAAAGTTTTTTTCGGAGTTTAAGGAATTCATAATGCGTGGAAATGTGCTTGATCTCGCAGTCGGCGTTATCATAGGTGCGGCTTTTCAGGCAATCGTAACTTCTCTCACAAGCGACATCATTTCGCCGATTCTCGGTATTTTCGGCGGTGTCAACTTTGACCAGTTTCAGGTTACAATCAACGGCGCAACAATTATGTACGGTAAGTTTATCACAGCGGTAATCAACTTCCTGATTATGGCTTTCGTAATCTTCCTTATCGTAAAGCTTGTCAACAAGGTTATGTCACTCGGCAAAAAAACTGAACCCGAAGAAGCTCCCACAACAAAAAAGTGTCCGTTCTGTTTCAGTGAAATTGATATCAAAGCCACAAAATGTCCCCATTGCACAGGCGATATCATCGACCTTACAGAAAAAACAGACGACAAAAAATAGTATCGCTGTTACATAAACAGATATTACACAACTTAACAACCAACAAAAAAGCCACAGTAGATTTTAACTTTCTACTGTGGCTTAAATTATTTGTTGCTATCGCCGTTTTCGTCATTCTCATCATCTTCAAACACAATAATGTCTTCAACTCTGCATTTGAAAATCTTGCACAAATCATCAATCTTAGCAGTGCTGATTCCCTGATTTTTCCTTAATCTGTCAATTGTCGCACTGCTGATGTTGTGCTTGTTGATAAGAGTGTAGGTGCTCTCATTACTTTTCTCCAAAGTTTCCCAAAAAGGAGTGTATTTTATCATTATATCACCTGTATTTAAAGGTAATATAAGATTTTGCACTTGACAATAGTCATAAATATGACTATAATACAAATATACAATAATACGCATATCCAAACAATAATTATGCGTATATTGTACAAATATATTATCTAGGAGGAGTAAAAATGAAAAGAAATCTTAAAAAAATAGCTTCTTTGTTTATTTCAATCGCTATGGCTTTTAGTATGCTAACATTTTCTTGTATCCAAGCGAGTGCTATGACTAATCAAGAGGGAGCAGATTGGGCGTTAGCTCGTATAGGACAATGGATAGATACCGATGGATACTATGGTGCTCAGTGTAAAGATTTTGTTAATGCATTTACACAGGATAATTTTGGTGTAACATTCCCCGGAAATGCGTGTGATTTAATCTATGATAGTTTGCCAGCAGGTTGGCAAAGAATTCAAAACTATGCGGAATTCGTTCCAGAACCTGGAGATATTGCAATATGGGGTGGTTGGAATGGTAATCCTTATGGTCATACAGCGATTATTGTTTCTGCAAATTTATACACATTTGACTCAGTAGACCAAAACTGGGTTAATTCAAGTTCTAATGGTTCAAAAGCAGCCAGAGTAACTCATAATTACACTAATCCAGTTTTTGGGGCGTTATTAGACCACCATATCAGGCTAAAGTACAGAATGTTGAAAATCCGTGGATTAATGTAAATGGTTCTGTTTTTGTAGCCGGTAACTCCGTTTCATTTAATTTAGGTGCTACTAATGCAACAAATTATACAATAGGGATAGACAAGGATGGAACCCGTATGATTACGCAGGATGTTGGTACTAACCCAAGTTTTACTTTTAATGAGCAGGGAAATTATACAGCATATATTACTGCGTATAATTCTGTATCCTATAAAGATTCAAATACTGTTAGTTTCAGAGTTATTAAACCGCAAAATTTAGGAACTGGTTTTATGGCGTTATAATTAATACTGAATCGTGGAAGCCAATAGGTGTTGATGAGTACAATGTTGAGTTGCAGTCGGAAAAGGAATTTCGGAGCAGGTCTGGAAATTTGAACGGCAAAATGATTTATCCTATGAAATAAAGAGTGCTAAAACAGGTTGGAATCTTGATGTGTATATGGCTTCATCTACTGATGGTACTAATATACAAATTTGCCCTGATAATGATGGAAATGCACAGAGATGGTACATAATTCCTAACGGAAAAGCTTATGCTTTTGTTCCTAAAAATGCTTTAGGAAGTGCAATGGATTTATCAAATAACAAAAAAGAAGATAAAACAAATATACAACTATATACATTCAATGCTTCAGCTGCACAGACATTTTCTGTTTATAAAGAGGATGATGTGCAATTAAAATCTCCATCACTAACTGTTGATCCGGGCATAAACGGTGCTGATACGGTATTTAAATGGAGTAACGTTTATGGCGAGAGTTCGTATAATTTAAAAGTCTGGAATAACAAGGCTAATGACGGTGATGCATACTGTAGTGATACTTTTGAAGAAAATATTTTGAGTGATAAAGTTACACTCTCTCCAGGCTATTATGAGGCGTATATTATTGCTTCAAATTATTTTGAAACAAAACAATCCGGAATAGTTTCATTTACAGTTAAGCCAAATGTTTTGCTTGATATAAATAAAAAAAGTAAAACTTTAAATGTTTCTTGGGATGAAATCTCAAAAGCTAATTTTTATGAAATTGATGTTTATAATGCTGACACGGATAAATTATTACTCTCATACCATAATATAACTGATTGTAAATACACTTTTGATACAAAGCCTGGTAATTATTATCTTATAGTAAAGTCCGATACAAATGTAGTTTCAGATAAGAAAGAGTTTGTTATCAAAATTATCTTATCGGTCATGTTGGTGATGTCAATTTTGACGGTCGTATAAATCAAGATGATGTAACAGTTTTGTTAAATGGTACTATGGGTGTTGCGATAGGTCTTGATCTTAATGTATCTGATATTAATAGAGACGGAAAAGTGAATATGTTGGATGTTTATCAGCTCAATACATATTTAAATAACAGTTCGTATAAAAACGATTATATTGGAAGTGAGATAGTGTTAGATTACGAAATTAATGATGTTAATACCGATGGGTCTATTGATATTTTGGATGCTACTCAAATTCAAAAATATTTAACTAAAATTGATTCGCCTACATATGTGCAAAATAAATTGGCAGATTGCAACGGTGACGGAGTGATTAATGTTCGAGATGCTACATACATTCAGAAAATTATTGTAAAAATACCCGTATAAAATTTAAAAAATTCATAAATATTTCACTCAACAAAAAGCCACAGTAGAAAGTTAAAATCTACTGTGGCTTTTAAAATTGAAATTATGATTGAGCGATAACATTGT
>ENA-OQDE01000104-OQDE01000104.1-human-gut-metagenome-genome-assembly--contig:-NODE-104-length-51262-cov-2.627359_pt1 | contig 51262 bp, 59 predicted proteins | sample MGYA00242768_ERZ504595 | MGnify/ENA primary metagenome ERZ504595 (study PRJEB26092, sample SAMD00036307) | human gut metagenome | host: Homo sapiens | study: EMG produced TPA metagenomics assembly of...
ATCATCTTTTCAGCACCATATTCCACAGCCATATCAGCCACCTGACGAGAACCGGTCACATTTGACAAGTACAGCTTCACAAGGATTTTCTTCCATCAAAGGCACATGTTTATAAGCGGCGGCATGAAAAACAATTTGAGGATGATACAATTCGAATACCATACGAACGCGTTCCTTCACACGCACATCACCAATCACCGGAACAAAATCTATATTTGGATATTTTTTCTCAAACTCAAGACGGACATTATGCAGAGGTGTTTCTGCAGAGTCGAACATGATAAGTTTCTGAATTCCCATCTGCACTAATTGACGGCAAAGTTCACTACCAATACTGCCTGCCGCACCAGTCACCAACACCACTTTTCCCCTGAATTCTTCTGCAACCTGACGAAGGTTGATATTAATTTCGGCACGACCCAACAAATCCTCAATCTTAATAGGACGTACCCATGATGAAAGTTTCCATCAGAATCCGCTTCACTGATAGTAGGAGCTATCAATGTTTTAAGTTCATTGTTTTTACAATATTCCAAAAGTCGTTTTTCTTCCAGGCGGGTATCTTCATAACGGGCAAACAGAATCCCCTTAATTCCGCGCTTCCGCATGATATAATCAACATCCGATTCATTTTCAAAGTAATAAACGGGAAGATCTGCCAATCGGCGTCGGCTGTTATTTTTACCATATACATAAAAACCGGTTACTTTATAATGTGCACTATCCCTAAGACGTAACTTCAAGGCTACACTCTCTTCATTAGTACCATAAATAAGAATACGTGTGTTCTTTTTATTCACCCAATCCAATAAAAAATCATAGACGATTATCAATGATACACGGAAGGTTGTCAAGATCACTAAAGTCAATAAACCATCAAATAGAAGATAGGATATTTTATAATTATATGGCAATTGGGTCTCATATATAACTCCAAAAGAAATAATGACCAAACAGGTAATTTTAAATAAAACGGCACACATGATACGCCAAAGTTCACGTGCCTGTGAGAAACGAATTGTATTACGATAAGTATGGAATAATAAAGAGCCCGCAACACTTGCCACCAAAGAAACGCAAGCAAACTTACAAAGCATCCAGTCGGTCATTGGAACATGCGCCATATAGTGAATTACCGCATAAGCGACCAACGAACATAATACAGAAATTGCCGTGTCAATACCTAAAATAACCCAATAACTGAAATAATTTTTGCGGGCATATTGCACTATGCCCTTCAATGTTTTTTCCATTATAGTATAAATGAATAAAATAATATTTCGAAATTTGATTTATCTGATTGATTATGATCAGTACAAGGACTATGACTACGATTTCCATGTTGGTGTAGCCCAACAGAGAATCCCTTCATCTTTCGATACGGACATACATTTCTACACTATATCTTTTGTAAAGATATAATTCATAATACTTTATGGATTTTATTTTTGAGAGAGGTCATCGATAAATATATCCACTGTTTGGTTACCGATGTCAGATAGACTGCCTGCTATTTTACAGACTTTCATTACATTTTTGCAGTAAAATCCCCATACCCCTATAAAATAGATTGATTACTCAATCACGTAAATCCCCATTTTCAGATACCGGCTCTACACACCCAGCCGGTATATCTACACATGCACACCCTAACATTGTCAATCGAACAGCAACTTTCGATTTCCCATTCACATGTACTAATTCCCCTTCCAATCCTGCCAATGGTCCCTTGATTACCCGTATTTTCTCTCCCGGAGCCAATGGCGATGTACTCATGCTAATCGTCTCATCCGAGTAGTCGAGCATAAACTTAAATCGCAACATTTGTTGATCAGGAATAACAGCCGGAGTACTCTCCCCACGTAATACCATGTAACGGCTGATAGAAGATAAAGTCAGGACTTCTTTTTGTTCTTGCAGATCAACGTGAACGAAAATCATCATCGGAAGCAGTACCCGGTCGACAATTTTACGGCGGTCGCTCCATTGATGGACTTCTTGTTGAATTGGAAGGAAATTTTCGATCCCCATTTTCGTAAGCCGCTCACCCGTTTTTTTCTCGTGACAAATACGTACGATTGCCACCAACCAACGTTTTGAGCGCGCTACGCTGCTGCCAATCACATCTGTTGCAGAAGATTTCGATCGTCATTTTTCTTAATGATCATGTATTTTTACCCCTCATTTTTCCATACCCCTTAGGCAATGGATTGAATTCGGTGACAAAGATAGATAAAATTATAAATAGTAAACAAGAAAAAACGCTTTCTTTTTTACATACAAATAGAAATATACAGTTAAGACTATCTTGGACGTGAAAAATCCGCTATCACATTGGTTCTATTTTACCACCCATATTTTGTACAACATCCCTAAACAAATCAGGCGCGGAAATTCCGCGCCTGATTTCTATTCTTTCGATTTACTTACCACTTATAATTGATACCGAAGCTAAGCAATTCTTTCAACTGGAAGAAGCTGTCTCCTTCAGTCGGTTTCGAGCTATCGTCAAAACGGGTATGTATATAGAGCTTGGTAGAAAGATAACGGTTCAAAACGAAGTTGAATGTATTTTCCCATTCTACACGTGCCCAATGATAGTTGGTCAGATAATTGAGACGAGACTCTAAAGTTACTGCAGAGATGATGGTCCAGTTCAATGTGGATTGCAACTGGGAACCAAAGTCGTTTTTAGAGCATTTTCCTTTGTCTAAGCCAAACTTTGTTTCGTCTACTTCAGAATTACCGATATAACGCAAGTTATAAGTCAACGGCGCCATAAACACAGAAAGATTAAATTTCTTCTTACTCAATTTATAATCCATACCGACACTGACCGCCAAATCTGCCGGAGACATGAAAGATGAAACCAATTCTTCGCTGTTAGCTTTATATCCATTGAAAAACTGTGTCTTAAACTCGGACGAAATGGTATAATACCAATTCTTGAAAGCTCTCAAACCTAATTTATTATACAAACGAAATTGGTCTGTATTGAACAGATATTTATGGTATTCATCTGACGGAGTGGAAGTCATACCTACTTTAGCTTCCAGCTGGTTCTCAAACAGCACCTTTTCATTGTCATTATAGTTGGCAAAAATCTGAAAAGTGGCTAATCCGGAGAAGTTACTTTCACCTCCCTTATACCAGTTATCCGAAAGGTGGTTCTGGCTAATCTGCAACGATCCGTTACCTCCGGTCACCCACCAGTTCGGCCGACTAATCTTCATATTGGCTTTCCCTACATTATCATCCATATTTTCCGGTTGAAACAGATGAATAACGTTTGCTTTGGGAGATATTTTCGGCTTCACATCGTGACGGAATACATCACGACTCATGATGCGGTCTTCTGTAGTGACAACCAAGTTCGGACGTTCCAAATAAAGATCCATCAATGCACTGTTCACTATTTTCTCGGCACGCTGGGTTTTGGTAAATGCCAGGGTATCATAAGGCAGAAGTTCCGCTGTCAGTTGAGGAGTGGTGTCCCATTGCATAGGCTTCCATTCCAATTTCGAATATTGTGCCATCGGAGCATAATAATATGCCAATGGTGTGAACAGACGAAATAATCGGGATCAGACGGAATATAACGTGGCGGCACAGACAGATCGTTCAAATAATCTAATTGCGCGACATACTTATTATATAAATAAGAAACGGTATCCAGTTTCGGAGTCGGCCCCGACATATTCAGTTTGAGCATCAAATATTTCTGAAGCTCCGCCGAAAGCGTATCTGCTTTCACGACTCTGGCTTTTGCCACAACTGTTGAAGATTTAACCGTTTTGGCAGGTTTAATCGCTTCAGGAGCAGGCTGCAGAGAGTCAGTCGGAAGTGGAGAGGGATCGACAGATTCCTGTGCAAAAAGCGATAACGATAAGATTGACAGAATAAACGCTGAACATAAAGTAGTAATTCTCATCATATTTGTCTATGGTTTAGAGTGCAAAGCTACATTATTTTGTTCAGAAATCATAGGATTCTTTTAAAATTGCATTTTTTAATAAAATTGTGGAGACGAAAGACTGTAATCTTCCTCTTTTTTTTATAATTTTGCGGTTTTTAAGTTCGTAAGAATACTACTAAGTAAACAATTATTAAAACAGTTATAGCTGTGGGAGAAACAAAGTATATTTTCGTCACCGGTGGTGTTGCCTCTTCTTTAGGAAAAGGGATCATCTCATCATCCATCGGTAAGTTGCTGCAAGCAAGAGGTTATAATGTAACCATCCAGAAGTTTGACCCGTATATCAACATCGACCCGGGAACATTGAATCCTTATGAGCACGGAGAGTGCTATGTAACCGTAGACGGACACGAAGCCGACCTCGACTTGGGACACTATGAGCGATTCCTGGGTATACAAACGACAAAGGCGAACAACATTACTACGGGACGTATCTACAAGAGCGTCATTGACAAGGAACGTCGTGGAGATTATCTGGGTAAAACGATCCAGGTGATTCCTCACATCACAGACGAGATCAAACGGAATGTTAAACTGCTTGGTAATAAATACAAGTTTGATTTTGTGATTACTGAAATCGGTGGTACGGTAGGTGACATCGAATCACTCCCCTACCTCGAAAGTATCCGTCAGTTGAAATGGGAACTCGGTAAGAACGCTCTTTGCGTACACTTGACCTATGTTCCTTATCTTGCTGCTGCCGGAGAATTGAAAACAAAACCGACGCAACATTCTGTAAAGGAACTCCAAAGTGTGGGTATTCAGCCGGATGTACTGGTACTGCGTGCCGAGCATCCGCTAAGTGACGGATTGCGTAAGAAAGTGGCACAATTCTGTAATGTAGACGATAAAGCCGTTGTGCAGTCTATCGACGCGGAAACAATTTACGAAGTACCTATCCTGATGCAAGCGCAAGGGCTGGACAGCACTATCCTCGAAAAGATGGGACTGCCGGTAGGAGAAACTCCGGGACTCGGCCCATGGCGTAAATTCCTGGAACGTCGTCACGCTGCAGAGACTAAAGAACCGATCAATATTGCACTGGTTGGAAAATACGATTTGCAGGATGCTTACAAATCTATCCGTGAAGCTTTATCGCAAGCGGGTACTTACAATGACCGCAAAGTGGAAGTTCATTCGTAAACAGCGAGAAGCTGACAGACGAAAATGTATGTGAAGCTCTGAAAGGTATGGCGGGCGTAATGATTGGTCCGGGATTCGGTCAACGGGGTATCGACGGCAAGTTTGTCGCTATCAAATATACACGTACACATGACATTCCGACTTTCGGTATTTGTCTGGGTATGCAATGTATTGCTATTGAGTTTGCACGCAACGTACTAGGATACGCAGATGCCAACTCACGTGAAATGGATGAAAAGACTCCGCACAACGTGATTGATATCATGGAAGAGCAGAAAGCAATCACCAATATGGGTGGTACGATGCGTCTGGGTGCTTACGAATGTGTATTGCAGAAAGGTTCGAAAGCATATCAGGCTTACGGACAGGAACATATTCAGGAACGTCACCGCCATCGCTATGAGTTCAACAATGATTATAAAGACCGATATGAAGCTGCCGGCATGAAATGTGTAGGTATCAACCCGGAATCGGATCTGGTAGAAATCGTTGAAATCCCGACTTTGAAATGGTTTGTCGGTACACAGTTCCATCCGGAATATGGCAGTACGGTACTGAACCCTCATCCGTTGTTCGTTGCATTTGTGAAAGCTGCCATCGAAAACGAAAAAGCAACGGTGAACGGCTAACGATACGTGGTAAACAACCGGTAGTTTGTAATTTATATAATTTGTAATTAAAATAAGAATGGATAAAAACACCATCACAGGTCTCGTTCTGATAGGTATATTATTGGTAGGATTCAGTTTTTTGAGCCGTCCAAGCGAGGAACAGATAGCTGCGCAAAAGAAATACTACGATTCTATTGCCGTGGTACAGCAACAGGAGGAAGCGTTGAAGGTTAAAACGGAAGCTGCACTGGCTAACAGTCAAAAAGAGGTGGCATCGGCTGCCGATTCTTCTGCTTTGTTTTTCAATGCCTTGCATGGAACCGACTCTAAAATCAGCATCCAGAATAATGTAGCGGAAATCACTTTCACAACCAAAGGCGGACGTGTCTATTCAGCCATGCTGAAAGATTATATGGCACAAGACAAAAAGACGCCGGTCATGTTGTTCGACGGTGACGATGCTTCGATGAACTTCAACTTTTACAACAAGGCAGGAGCCATCCAGACCAAAGATTATTTCTTTGAAGCTGTGAACAAGACGGACAGTAGTGTTACAATGCGCCTGGCTGCGGATAGCGCAAGCTATATCGATTTCATCTATACGCTGAAACCGGATAGCTACCTGATGAACTTTGAAATCAAAGCGACAGGCATGGAAGACAAGTTGGCTAGTACTAAGTATGTGGACATCGACTGGTCACAACGTGCCCGCCAACTGGAAAAAGGATTCACTTATGAGAATCGTCTGTCGGAACTGACTTATAAAGTAACAGGTGACAATGTAGACAACTTGTCTGCTGCCAAAGATGACAGTCAGGATTTGCCGGGACGCATTGATTGGGTAGCTTTCAAGAATCAGTTCTTCTCGTCTGTATTTATCGCTGAACAGGATTTCGACAAGGTTTCCGTTAAGTCAAAAATGGAACAACAGGGAAGCGGATATATCAAAGATTATTCTGCTGAAATGAATACTTTCTTTGATCCGTCAGGCAAAGAACCGACAGAGATGTACTTCTACTTCGGTCCGAACCACTTCAAGACGCTGAAAGCGCTGGATAAAGGACGTGACGAGAAATGGGAGCTTCACCGACTGGTTTACCTGGGTTGGCCGCTGATTCGCTGGATTAACCAGTTTATCACGATCAACGTATTCGACTGGTTGTCCGGCTGGGGATTGAGCATGGGTATCGTTCTGTTGATTCTGACTATTATGGTGAAAGTGCTGGTTTATCCGGCTACCTGGAAAACGTACATGTCTTCTGCCAAGATGCGTGTATTGAAACCGAAAATTGATGAAATCAGCAAGAAATATCCCAAGCAGGAAGATGCAATGAAGAAACAGCAGGAGGTGATGAGCCTTTACAGCCAATACGGGGTAAGCCCGATGGGTGGCTGTCTGCCGATGTTATTGCAGTTCCCTATCCTGATGGCTTTGTTTATGTTCGTGCCGAGTGCTATCGAACTGCGTCAACAGAGTTTCTTGTGGGCGGACGACCTTTCTACTTATGACGCTATCATCACATTCCCGTTCATATCCCGTTCCTTGGCAATCACCTTAGCTTGTTCTGCTTGCTGATGACGTTGACAAACATCTTGAACACAAAGTACACAATGTCTATGCAGGATACCGGAGCGCAGCCACAAATGGCGGCTATGAAATGGATGATGTATCTGATGCCGATTATGTTCTTGTTCGTCTTGAACGATTATCCGTCAGGTTTGAACTATTACTACTTCGTGTCAACGCTGATTAGTGTGGGTACTATGATTCTGCTTCGTAGAACGACTGACGAAACTAAATTGTTGGCTATTCTTGAAGCGAAAAAGAAAGACCCGAAACAAATGAAAAAGACCGGATTTGCTGCTCGCCTGGAGGCGATGCAAAAGCAACAAGAGCAATTGCAGCAGCAAAGACAGAATAAAAAATAAGGAGTAATTCCTGAATCATATTCTAAGAAAGCCGGACATCCTATTTTGGTTGCCCGGCTTTCTTTCTCTAAAAAATAAAATAGGATGAAAACTAAATATTCTTATAAACAAATCTGGACAATCTCCTACCCTATCCTAATCAGTCTGATTATGGAACAGATGATTGGTATGACGGACACTGCTTTTCTGGGACGTGTCGGAGAAATCGAATTAGGTGCTTCCGCCATTGCAGGTGTATATTACCTTGCCATTTTCATGATGCATTCGGTTTCAGCATCGGTGCCCAGATATTAATTGCGCGTCGCAATGGAGAAGGAAACTACAAGGAAATCGGACCCATTTTTTATCAGGGCATATATTTCCTGCTTGCCATGGCAGTGATTTTATTCACGTTCTCCATCGTATTCTCACCATATATCCTCAAGAATATCATTTCGTCTCCTCACATTTACGATGCAGCCGAGAGTTATATTCATTGGCGTGTGTACGGGTTCTTCTTCTCTTTTGTCATGGTGATGTTCCGCGCCTTCTTTGTAGGTACGACGCAGACCAAGACGCTGACTTTGAACTCTATTGTGATGGTACTTCGAATGTGGTATTCAATTATATCCTGATTTTCGGAAAATTCGGTTTCCCGCAATTGGGAATTGCCGGTGCCGCTATCGGCTCTTCGCTGGCTGAAATGGTATCGGTGATTTTCTTTATTATCTATACCTGGAAACGGATTGACTGCAGGAAGTATGCATTGAATATACTGCCTAAGTTCCAAGGGAAAACACTGAAACGAATACTGAATGTTTCTGTGTGGACAATGATTCAGAACTTTGTTTCTTTGTCTACCTGGTTTATGTTCTTTCTATTTGTGGAACATTTGGGAGAGCGCTCTTTGGCAATCGCGAACATTATCCGAAACGTGTCGGGAATCCCGTTTATGATTGCAATGGCATTTGCATCCACCTGTGGTTCATTGGTCAGCAATCTGATCGGTGCAGGTGAACAGGATTGTGTACGGGGTACTATCAGGCAGCACATTCGCATTGGATATATATTTGTATTGCCAATTCTGATATTCTTCTGTCTATTTCCGGATCTGATCCTACGTATTATACAGATATGCCGGATTTGAGAGCAGCATCCGTGCCTTCACTATGGGTATTGTGTTCTGCTATCTGGTGCTGGTGCCTGCCAATGTTTATTTCCAATCGGTATCAGGTACAGGGAATACGCGGACTGCACTGGCTATGGAACTTTGTGTATTGGCTATCTACGTCACATACTCTGCATATTTCATCATGTACCTGCGGATGGACGTCGCATTTGCCTGGACAACGGAATGCGTATATGGTATTTTCACGCTGATGTTCTGCTACTGGTATATGAAGAAAGGAAACTGGCAGAAAAAGAAGATTTAAATCCTTTTTTCACTATCTTCGCAAGAAAATAAACATTTTATAAAATATATGAGACAAGCTAATTTAATTATGATGTCGGCAGCAATGTTGTTAGCTGCCTGCGGAGGAACCAAAGACGCAGGCAAGACAGATCAGGTGCTTATCGAGAAATCGGATATTAAGATCGAAGGGAAGCGCATGACTCCCGAAGCACTTTGGGCTATGGGACGTATCGGCGGATTCGCCGTATCGCCCGACGGAAAGAAAATTGCGTATACGGTAGCGTATTACAGCGTACCGGAAAACAAGAGTAACCGCGAAGTTTTCGTGATGAACGCAGATGGAAGCGAAAATCAACAAATCACTCATACCCCGTATCAGGAAAATGAGGTGACTTGGATTAAGGGAGGCACTAAACTGGCATTCTTAAGTAATGACAACGGAAGCAGCCAGCTTTATGAAATGAATCCGGATGGTAGCGGGCGCAAGCAGCTGACCAACTACGACGGAGATATTGAAGGATATTCCATCTCACCGGATGGCAAAAAACTGCTGTTTATTTCACAAGTAAAGACGAAAGAAAGCACTGTTGATAAGTATCCGGACCTGCCGAAAGCTACCGGTATCATCGTTACCGACCTGATGTACAAACATTGGGATGAATGGGTGACGACCGCTCCGCATCCTTTTGTTGCCGACTTTGATGGTAACGGCATTTCCAATATCGTGGATATTCTGAACGACGAACCGTATGAAAGTCCGATGAAGCCTTGGGGTGGCATTGAGCAACTTGCCTGGAATATGACTTCGGACAAAGTGGCTTACACTTGCCGTAAAAGACAGGACTGGAATATGCGATTTCTACCAACTCTGATATTTATATCTATGACTTGAATACTAAGAAAACAGAAAATATTACTGAAGAGAACAAAGGATATGATACCAACCCACAATACTCACCGGACGGCAAGTATATTGCCTGGCAGAGCATGGAACGTGACGGATACGAAGCTGATCTGAACCGTCTGTTCATCATGAACCTGGAAACTGGCGAGAAGCGTTTTGTGAGTAAGGCATTCGAATCGAATGTGGATGCTTTTGTCTGGGGAGCAGATGCTAAAGTGATCTATTTCACAGGTGTATGGCATGGAGAATCACAAATTTATGCGCTTGACCTGGCAAATGATTCGGTAAAGGCTATTACTTCAGGAATGTATGATTACGAAGGGGTAGCTCTTTTCGGAGATAAGCTGATTGCGAAACGTCATTCAATGAGTATGGGGGATGAGATTTACTCTGTGGCACTGGATGGTTCTACCACTCAACTGACACAGGAGAACAAACAAATCTATGACCAGTTGGAAATGGGTAAAGTGGAAGGTCGCTGGATGAAAACAACAGATGGTAAACAGATGTTGACATGGGTGATTTATCCTCCACAGTTTGATCCGAACAAGAAATATCCGACTTTACTGTTCTGCGAAGGAGGTCCGCAGAGTCCGGTAAGCCAGTTCTGGTCTTATCGCTGGAACTTCCAGATTATGGCAGCTAATGATTATATCATCGTTGCTCCGAACCGTCGCGGTTTGCCGGGATTCGGTGTGGAATGGAACGAACAGATTAGTGGTGACTACGGTGGCCAGTGTATGAAGGATTATTTCACTGCTATCGATGAAATGGCAAAAGAGCCGTATGTGGACAAAGATCGTCTGGGATGCGTAGGCGCCAGTTTCGGAGGATTCTCCGTATATTGGTTGGCCGGACATCACGACAAACGGTTCAAAGCGTTCATTGCTCATGATGGTATCTTCAACATGGAAATGCAGTATCTGGAAACTGAAGAAAAATGGTTTGCCAACTGGGATATGGGAGGCGCATACTGGGAAAAACAGAATCCGGTGGCACAGCGTACGTTTGCCAACTCTCCTCACCTATTCGTAGAGAAATGGGATACTCCTATTCTCTGTATTCATGGAGAAAAAGACTACCGTATCCTGGCTAATCAGGCAATGGCTGCTTTTGATGCTGCGTGATGCGTGGTGTTCCTGCAGAGTTGCTGATTTATCCGGATGAAAACCACTGGGTATTGAAGCCACAGAATGGAGTGTTATGGCAGCGCACATTCTTTGAATGGTTGGACAAATGGGTGAAGAAAGCTCCGTCTAAATAAAATTTTACGTTAATTACATAGTAGAATAAACATAGTAAACTAAAAGAAGCCCCTGTTCTCAATCTTTTGAGTTCAGGGGCTTCTCCATTGCATTCATCAAAATCGGCTAAAATTATAAAAAAGTTCGCTAAATTTACTCCGAATAAATATTTTCAATTTCTACAATATACATCTTATGGAAACCTCCATGAGCACCACCGTACCACTTTTCTATTGATTCTTTATCCAGAAAACATTCCGGTTTGATAGTGTCAGCATAAAGTTTCTTACATTCCAGACTCAAACGTGCCTGCTCGAACAGGACATTTCCTTTTTCTGTAAATAAAGGTTTCAATCCGGTTTCTTTTACTTTATCTATATTACGTCCCGACTTGGAGCCACAAACAGCGTGAATTTTCTTATTTTCTTCTCCTAAGAAAGAAAGTGTCAGGTAATCGTTCTTCTCTACAAACTCGTATGTATACCGTTCGGGACGGATAAAAACGAAAGCAACCGGTTTATTCCACAACCAGCCGATGCCACCCCAACTTGCTGTCATCGTGTTAAACTTCTCTTTTGTTCCGGCTGTAACCAGCATCCACTCTTTTCCGATCGCTTCGAAAAAGTTTTCTTTCAAATCTTTTACTTCTAATTTCTTCATCTCTTTATTCGTAAATATGTATTCATAATTAGTTTATATAATAATTTAGGCACGGATTACACAGATTAACACGGTTACTTTGCAACAATAACAACACTAAAAACCGTGAAATCCGTACCTAGAAAAATAACGATTAATTCATGGCAGGTACTTATCTAATTATTTCTGTTTATTCAATTTCACAATCTCTCCCAAATAGGGAATCTTCACCGGAATCTTCCGTTTCTTAGCCTCTGTTGCGAAGACTTTCGGGGGATCATGCAAAGGCTCGTCAGACAAATCGAATGTGCCATAATGCATGGGAATGGTAAGCCCAGCATGCATTTCCTCGGCGGCAGTCAATGATTCGTAAGGCGATATATGATTGGGACGCATAAACCAGCGAGGTTTGTATGCCCCGATGCCTAACAAAGCATAATCCGGTGCTCCGAACAGATCGGGAATCTCACGGAAGTGACTGGAATATCCTGTGTCACCACTATAATAAAGAGAAATTCCATTTCCTTGCAGCATGAAAGCTCCCCACAGTCGCTGGCCACCATCACGTACGGAACGTTTGCTCCAGTGTTGTGCCGGTAGAAAAGTAATCTTCAATCCCTCATCTTCCATTTGTTGATACCATCCGGCTTCAATCACTTTCATTTCGGGAAACCATCCCTGAATCAGCTCACCGGTTCCCAAGCCGCAAAAGAGTTTCATTTGCGGGTTATTCTTCAGTAAACGGGCTATACTCTGTTTATCCAAATGATCGAAATGGTCATGGCTGACAAGTAGATAATCAACCCCTGTAAATATGTCAGGATTAGCGGGAAACTCGCTCTGTCTCTTCACAAAAGGAATACTACCGAACACAGGATCGAACATGATTCGTTTACCTGCTAACTGGAGAAAGAAAGAATTATGTCCGAGCCATATCAGGGAATCTCCTACCACCGCATCCAATGAACGGAGATAACAAACTTTTGGATCCCATTTCACCGTTTTCTTCTCTTTGCGTTGGGGATTGGGCGAAAGACGCCATTTCAGTACACTCCCCATCCCCGGACGGAAGCGATGCTGCCGATTAAAAAAACGCCCGCGCACCATCGGATTTCCTCTCCAATAAGGGTTGACTGTCGCTAAACGTTCGTTTCTCCTAAAACATATATGTTCACCCATTTTTATTTCCTGAATACGTATTTACAAACTTACTAAAAATTTCTCGATTTACGATGAATTAGAGTAAACAAAAAATGTACCCCGGACACACTATCGGGGTACATTTACTTATAAAGGAATAAATATTATCCTTTTTTAATAGAATGAGACTTCGTTAAGAGCAGTGCAAGCCATACAAAGGCAGTTGCCAGCCAAGAGCTGAAAGATTAATAATCATTATGACTGCACCCAATATCCATAGAATCAATAGCGACCATTTCAAACCCGTTCCCATCGGTGACCAATGGAATAATTGCCGCAAGATAGTATACAAGAAAGCTCCTAACGGAATGCCGATGAGGGCAACTCCGGCAATCGTACCTAGCAGTGTCATCATTGGAGATACGGAAGCAACCGGCATCCAGTCGATGGCAGGCAGCATCTCGTAAAGCAGTGCTCCTCCGCTAACTGCCACGGCAATTGCTGCAAACACCAGTGCTACCAGTACAACGGCCAGTACGAACAAGACAGGGCAGCAGAGAATGACAAGAGCTACCAGAAATATTTTAAAGAGAACAGCAGCAATGGAAACAAATACATCGCCTATCTTTTGAAGAAAGGTACGAGGTTTGCCGGAGTTCATATAGTTGTTAACTCCGTCCGCTACACGTTCGAAACCGTCTGTCACTGTTTTGCCAATATTCTCAATGGTCACTGCTTCTCCACGCATACTCAATTTTTCCGCGGCAGTACGGGCTTCCGGAATAACGATCCATCCGATAATATAAAGTATAATCATCGGGCAATAAGGTACAAATACCAGGATAATCATCAATATACGCACTAATGTGATATCCCAACCGAAGTAAGCTGCCAACCCTGCCGCTACGCCTCCCAACAATTTATTATCCGGATCACGAAACCAGCGGCGTTGAGCAGCGGTTTGCGTACTGCTTGATTAGCGGACGATGTTTGTTCCGTTCTTTTCTGTGAGTCCATATCCTCATCAGCAATTCCAAAGTCTTCCGGTTTGCCGACACGAGCGATAATTTCTTCTACATCCGAAACTGTGATGACCTGTTTTCCTTCAGTTACTTTCTCGGCAAACAGTTCGGCAATACGCATCTCAATATCGTTTACGATCTCTTCCGCACCCTCCTGTTTACGAAAGTAATGCTTCAAATTAGACAGATAATTATCTAACAATCGGTAGGCATCGTCATCTATATGATAGACAATTCCTCCTAAATTTATGGTCAATGTCTTTTTCATTTTTATTTCTTCTTTTTCGGATTATCTATTGGCTATATGATTCACTGTATCGTTAAGTTCTTTCCAGGAAATTTCCAGCTCTCCCAAAAAGACTTCTCCTTGTTCAGTGAGTTTATAGTATTTACGGGGAGGTCCCTGGTAGATTCTACCACTCATAACTTAACAGGTCATCATTTTTCAGACGGGTAAGCAATGGATACAAGGTGCCTTCCACTACAATCAGTTGGGCTTCTTTCAATTTCTGAATAATATCAGAAGCATAAGCGGGCTCCTTGTGCAACAAAAGCATGATACAATATTCAAGCATGCCTTTCCTCATCTGTGATTTTACATTGTCTACTTTCATTATTCACTTCTTTTAGATGCACAAATATATGCATTACTTTAGTACCTTGCATTGCAAAGTACTATAAATTAATAATAATTAAAACATTAGAGACTCTCCACCTTATTATAAAAAGAAATAATGCTATATTTGTGCCCATTAAACCAAGAATAGATAATAGATATGTTTACAATTCGAAAAGCAACAGTAGCCGATTGCGAGCTTATTCATAAGATGGCAAAGGAGGTATTCCCCGCCACCTACAAGGAAATTTTATCTCCCGAACAACTGGATTATATGATGGACTGGATGTATGCACCTTCCAATGTGCGCAAACAAATGGAGGAAGAGGGACATGTGTACTCCATTGCTTATAAAGAGAATGAACCATGCGGATACGTTTCCATTCAACAACAGGAAAAGGATGTATTCCATCTTCAGAAGATATATGTCCTCCCCCGTTTTCAGGCACGCATTGCGGCAGTTTTTATTCAAGGAAGCAATCAAGTGTATCAAAGAAATACACCCGGAACCTTGTTTGATGGAGCTCAACGTAAATCGTAATAATAAGGCTTTGCAGTTTTACGAGCACATGGGAATGAGAAAGTTGCGGAAGGTGATTTCCCGATTGGTAACGGGTATTATATGAATGATTATATTATGGGACTAGATATTTGATATACAAAAATGCCCCGGAATAAATATTATAAATGTTCCGGGGCATTTTGGTTATTTAGTTAATGACAGGATTTTATTTCGCTACACGTTCCAACCATTTTACCATTGAAAGCATTACAATCATGGAAGCACCAGTTGCTCCTACAAATACCAACCAACAAGCCCAAATAGGCACAGTTGTATAAAGAATACCACCGATAAACAACAGTGAGTTACCCACAGCTGTTGCAGCCAACCAGCAACCTTGCATCAGCCCTGCAAATGAGGAGGAGCTACTTTAGATACAAATGATAATCCCAGAGGAGAGATGAACAGTTCGGCAACCGTAAGAATGAAATACAGGCCGATCATAATCCACGGAGTCACACGAATAGCATTGATTTCAGCAGCACTCATAGTACCCAACACCTCTTTCGAAGGCAATGTAAATGAGAATACCATTAAGAATACATAGCTAACGCGGCAATACCCATACCAATGGCAATCTTCATCGGAGTAGAAGGTTCTTTACCATTCTTTTTCATTGAACCGAACATCCACATGATAAAGGGAGTCAGGAATACAACGAAGAACGGATTAACGCTCTGGAATATTTCAGCTCCCTTGATCTGCGTAAAACCTAAGTCAATATTAATCACACTCAAGTCCACATAGTCACGGGCGAAATAGGTCAAAGAATAACCATTCTGATGGAAAGATAACCAGAAGAAAATAACAACACCGAATACTGCAAACAAAGCATAGATGCGCTGTTTTATTTCAGTAGCGCTCATTTGGATTTCTTCCTTGTTCACAGTCGCAGTCCCTTTACCAGTTTCCATTTTAGTCGCAGGATCCGGGAAACGTTTCTTATTTGCCATATAAATAATCAGCGAAACAAGCATAGCACCAATAGCAGCCATAAAAGCATACTGGAAACCACGGTTAAACACGTCAAGATAGCTATTCACAAACATACCCATATCGGTTACAGGAGTTCCATCGAGAACAGCAGTCTTAGCCAAAGTTGTCAGATTCTCCATTGCCTGTGGAGCCATATCATTTCCTTTTTCTAAATATTGATGGCACAATTCAGGTAAAGTAGCATCATAATCGAAGTTGTTCACCTTCAACCACCAGTTGCGCACACCAATAGCAATAAACGGTGCAAAAACAGCTCCAATATTGATAAACATATAAAATATCTGGAAACCGGCATCACGAAGATTGGAATATTTGGGATCATCGTACATCTGACCGACCAAAGCCTGAAGATTTCCTTTAAATAAACCATTACCAAAAGCAATCACCAAAAGCCCGAAACAGGTTAATCCCAAGTAAAGAGCCATACTAGGAACAGGAGTCGGAGTTGGAATGGCAATAATCAAATAACCGACAGCCATTAATATCAGCCTACTAAAATAGTGCCTTTGAAATTTTTCGTCTTATCAGCAATAACACCTCCCGCCAAAGCTAAAATATAAATGGAAGCATAAAACGCGGAATAAATGTATCCGGTAGTTGTCTCGGACAATCCAAATTTCGCTGAAATAAACAATGTCAAAATCGCCATCATAATATAGAAGCCAAAACGCTCTCCCATATTAGCTAAAGCTGCAGCAATCAGACCTTTAGGGTGTTTACTGAACATAGATATAAGTTTTTAGAATTAATAATTGATTGATTTAAATAAATATTTCTTGCAAATATATACTTTTTCTCGAGTTTTTGCACAATGATTTGTTAAACTACTCCTCAAATAAACGACAAATTTCCGCCCTGGATTCACGAATCAAATCTTCCGGAGCTATTTTTATCTGAAGTCCCCGTACACCGGCACTTACATAAATATACGGAAATTGTTGGCTGGTTTCATGAATATAAGTAGGAAAATGCTTTTTCATACCGATCGGCGAACAACCTCCCCGGATATATCCGGTAAGTGGCAGAAGTTCTTTTACGGGAATCAACTCACACTTCTTGTTACCCGAAGCTTTAGCTGCCAGTTTCAAATCAACTTCATGTTCTCCCGGAATGACACAGACAAAATATCCGCTTTTATCGCCGTGCAGAACAAGCGTTTTAAAGACCTGCTCGATATTCTCTCCTAAACTTGCTGCCACATGAACAGCACTCAAGTCGTTTTCATCTACTTCGTAGGGAATTAATTCATAGGCTATCTTAGCTTTATCTAACAGCCGTACGGCATTTGTTTTATTGATTTTCATTTTCGTTGTATTTATAAGTTCTATATCTGATAAATAAAGAATATGATATGATAAGTGCAACTCATCGAAGATTGTCCGATAAGTTGGCACTCTATGATTTAAATTAGAGACCCAGCTCTTCGCGAAGAAACTTAGGTGTATATCCTTTAGGGCTCTTCGCAACTTCTTCCGGTGTTCCGTAACTAAGGAGTTCTCCCCCGCCCTTACCACCTTCAGGCCCATATCGATAATATAATCCGCCATTTTAATCACATCCAGATTGTGCTCGATGACGATAACAGTATTACCTTTATCTACAAGCTTATTCAATACTCCCATCAATACACGGATATCTTCAAAATGAAGTCCGGTAGTCGGTTCGTCAAGGATATAAAGAGTTTTGCCCGTATCTCTTTTTGATAGCTCCGTTGCCAGTTTCACACGCTGGCTTTCTCCACCGGAAAGAGTGGTAGAAGATTGTCCCAGTTTTATATATCCGAGTCCGACATCCTGCAAGACTTTAATCTTATTCAAGATTTGCGGCACATTTTCAAAGAATTCCACAGCACGGTTGATCGTCATGTCAAGTACATCGGCAATTGATTTTCCCTTGAAACGTACTTCCAGTGTTTCCCGGTTATAACGTTTACCGTGACAAACCTCACAAGGCACATATACATCAGGAAGAAAATTCATTTCAATCGTCTTATAACCATTTCCCGTACATGCTTCACAACGCCCACCTGCAACATTAAAGGAGAAACGTCCCGGTTTATAACCGCGAATCTTAGCTTCCGGCAGACCCACAAACAGGTTACGGATATCAGAAAACACACCGGTATAAGTCGCAGGATTGGAGCGTGGCGTACGTCCCAAAGGTGATTGATCCACATCTACTACCTTATCTATATTTTCCAACCCTTCAATCGAATCGTATTCCAAAGGATCTTGTAAAGAACGATAGAATTTCTGTGAAAGAATCGGCTGCAAAGTTTCATTAATCAAGGTGGATTTTCCACTTCCTGATACACCAGTTACGCAAATCAGTTTACCCAACGGAAATTCAACATCTACATTCTTCAGGTTATTCCCCTTCGCTCCTTTCAGCCAGATAGATTTCCCATTTCCTTTTCTACGCTTGGCAGGGATTTCTATCTTCATCTTGCCATTCAGATATTGCGAAGTCATTGTATCTGTATTCAGCATCTCCTGCGGGGTTCCGGCGAAAACGACTTCGCCTCCGAGACGTCCGGCTTTCGGACCCATATCGATGACATAGTCGGCAGCTAACATCATATCCTTATCATGTTCCACTACAATCACGGAGTTCCCCATGTCGCGGAGTTCTTTCAACGAGTTGATAAGACGCAGATTATCACGCTGATGCAGACCGATACTCGGCTCGTCGAGAATATAAAGTACATTCACTAATTGCGAACCAATCTGTGTAGCCAAGCGGATACGCTGACTCTCACCACCGGAAAGACTAACAGAGCTACGATTCAATGCCAGATAATCCAGACCCACGTCCAGCAAGAACTTCAAACGTGTGCGAATCTCTTTCAGAATCTCCACCGATATTTTCTTCTGCTTATCGGACAGGAACTCATCCACCTTCATCAACCAGTCGTACAACTCGTTGATGTCCATATTCGCCAACTCATTGATATTCTTATCATGGATACGAAAATGCAAAGCTTCTTTATTCAAACGAGCCCCTTTACATTCGGGACAAACCGTTGTTTTGGCAAATTGTTCCGCCCATTTCTGTGCTGTTGCAGAAGCATCCTTTTCCTGCAACATCTGAATATACTTCACCACTCCTTCGTAAGTAACAAAGTAATCGGAGGAAGTACCGATCAGCGAACTCTTGATTTTAATCCGTTCGTCAGAACCGTACAATACTTCATCAATCGCATCGTCCGGCAACTCCTTTATCGGAGTTTTCAGTGTTGCGTCGTACTTCTCGAGCAAAGCACCGATTTGCCAGAAAATCATCGCATTCTTATATTTTCCCAAAGGTGCTATCGCTCCTTCATAAATAGAAGTTCACGATCAGGAATCACTTTGTCCACATCAATCTGATTGACTACTCCCAATCCCTTACACTTCGGACATGCCCCTTGCGGTGAATTGAATGAGAAGTTATGCGGAGCCGGTTCACGATAAGACAATCCGGTGACAGGACACATGAGCCGTTTACTATAATGACGAATACTTTCAGACTGGGCATCCAGAATCATCATCAACCCATCTCCCTGGCGCATAGCGGTTGCCACACTCTGTTTCAAGCGCCGGTCATCTTTCTCCGCTACCACTAATTTATCAATAACCACTTCTACATCGTGATTTTTATAGCGGTCGAGTTTCATGCCATGCGTTATTTCACGCACTTCACCGTCCACCCGTACATACAGGTATCCTTTTTTACGTATTTGTTCGAAAAGTTCCCTGTAATGTCCCTTACGTGAACGAACTAGCGGAGCCAGCAGATATATTTTCTTTCCTTTATAATCTTTCAGAATCAAGTCCAGAATCTGCTCTTCGGTATATTTCACCATCTCCTCACCCGACAGATACGAATAAGCCACTCCCGCACGGGCATACAGCAAACGGAGATAATCATATATCTCCGTAGTCGTTCCTACGGTAGAACGGGGATTTTTATTCGTTGTTTTCTGTTCAATGGAGATAACCGGACTCAAACCTGTTATCTTATCGACATCCGGACGTTCCAGATTGCCCAAGAAGTTACGGGCATACGCTGAAAAAGTTTCGATATAACGACGCTGTCCTTCGGCAAAAATCGTATCGAAGGCTAAAGAAGATTTTCCACTACCACTCAATCCGGTGATAACAGTCAAACTGTTACGGGGAATTTCGGCATCAATATCCTTTAAATTGTGCACGCGCGCACCGTACACATTAATATATTCTGTTTCCTGCATATTCATATCCTTCCATAAATGTTGCAAAATTAATGTTTCCGCCCGAAATATGCTCCTAAAAAAGCACAATATTATTTTCTTAACTCAAATCTTATGAAGATATAGGGCATTATTTGTACCTTTGTTCCTTGATTTCAAGAACCAATAGTTATAATTTGATGAAACCGATAAACCGTATATTCTTATTTCTGCTTTTTATAAGCGTTTCATATGCTATCAGTTATGCACAAGAAAACCAATCATATTTCTTGCATACCATCGAAAAAGGACAAAGTTTATACTCCATCTCCAAGATGTATAATGTCACTACATCAGACATCATACGTCTGAATCCGGCTGTGACGAAAAGATCTATGCCGGACAGACAATCAAAATTCCTACGGGAAAAGAGAGTCAGAAGGGAGAAACATTCCATACGATTCAAGCCGGAGAAACACTATACAAACTGACAACCATGTATAATGTATCCGCCAAAGATATTTGTGAAGCAAACCCCGGTTTGAGTGCCGAAAATTTCCGCATCGGACAGGTCATCCTGATTCCACAGAAAAAAGAAGAGCAAACTGCTACTGCAACTCAAACGCCTACCGAACAGACCACCATTCAAGGTCCTGTTGTTCCGAAATGCAAGGATATGCATAAGGTAAAACGCAAAGAGACTATTTTTAGCGTGAGCCGTGAATATGGAATCAGCGAGCAGGAGTTAATTGCAGCTAACCCGGAACTGAAAAAAGGCATGAAAAAGGGACAATTCCTTTGCATCCCTTACCCGGCAGCAACGACCGTGCAACCTACACAGAAGGAAGATCCTTACGCTATTCCTCCCAGCAATAGCGAGCTTTTCCGCAAAAGTAAAGAGACTCCCCAAAAGCTGTCTACCATTAAAGCAGCCTTATTGTTGCCTTTCCAGGAAGACAAACGCATGGTGGAATACTACGAAGGTTTCCTGATGGCAGTAGACAGTCTGAAACGTACAGGTATTTCTCTTGATCTATATGTATATGATTGTGGAAAAGATGTTTCTACATTAAATACGATTCTTGCCAAGAACGAGATGAAAAGTATGAATATCATCTTCGGTCCGATGCACCAAAATCAAATAAAACCATTGTCCGACTTCGCAGAGAAGAACGACATACGCCTGGTGATTCCTTTCTCTCAAAAAGGAGAAGAGGTATTCAACAACCCGGCTGTTTATCAGATCAACACGCCTCAATCTTACTTATATTCAGAGGTTTATGAACACTTCACCCGTCAATTCCCCAATGCAAACGTTATCTTCATAGAACCGGCGAGCGTTGATAAGGAGAAAGCGGAATTTATCAGCGGCTTGAAACAAGAGTTGAAAAGTAAAGGAATTCCAATGAGAACCGTCAGTGAAAGCGCAACGAAAGAAACGTTGAAAGCAGCGCTCCGCAGTGATAAAGAAAACATCTTTATTCCGACATCAGGCAACAATGTCTTACTAATTAAGATACTTCCTCAACTGACGCTGTTAGTCAGAGAGAATCCTGCAGAGAATATTCATCTGTTCGGCTATCCGGAATGGCAGACCTATACCAGAGATCATCTGGAAAACTTCTTTGAATTGGATGTATATTTCTATTCTTCATTCTATACGAATACGTTGTTCCCGGCAGCTGTGCAGTTTACCAATGCTTACCATAAATGGTATAGCAAAGATTTGGCAAGCAAATACCCTAATTACGCAATGCTGGGTTTTGACACCGGCTTCTTCTTCCTGAAGGATTATCGCTTTATGGCTCGGAACTGGAAAACAATCTGCCTAAAATGAACCTGACTCCTATCCAGACCGGATTCAAATTCGAGCGTGTAAACAACTGGGGAGGATTTATTAATAAAAAGGTGTTCTTCATACGTTTCACTAAGAATTTTGAATTAGTAAAACTTGACTTCGAATAATACGAAAATGATAAAGATAAAACCATTTTTGATCGCAACACTCCTACTTACAGGATTTGCCTTTCCTGCTGTCGCTCAAATCGGAGAAGCACGAAGCAATTTATCGGTAGGTATCAATGGAGGTGTCAATTTAAACAGTGTTTCTTTTACTTCTAGTATCAAGCAAAATAGCCTGATGGGAATTACCGGAGGTTTGACAGCACGTTATATATCCGAGAAGTATTTTGCCATGATTTGTGGCGCACAGTCGAGTTGAATGTCTCGCAACGAGGCTGGGACCAATTATTTGAAACAATATCACTGGACGCCAACGGATATGAAGTCACTTCGAAGGACCCTACTAAAACTTACACTCGCAAAATGACTTATATAGATATTCCTTTCCTCGCTCACCTTGCTTTCGGACGAGACAGAGGATTGCAATTCTTTGTCCATGCAGGTCCTCAAATCAGCTTTCTAATCAGTGAATCGGAAACAATAAAAGGTATTGATATGAATAGCTTATCTGATACACAGAAAGCCCTGTACGGAGTTAAGATTCAAAATAAGTTTGACTATGGTATTGCTGGTGGCGGTGGTGTAGAACTTAGGACAAAGAAAGCTGGTAGCTTCATCGTTGAAGGCCGTTATTACTTTGCCCTGTCTGATTTCTACAGCACTACTAAAAAAGATTATTTCGCCCGTGCAGCGCATGGAACCATTACCATAAAGCTCACATATTTATTTGATTTGAAGAAATAACCCCTCTTTCAAGGAGGAAGAGATTAAAACCTCTTATTTATAAACAAAATCCCATTCATAACGAACTAAAAATCCCCACTAACTCTAAACGAATTAGCGGGGATTTCTATTTCTGGGGACTTTAGTCCTTTTTATCGCAATCTATCCGCAGCTTTTACCATCACCTCATCCCGTCCGATAGCACGGATAGCCAGTATATTCAGGATGATAGAAACAAGCGGCAAACACAATGCCCAGCCTATACGGAACATATTTTCATCATTCTTCAATGCAAAATAAAAAGCAAGGGCAGCAATGTAATAACCTACCAATAATAAGCTATTGAAAATTGTCATGCGAATCTGCAACATACGGTTCTTATACAAAAAGATAGTAGCCACAGCCACGATGGTGCTAACCATCAGAATTCCGAATAAGCCCCATGTAGACTGAATAGCACCGTTTACTTCCAATCCTAATGCCTTAAAAGGATGTTCTCCCATTGCGTCAATGAAGTAACCCATCGGCAAACACATGGCTGTAATCAGCAATCCTACAACAATCAATAAATAAACAGTTTGAATTCGTTGAATCATAAGTATTCTAAATAGTAGTTGAGTTAAACAATAATAGCCAAGCAATAAGGAGCAGGGATAATCATCCCACTTACTACTTGACTATCAAATTCTTCGTCAGAAAATAAATTACTGAAGTTTTTCTTTCTCCTTAGCTGGATTTCTATAATATATTTTCCCTTCGATGTATTCTTGCGTAGCATCAAGTCCGGTTTCGGCAATTTCTCATAATAACGAGAAATTTCGATTTGCTCTCTATTTTCAAACACTTCTTCCAAATTGTCATTGTAAGAAGCAAACTCTGCCAGTTTCTTAGAAAGATCGTTTTTGATTTCTACACTGATCTGATTAGCACGCTTACCAATAATGGCAACTGTTTCATAAACATTACCTGTATCAGCACAGAGTTCCATCATATCACGGGTTACTGTTGTAGCAGGAGCATTCGTTTTTTTGTAGTCCATAAATCTATTTAAATTTAGTCTTTAATTACTTTCTGTGATTCATTGAATATCTTCTCGGCTTCTTTCAAATATTTACTTTCAGGAAATTCATTCTTAAAAGCGTAATATTCATCAATCGTTTCGCGGTAACGATCCATCTTCTTGTCTTCAACGCTATAGATAGCCATTTCGTGTCTTGCACGCAGAACCAAAATGGAAAGTTCTTCACGATAATCAGTATAAGGATAATCCTTCAATGCATTTTGAGCTGTGATTACACATGACTCATAGTTATTGCCTAAATAATTACCCAGATTATAATATAGCCTTGCTGAATAAAGCTCTTTCAAAACCAGCTTATCCTGTAAAGCAAAAATCATATCCTGTGCTTCCTGCTTCTTTGTGCTGTTCGGGAAATACTCCATGAACATCTGCAACTGCTGGATAGCCTGATAAGTGCTTGACTGATCTAAACGTGGTTCCGGAGTATCCAGGAATAAAGCCTTACCCGCATGGAAACGTGCCAGTTCAGTAAAAGTGCCACGAGGATATGTATTGAAATAGGTGATAAATGTCTGGGCAGCTGTCTGATAATCTTTCTGGTTATAGTAGCTCATTCCCAACATATACAAAGATTCTTCCGCTTTATCGGTTCCTTTCAGAATGGTTATCAACTCATTCAGCAACGTAGCTGAACGATTATACTGTCCCTTCGCAAAATAGTTTTTGGCGGCTTCGTACTTGTATTCGTAATCGGTGCTTTTCAGCAATTTATTATACTCCCCACATGATGTAAGAGTAGCCGCCGCAAGCAAGTTATAATGATATTTTTCTTCATCCTATTTAAAAATAATGCGCAAAGTTACTTATTCGCTGGGAATTTAGCATTAATCTGTGTTTTTTAATACATAAAAGGCGTTAAACATCGACAAAAGGAGAGAAAATGACGTCGAAATACAAACGACAAACTATAAACAGCAGATTATAAACGAATCACAATAGTGACGGTATGTGTTCAGGATAGTGACGGTATCGTTGGCATATACCGTCGCTATCTTCACCGGATAGCGTCACTATATTTATAGTAAAAATGGTAAGCAATTGCGCTGTCCTTGAATTGGATAACACAACTGTTTACCGTTCATTATTTATTGCTCACTGTTATATTTACAGCTTATACAAGTCACTTGCAGCCAATAGATCGACTTTCTTTTCTTTCAATACCTCGATACACTTATCCAGGTTGCTGGGGCGAATCACTACGTTTGCAATATGGTTATTGGCAAACGAATACATATATTCAATAAATACGCCCTCTTCTGATAAATATCCCAGCACTTTTGCCAAAGCACCTGGTATATTGGGACAGCTTATACCTACTACATCAGTCACATTCACTGCAAAATGATTATCTTTTAAAGCTTTGTATGCTCTATCCGGATCGGATACAATTCCACGCAAAATACCAAAATCAGCATTTTCGGCAATGCACAAGGCAGAAAGATTGATATTTTCTTTCGCCAGCACTTCGGTCACTTCCGTCAAACGGCCTGACTTATTTTCCAAAAAAATAGAAGTTGTTTTGCTACCATTATCGTAAAGTTTTAAGTATTAAATCTTTCTGTTATCAATTACACGTTTCGCTTTACCTACGCTGCGTTCAATGCTGCGAGGCTCTACCAGTTTCACGTTGACTCCCAGTCCGAGTACGCTTTGCAAACGTCCTCCCAGTTTCTTCTTCAAAGCCAGCATTTTGTTGATCTCATCCGAATAGAATTCCGGACGTACTTCAACCTGGAGTTCCATTGTATCGGTATTATTTTCACGACCTACTATCAACAAATAATGCGGTTCAAACTCTTCCATTTCAAGAATGACTGATTCAATCTGCGTCGGGAATACATTCACACCGCGGATAATCAACATATCATCACTACGTCCCAAAATACGATCCATACGTACCAATGTACGGCCACAGGAACATTTATCATGATGCAAAGCCGTCAAATCACGCGTACGGTAACGGAGCAACGGCATACCCTCTTTGGTCAGATGGGTAAATACCAGTTCGCCCGTTTGACCGGGCTCAACCGGTTGCAACGTATTCGGATCGATGATTTCCGGGAAGTAATGGTCTTCATTCAAGTGAGTCCCGTGCTGACATTCGCACTCGTACCCGACACCCGGTCCGGCAATCTCACTCAAGCCATAAATATCGTATGCTTTGATTCCCAACTTTTCTTCTATCTCATGACGCATATTTTCCGTCCAGGTTCTGCACCGAAAGCACCGACTTTCAGTTGGAATTCTTCACGCGGCAAACCGGAATCTTTGATTGCATCTGCCAGATAAAGCGCATAGGAAGGAGTACAACAAAGCACTGTCGATCCGAAATCATGCATCAAGTTATCTGTTTTTCCGTGTTACCACTGGACATCGGAATAACAGAAGCACCGATATTTTCGGCTCCTGCATGTGCTCCCAATCCGCCCGTGAACAGTCCGTACCCATAAGATACCTGAAAAATATCAGAACGCCCCGCTCCATAAGCGGTAAACGCACGCGATATACATTCCGCCCATGTAGACAAGTCCTTACGGTATATCCGACAACCGTCGGTTTTCCGGTTGTTCCGGAAGAAGCATGAATACGTACAATTTGGCTCATCGGCACGGCACAAAGTCCGAACGGATAATTATCTCTTAAATCATGTTTCGTGGTAAACGGTAGTTTTACAATATCATCAATACTATTGATGTCATCGGGAGTAATCCCCATTTCCTGCATCTTCTTTCGATAGAAAGGCGTGTTGTGATAAACGTAATCTACAATTTTCTTGAGTCGTATGCTTTGAATCTTGCGAAGACTTTCGCGGTCCATACACTCAATGCTCTCATTCCAAATCATGTGTTTCTGGTATTACTAGTTGTATGAATCTGTTTTTTGATATTAATATGTTGCAAAGTAAAGGATTTATTTGGAAAAATGATTTGTTATCTCGATTATTTTACCGAATATTGCTCCACTTTTTAGGATTTAACTATGAATTATGAACTAACATCAGCTTATAAACCTACCGGAGATCAGCCGGAAGCTATAGCACAACTTACTGAAGGGGTCCTTCAGGGAGTTCCCGCACAGACTTTATTGGGAGTGACCGGGTCGGGAAAAACATTTACCATTGCCAATGTGATCGCCAATATCAATAAACCCACCTTGATTTTGAGCCATAACAAAACACTGGCTGCCCAGCTCTACAGTGAGTTTAAAGGTTTTTTCCCAAACAATGCGGTAGAATATTACGTTTCTTACTATGATTATTACCAGCCGGAAGCTTATCTGCCGAACAGTGATACATATATAGAGAAAGATCTCGCCATCAATGACGAAATCGACAAGCTCCGACTCTCTGCCACTTCCGCCCTACTCTCCGGAAGAAAAGACGTGGTAGTGGTTTCTTCCGTATCTTGTATCTACGGTATGGGAAATCCTTCGGACTTCTACAAAAATGTCATCGAAATAGAACGGGGACGGATGATGGACCGCAATGTGTTTCTACGTCGTTTGGTAGACAGTTTGTATGTCCGCAATGATATCGACTTGAACCGTGGAAATTTCCGGGTCAAGGGCGACACGGTGGATATTTATCTGGCTTATACCGACAACCTGCTCCGCGTCACCTTCTGGGGGGATGAAATTGACGGCATCGAAGAGGTAGACCCTATCACAGGAGTCACTATCGCACCATTGACGCCTATAAGATTTATCCGGCCAACCTGTTCATGACTACCAAAGAGGCTACTCTCCGTGCTATTCATGAAATAGAGGATGATTTGACCAAGCAAGTAGCTTTCTTCGAATCTATCGGCAAGGAATACGAGGCCAAACGATTGTATGAGCGAGTAACTTACGATATGGAAATGATCCGGGAATTGGGGCATTGTTCCGGAATTGAGAATTATTCCCGTTATTTCGACGGCCGTGCTGCCGGTACCCGCCCCTATTGTTTGCTCGATTTCTTTCCGGATGATTTCCTGATCGTTATCGACGAAAGCCACGTGAGCGTACCCCAAATCCGTGCAATGTATGGAGGAGACCGTGCGCGAAAAATCAATCTTGTGGAATATGGTTTCCGGTTGCCTGCCGCTATGGACAACCGTCCGCTGAAATTTGAAGAGTTCCAGGAGATGGCAAAACAAGTAATCTACGTCAGTGCTACACCGGCGGATTATGAATTGATTCAGTCGGAAGGAATTGTCGTGGAACAGGTGATTCGTCCTACCGGTCTGCTTGATCCTATCATCGAAGTACGTCCGAGTCTCAATCAGATTGACGATTTAATGGAAGAAATCCAGCTCCGTATTGAAAAGGAAGAACGCGTACTCGTCACTACACTAACCAAACGAATGGCAGAAGAGCTGGCAGAATATCTTCTTAATAATAATGTAAGATGTACCTATATCCATAGTGATGTCGACACACTGGAACGTGTGAAGATTATGGATGATCTCCGGCAAGGAGTTTATGACGTACTTATCGGGGTCAACCTGCTTCGTGAGGGTCTCGACCTTCCGGAAGTGTCTCTCGTCGCTATTCTCGATGCAGACAAAGAAGGATTCCTCCGCTCCCACCGTTCGTTGACACAAACTGCGGGACGTGCCGCGCGTAATGTGAACGGTAAGGTAATCATGTATGCTGATAAGATGACGGATAGTATGAAACTGACGATTGATGAAACGAACCGTCGCCGCGAAAAGCAGTTGGCATACAATGAGGCAAACGGAATTACCCCGCAACAGATTAAAAAGGCCAGAAACTTGTCTGTATTCGGTAATGCAAAAGAGGCAGATGAGCTGTTGAAAGAAAGACATGCTTATGTAGAACCTTCTACTCCGAATATCGCAGCAGATCCGATAGTGCAGTATATGAGTAAAGCGCAGATGGAAAAGAGTATCGAGCGTACCCGCAAACTGATGCAGGAAGCAGCCAAGAAACTTGAATTTATCGAAGCCGCACAATATCGTGACGAATTATTGAAACTGGAGGACTTGATGAAAGAGAAATGGGGATAAAATTTCCCCTTTGTTCACCTATTATAGCCTGATTGCTAAGGGCTGAAACTCTTAACAAACCTGTAACTTCGCATTTAGTCTATTAATTAGTGTTATAAAAACACCAATTAAGGGCTGATAATTTGCAAAGTTACCGGAATCCCGTATCTTTGCGCTGTGTTTTTCATAGTATTAGATTTAAGGTTAACAAAGGTTGGAGCAAGGCGTTGCTCCTTTTTATGTCTATACGTCACCTTCAATGAAAAAATATAAAATTGAAAAGACATAATGTACCACTCTCTAAAGCATAAATTAAGGAGGATTGCAGATATAGACTGATCGTTCATTACGACTGAATCTATTCATGCAATCCTCCCATTTCTTATAGTTGGATTATTCCTACTTCAAGCGATGATAAATCAAAGAGCCTTCTCTATGGCATTTTTAATCAACGGTTCCATAATATCATACCCTTCGCTCGTTCGGGTGAACTCCATCTTTAGTATATTGAGGATTCAAGGCCTGATTTTCGTCAACCACCATTGCCTTGTAATAATTAACAAACGGAATTTTATTTGCTCTTGCATAAGCCTCTATCCGGTCATTTAAAGATTTTATTTTCTGCGGAACATCTTTTATTTCCATTCTCCACTTAAATGCAGCAGCAGGCAATACGGAAGTCAAAATTACTTTTATTTTATTTGCTTTTGCCAGTTCCGCCATAGAAACAATGTTTCCGAATGTATAATCTTCATTATACGCTTGTGTATTTTCAGCGACATCATTTGTTCCAGCATTAATCACCACTAAAGCAGGAGAAAGATTAATCACATCTTCCCGGAACCGTAACAAGAATTGATAGGAAGTCTGCCCACTGATTCCACGGCCAATGTAACCATTTGATTTGAAAAAATCCGGATGAGTCCTTACCCATCCTTCCGTAATGGAATTTCCCATAAAAATAACCCGTTTGTCTTTCTTTGTCGCTTGTGGAAGTGCAGCATTTTCTTTTGAATAACGACGTAGATTAGCAAAATCATTTTTCTGCGCATAGCTTTCTCCTATCGAGAAACTCAAGCAAACAACAGCCAATAATATCCATTGGCCCCATCTTCTTTTATCCATGTTTATATTAAGTATTAGTAATATTATATTTCATGCAAAGATAAAAAGAAAAGCGATGCACCATACTTTGTACGGGCATTTTTTGTGCATTTCCATGCCATAATGTGCTGATAAATGTCAGACGCGAGAGATTTTTTCTACATATTTGTTATTGTTTTCAGGTTTCCAGCAAAAATACGCCATACGCTGGGAGCTTCTAAATTCATCGGTTCTTTTCAGTTGGTTTCGGTTCTAAATAGTCATATACGTTCGCATATTAATAACCTGTCTTTGGGGAAGCAAAAGTTAGAGGCTTCATTTGCCTGAAACGAAGCCTCTGAATGTATCAAACAGAGGCTCTGCCGCATGGGTTTAGAGCCTCCATTTAGGGAATAAAAAGCGCCTTTTTGCCGAACGCATAGTGGAACACTCTCCAAAGGCAGATAACTCACTATATGACAACTGGTTACGCCTTCCTAAAAAAGCCCCCTTGAACACTTACCGGTATTATTATAAATATAATAAATAATAAAACTATATATATTAAAATGTATAGTTCGAATTTTTCTATTTTTGAATCTTTATAACGCAAATCGCATGTGCTAAAATTTATTTGTAGCTTTGCTTTTTTCGAATAAATTCAGCTATTAAATCAGTTCATAGTAATTATTAAAAAAGTTGATGAAGAAAGAAAAATGGAAGCATACGTCATTTATCTGTTGTCCAAAATATCGAATAACCGTTAAGGCGAAGGTACTTTTTCTTAATCTATGTTATATAACATGCGTTTTTTCTTGGATTATTTGCTAATTTCACAACAGTCCGTATCTTTGCATTGTGTTTTTCATAGTATTAGATTTAAGGTTAACAAAGGTTGGAGCAAGGCGTTGCTCCTTTTTTTATGTCTATATGCTTGATTTCCTAAAAAAGAATGGTATTTTTGTAAAGTCACAATTATTATCCGAAACATGAAACGCAAACTACTTTATACCACTCTAATAATAGCTATTCTGTGTGTAATCAGCATACTTGTATGTAACAGGACGATCAAGAAACACACAGTCTCCAAACTATATACGGAAGTAAATACTATCCCCTCCAACAATGTAGGATTACTTCTCGGAACTTCTCCCAAGTTGAAAAATGGAAATAACAATTTATATTTCGATTATCGAATTCTTGCAACAGTAGAGTTATATAAAGCCGGGAAAATTAAATATATCCTCATCAGCGGCGATAACCGTAAAGAGGATTACAATGAACCGGAAGAAATGAAGAAAGCACTCATACAAAAAGGTATTCCTGAAAAATTCATTTATTTAGATTATGCCGGATTCCGGACTCTCGACTCTGTTGTACGTGCCAAAGAAGTGTTTGGACAGAATCGTCTGACCATCATCTCACAACGTTTCCATAACGAACGAGCGATCTATCTTGCAGAGAAAATGGAATAGACGCCATCGGGTACAACGCCCCAAATGTAAATGCTTATGCCGGACTGAAAACTAACATCCGGGAATTACTTGCAAGAGTCAAAATGTTTATAGATTTAGGTATAGATAAACAACCTCATTTCTTGGGAGAGAAAATAATAATTGAATAAGCGAGATACCTCCGATGCATGGAAGTGAGTTTAACATATTCTGAATAAAAAGTGATATACGTTTCTTTATTCCCAAATATAGCTCTACCTTTACTGAAAAATCAGAATATGGCAAAGATTACAGTTCAGAAAACAGATGTTACTATCCTAAAAATCAACGATACAGATTACATTTCCTTAACCGACATAGCTAAATACAAGACGACAGATGCCAATGCTGTTATTGCCAACTGGCTACGTAATAGAATGACCATTGAATATTTAGGATTATGGGAGATATTGTACAACCCCCATTTTAAACCCCTCGAATTCGAGGGGTTTAAAAAAGAAGCAGGACTAAATGCGTTTACTCTTTCCCCTCAAAAATGGATAGAAACCACCTGTGCTATTGGAATTATATCCAAATCAGGACGATATGGAGGCACTTTTGCTCACAAAGACATTGCATTCAAATTTGCAAGTTGGATTTCCGTTGAATTTGAATTATACATAGTAAAAGAATTCCAACGTCTCAAAGAGCAAGAGCAAGCTCAACTTGGTTGGTCGGCAAAGCGAGAATTATCTAAAATTAATTACCATATTCATACTGATGCAATCAAACAGCATCTTATCCCTCAAAAATCACTTCACAGCAAACATCTATGATTTATGCCAGCGAAGCTGATGTCCTTAATGTAGCCATGTTTGGAATGACAGCCTTAGAATGGCGGGATACACACCCTAATTTAAAAGGAAATATCCGCGATTATGCCTCAATCAACGAACTTATCTGCTTATCAAATATGGAAAACTTAAATGCAGTTTTCATAAACGAAGGTTTGACACAAAAGGATAGACTCATCAAATTAAATCAAATAGCAATTCAACAAATGAGCATATTAGAAGATATTAAAAATAAAAAGTTTTTGAAATAATTTATGGAACAACAAATTCAACTCAACGATCACAACAAGCAGGAATACCCTCCTATGCATACAGCAGAGCATTTACTCAATGCCACCATGGTGAAAACCTTTGGCTGCCCACGTTCTCGCAATGCCCACATCGAAAGAAAAAAAAGCAAATGTGACTATATACTTTCGTCATGTCCGACAGCGGAACAAATCCAGTCTATTGAAGATAGAGTGAACGAGGTAATCAGTCAGAACCTACCTGTGACTGTTGAGTTTATGACTCATGAACAGGCCAAAGATATTGTAGATTTAAGTAAGCTACCTGCCGATGCAAGCGAAACTCTTCGCATTGTCCGCATTGGAGATTATGATGCCTGCGCCTGCATCGGATTGCATGTATCCCATACTTCTGAAGTGGTACCTTCAAAATCATTAGTTATGATTATGACGAAGAAAGGCAAACACTAAGAATAAGGTTCAAACTGATCGAGAAGAAGTAAACAGGTTATCAAATTAATATCTATCTTATATAAAATAAATAAAAACAGGATACATTTTGTCATTTATATTGCAAAAATGACATTATAAAAATGACAAATAGACAATTTTAGTCTCTAAAATCTCTTGGCATAAGGTTTGCATTTATAGAAGCGAACAACGGTTCGAGAGCGGACGATGGAAGGCGGGATAACCGATACCATCGGAAGTGAAAATGCCGAAGTTCTAAATTTATTAATTGAATGTTTAACTTAAAGATAGGAGACTAAAATTATGATGCCTGTTAGAAGAACTCAAAGTTGGTTACCAAGTATCTTTAATGATTTCTTTGATAACGATTGGATGGTAAAAGCAAATGCTACTGCACCTGCAATTAATGTTTTGGAAACAGAAAAAGAGTACAAAGTGGAATTGGCTGCTCCTGGTATGACGAAGGATGATTTCAATGTTCGCATTGATGAAGACAACAACCTCGTTATCAGCATGGAGAAGAAGACTGAAAACAAGGAGGAAAAGAAAGACGGTCGCTATCTGCGTCGCGAATTCTCATACTCTAAGTTCCAGCAAACAATGATTCTACCGGACAATGTGGACAAAGAAAAAATTGCTGCATCCGTAGAACATGGTGTTTTAAACATCGAACTTCCGAAACTCTCTGAAGAAGAAGTGAAGAAGCCAAATCGGCAAATCGAAATAAAGTAATACGGTAACCACTTGCTGTTCACCGGAAACGGTGATAAGAAGTAATAAAACAGCTCTTTCCCTGAAAGGGAAACGAGCTGTTTTATATTATTATCCTTAGTTATTCTTCCGATAACTAATCACTGCCCAACTATTAAACACTACTGCAAAAAACAACAATACTCCAAACTGTGGCAGTAAATCAAAGAAACCACTCCCCTTTAAATACACCATTCGCATCACTTCCATAAAATACCTCAAAGGATTGAGCCTGGTAATTAGTTGAGCCATTCCGGCATACTGCTAATGGGAGTAAACAAACCACTCATCAAAATTACAACCAACAAACAGAACCACATAACAAACATAGACTGTTGCATCGTTGCCGAGTAGTTGGAAATAACAAGTCCGAAACCGGACATTACCAGAACGAAAAGAACTGCGAAAAAGTAAATCAATAGAAAATGACCGACCGGCACTATGCCATAAATTAACCAGGCTAATATGAAACATACAGTCAGCACCACAAAACCAATCAACCAGTAAGGCAGGAGCTTTGCCAAAATAAAGATAAACTTCGGAACCGGCGTCACATTGATTTGCTCAATCGTTCCTACTTCCTTCTCGCTAACTATATTCAATGCAGGCAAGAAACCACAAATCAAAGTTAATAACATGACCATCAATGCCGGAATCATATAGAGTTTATAGTTCAGATTCGGATTAAACAACCCCTGTGTATCAATGCCTATCGAAGGGAAAGCACCGGAGACTGTAGCAGTTGCAGGATATTCCGAACGCAGCTCGGCTGCATAATCATTAATAATAGAAGATAGATAAGAACTCCCCAGCCCTCCTTTTGTCCCATTCACAGCATTGGCTGCTATCAGTATGTGGGTATCTTCTCCATTCATCCAATCCCGTTCCAGATGCCGCGGAATTTCCATCACAATATCCGCCGTTCCAATTTCAATATTCCGTAGGCCTTCTTCATACGAAGCCGGCACTTCCACCAGACGGAAATAGGTAGAGGCGGCAATCTTATTGACTAAACGTTGTGAAATAGCCGAATGGTCATTATCCACAATATTCAGCTGTATATTCTTGATTTCCAGGTTTACCGCCCAAGGCATCAACAGCATAATCATGCATGGAAATACAAGAATCAATTTCGGAAGAAACGAATTGCGAAGCAATTGTTTAAACTCTTTTTCTATCAGGAACTTTATCATAAATAATTCTTCCATTTATCAATCTGCCCATTAGCACACTGTATACTATTCATACAACCAATTGGCATATCGACATATTATTCCAATCTATACTTAAATTTCTTGATACTGATCGTAATAAGTACCGTCGCCATCAATAACAAGATACCAATCTCTTTATACACCAATGCAACTGGTACTCCTTCAATCATCAGTTTACGCACAGCCTGTATATACCAACGTGCCGGAAGTATATCCGAGATCCATTGAAGTATCACCGGCATACTCTCTATAGGGAAAATCATGCCCGATAAAAGCATTGTGGGCATCATCAGCATCAATCCGGAAACCAGCATGGCCGCAACCTGTGTACGTGTGACTGATGAAATCAATAAGCCCAATGCCAAGGATACGAAGATAAACAGCAAAGATACCGTGATTAACCAGAACAAACTTCCTACCACCGGAACATCCAACACAAAGACCGAAAGCAAAAGGATCGTTATCAGATTGACGAACGACAGCACAAAATAAGGTACAGCCTTTGCCAAAATAATAAATAGCGGCTTCACAGGTGAAACCAATAATACTTCCATCGTGCCTGTTTCTTTCTCACGAACAATGGAAATCGAGGTCATCATGGCGCAAATCAGCATCAGGATCAAGCCCATCACTCCCGGAACAAAGTTATAAGCACTCTTCATCTGCGGGTTGTAGAGCAATTTGATATCAGGAGTCAGGCGGCAGCCGACATATTCGGGGGAATCATCTCCTGGCCTACCATAGAAACGATTCCTGTCGCATAATTAACTTGCGAAGTCGACATATTGGGATCTGTTGCATCTACTATCAGCTGTACACGAGCATCACCCGTATAGAGATCATCCGCAAACCGTTCGCTAAAGACAATCGCCATATCAACTTCATTCTTTAGGAAAGCAGCTTCCATTTCCTGGGGCGAATGAAAACGTGCAGTAACGGTGAAATACTCACTGGCATCCAAACGATCAATTATTTTTCGCGTTACCACATCATTAGAAGGATCGAGCACCGCCAACCGAACATTCTTCACTTCCGTGCTGATAGCAAAACCGAATAGAATAATTTGCACAACAGGCATCCCCAACAAAATCAGCATGGTTCGCCGGTCACGGAAAATATGATAAAACTCTTTCTTTATAAAAGCTATAAACTGTCTCATAATCAATCTGCTTTGCGCACCGCACCGCGGGCTAATTTCTGAAAAACGTCATCCATCGTTTCCGCACCGAATTGTTGTTTCAGACGGGCAGGTGTATCAAGTGCTTTTATCTGACCGTCCACCATGATAGATATCCGGTTGCAATATTCTGCTTCATCCATATAATGGGTAGTGACAAACACGGTAATACCCTGATCAGCTGCCTGATAGATCAATTTCCAGAACTGTCTTCTCGTAGCAGGATCTACTCCACCGGTCGGCTCATCCAGAAAAACGATTCTCGGTTCATGGAATATTGATACTGAAAAAGCCAATTTCTGTTTCCATCCCACCGGAAGGCTCTTCACCAGAGTATCCCGTTCGGCAGTAAGCTCCAAACGATCCAACAATTCTTCGTCTTCCGTTCTATGTCTTGTTCCTTCATGCCATAAATTCCGGCAAACAGACGGATATTCTCCCACACTTTCAGATCTTCATATAGCGAAAACTTTTGGCTCATATATCCGATATGTTTCTTAACTTGTTCGGCCTCCCGGTAAATATCATATCCTGCCACCTTTCCGATGCCTGATGTCGGTTTACTTAATCCGCAAAGCATACGCATAGCTGTCGTCTTTCCTGCTCCATTAGCACCCAGAAAGCCAAATATCTCGCCCCGGTTCACCTGAAAGGAGATATGATCTACTGCGGTAAAATTTCCAAAACATTTTGTCAACTGTTCCACCTCAATGACCGGAGCTACTTCATGCTTCACTTCCTCCCGCTCCAAGGAAGGAGGGCAAAGGATAGACGCAAATTGATGAAGAATACGTTCGGGAGTATCAATGCCATGAATCTGTCCATGATTGATGAAAGCAATCCGGTCACATTGCCGGGCCTCATCCATGATGGGAGTAGAAACAACAATGGTAATACCCTGTTCCCGTAAGTTTCGGAGCATTTGCCAGAATTCCTTACGTGACACGGGATCTACTCCGGTAGTAGGTTCATCCAGGAATAAAATATTCGGTTTATGAATCAAAGCACAGCTCAATGCCAGTTTCTGCTTCATACCACCTGACAAAGCCCCTGCCCTTCTTTTCCTGAACGGTTCTATCTGTTGGTAGATATCTTTAATTAAATCATAATTCTCCTGAACTGTCGTATGGAACACGGTAGCAAAAAACTCCAGATTCTCTCTACCGAAAGATCCTGGTAAAGTGAAAAACGACCGGGCATATATCCCACTTTCGTACGAATCTGTTTATAATCCGTTACCACATCCAGCCCGGCAACCATGGCCGTTCCTTTATCCGCCAGCAACAAAGTAGTCAGAATACGGAATAAGGAACTCTTACCGGCACCATCAGGCCCTATCAGACCAAAGATTTCTCCTCGTTCCACAACGAAAGAAACGTCTTTCAGCGCCTCCACTGTTCCATAGTTCTTGCCGACTTCTTTCACAACCACTATGGGTTCTCCCTTTGCCATTCCCTTGCGTTTAATTTTTAATCTTCAATTTTTAATTTTTCAATGTCACTCCTCCGTACATACCAATCTTCAATGCTCCGTCATTCTTCACGGCAATTTTCACTGCATATACCAAATTAGCACGTTCGTTTTTCGTCAAAATCGTTTTGGGAGTGAACTCCGAACGGTCGGAAATCCATGTCACTACCCCCGGATAAGCTTTCTGCTCCGAGTTTCCATAATCAGCATACACAGTTACCTCATCTCCCAGTTTCACTTGCGACAACTGTTCGGAGGTGATGTAAGCCCTCAAATACATGCGATCCACTTCAGCCACTTTAAACAGCGGTTTACCTATCGCCGCCAATTCACCGGCTTCTGCATATTTTGCCAATACTGTACCTTCGATAGGCGACTGGACATGACATTTAGCTAACTGATCCTCCATCTGTGCAACCTGTATGGCAACCGAATTTCCTTGTTCTATCAGGCTATTTGTACTATTCTGCAATGATGATTCCTGTGCGACAAGCTGCCTTTCAAGCAATTTGACTTGTGCATCCCAGTCGTCCAACTGTTTCTGATTCGCCGCTCCAGCAGCAAGCAGGTTTTCCACGCGTTTCTTTTCACGTTCAGCTGTTGCTATTTGCTGTTTGGTAGCAGCTATCTGTTTAGCAAGATCCGGACGTTGGCTTTCCACTGATTTCATACTGGCCTCCAGTTGTAATTTCTTCAAATACAATTGCACCGTATCCACCAGTCCAATCTCCTCACCTGCTTTCAGTCTTGTCCCCTCTTCTACCTCCAGTCGCAACAACTTCCGGCAGCTTCGGCAGAGACTATCACTTCTGTGGCTTCAAACGTGCCGGTTGCATCATAGCTGGGTATTCCCTTACCACAAGCAGCCAACATTATCAATGCCACTCCAACCATTCCTATCTTTGTCATTCGTTCCATATCTAAAGAAGTTATATTAATCATTCGTAGTATATTTCAATTGATAAATTCCCATTAACCGTTGAATTTCATGCAACGCTTTCGACTGACGTGCCAAACTCTCATTGGTCAATTCCCGAAGCATCTCGGTCACCGTCAATGTTCCATTCGCCACTTTGGCTTCTGCCGATTTGCGGATATTGGTACGCAAACGGATAATCTCATCATCATCCTGCATTTGCTTTTCCAATGATTGGATAGCCTGATCCTGTTGTGTCATCTCCAATCTTGTATTAAAAAGAAATACATCCCGGTTATTATCCAATTGCCGGCGTTTATTTTCAATTACCTTCCGGTCATTCTTTAAGGTGTACAAACTACCGAAATTCCATGAAAGGCGAACACCCGCAATATAGTAAGGAGAAAATTCATTTTTCAGCATATTCAGTCCGGGGTTTCCATAGGCTCCCTGCACAAACAATCCGAACTGTGGAAGATGACGTACATTCAAAGCTTTCTCCTGTACTTGTAATCCGACTCCTTGCGCATTAAACAAAGACAATTCCGGACGACGAATCTCACTGACAGCCGAAATCTCATCTTGAGGAACAGGTTTCTCCAAAACCGTTTCCTGCGACAACTTCTCTCCTACCAGAAGTGAAAGCATCTTCAAATATGCCATACGCGACGAAACCAGTTCAACTCTTTTCTGCTTTGTGTTCAACTGCTCCACTTTCACAGCATCCAAATCGGCCTGATTGGCAATGCCATTTTCCACGTAGGCAGTAATCTGGCGATAATTTCTCTCCAGTTCATCTTGCAACAATGCATTCTGTTTCAGTTGCTCGTCCAACAAAAGAATCCCAAAATAAAGGTCATTTACACGACTATTTAGCGCATACATATCCACATTCAGTTTTTCTTTCTCTATCTCCGCTTCCGCAGTCGTTTGTTTCTTCTGCGTCCGGATTCCTCCACCATCCCAGATTTTCTGTTGTAACTCCAACATCACCTGATACTGATCTTTCGGCAGTCCTTTCAAATCCACTCCGGGAAGCTTCACCGGAATTTCCGTTACCTCACTCTGATAAGAAGCTTTAGCCGAAAGGGCAAACTGTGGCAAATATCCTTTTGCCGCATTCTCAAGATTATATTCCTTTGTTTTCTCCACCAAGCCATACTGATGTACCAACGGATAATTTTCCTGCGTCTTCCGTTGACATTCTTCCAACGTTATCTGCGCATTTATTCCCGATACAAACAATAAAAAGGAGAAACTGAAAACCATTCTTTTCATACACATCATTTCTTTAATTTCTTCAAAAGACAAAGATAGAGGTTTCAAAGATACGTTCACATTCCGATAGTTAGTAAAAATGTCCCAATAGTTCGATAAAGAGAAAGAATAAAGGCTATTTGCTGATTTTTATTATCTTTGGCGGAAAAACAGATAGAAATGGAAAAGAAAATACCATTGAACATAGGTCTCGAAATCTTAGTAAATCCGGATGTCGTCCGATTTAACGAATTTCGTTTTATATCTCCGCATTTCGGATTCGTAAACAGCTTCGCCAAAATAGAATCCAATCTTATCACAGTGGATCAACCTTACCGTATCAAAGAGGGACGTATCGCAGTCATCAAACAGGGATATGCACGCGTATTAATCAACCTGATAGAAGAAACTTTTCAGCCGGACAAGCTATTAGTAATTGTTCCGAATTCCATTCTTCAGATTATAGAAGTCTCTCCGGATTTTGATATGCAGATGGTAGGCATGGACGCAGAATTTCTTTCTATAGCCGGAAAAGACAATTTTTTCACTCATCTTTCACAGTTACAGAAAAATCTCATATTATCTCTGACCTCACATGAATACGATTTGTTTAAGAGCTACTTTGCTTTAATATGGAATATATTACAAGAACCAACGTTCCGACGGGAAGCTATTCAATATCTACTAATCAGTCTTTTGTGCAATATAGAATATCTTGTCAAAAACAACAATCAAAAGAACAGAGCTGTCAGACACATCAGGAAGAGATTTTCCAGCGTTTCATTTCTTTAGTCAATGCTTATAGCAAGAAAGAACGTAATGTTAGTTTTTATGCGGATAAGCTATGTCTCACTCCTCGTTATCTTAATACGATCATCCGCCAAACCAGTCAACAAACAGTAATGGACTGGATAAACCAGTCCATTATATTAGAAGCTAAAGTATTGCTAAAACATAGCAATCTGCTTGTTTATCAAATTTCTGATGAATTGAACTTCCCTAATCCTTCTTTTTTCTCGAAGTTCTTTAAGCGAATGACAGGAATGACACCACATGAATATCAATTCTCGAAATAAATTTTATTTCGAGAATTCCTTAATTCTTTGCTCTTCTTCCAGCTTGCAGATCAATAATGTGTTATCTTTCTCTGCAATGATATATCCATCCAGCCTTGAATAACTACTCGTTTTTCTTCGCTGGCATGCACAATACAATTTTTACTTTCATACAAACGGATATCGGTTCCTACGGTTGCATTTCCAGACTTATCCTGTGGAAGCAAACCGCGAAGTGCTCCCCATGTACCCAGATCTGACCAGCCAAAAGAAGCGGGAAGTACATAAATCTCCTGCGCTTTCTCCATCACTGCATAGTCGATAGAAATGCTTTCGCAAGTAGGGAATAACTTCTTGATTGTTTCATTCTCTTTCTCTGTATAGAAATCGGGGAAAATGCGATCGAAAATTTGTGCGATGCCCGGAGCATATACACGCATCACGGAAGTAATAGTACGCACATTCCATACAAAGATTCCCGCATTCCAGAAGAAATTGCCTTCTGTCAGATACTTTTCGGCAGTTTCTTTATCCGGTTTTTCCTTAAAAGCATCTACTGTATAAATCTCTTTATCTGTCTGGAGCTGATCGGCAGCAGCAATATATCCGTATCCGGTTTCCGGACGAGTTGGCCGGATACCTATCGTTACAATAGCGCTGCATCATCTGTGAAACGAAGGGCTTTCTCCATCACTCTACGGAATTCTCCCGTATCAATGACTAATGCATCCGAAGGAGTTACTACAATGTTAGCATTCGGATGTTTTTTCTTAATCTTCCAGCAAGCAAAAGCAATGCAGGGTGCAGTATTGCGCGCACAAGCTCCGCCAAAATATTACTTTCCGGAATTTCCGGCAACTGCTCCCGAACAATATCAATGTATTTTTCAGAAGTTACGACCCACATATTTTCCCTGGGGCAAACACCGTCGAAACGATCTGCCGTCAACTGAATCAGCGACCGGCCACATCCCATTACATCAATAAATTGTTTAGGACATTCCGGAGTGCTCATCGGCCAAAAGCGACTCCCTATGCCACCAGCCATTATTACAACATGATTATCCATACCTGTTATTCTCCTGTTAAAAAAATATTCTTTAAAATAGGTGTGCAAGGTACTTCAAAATGTCCAAATCTACAAGAAAAACAGAACACTTTTGTCATAATTCGGTAGAATCTAGCATCCTGACAACCCCCTCTTCACTTTTGTCTGCCTTCCTCTGCTTTTCTGATTCACATTACTTCTCCGATTTCCAACTGAAATGTAGGCTTTCGGTTCGTGCCTTCATTGCTAATATTCGCAATTCTTCCACTTTTTGAGGATTCTCTTTCAGCAAATCATATTGCTCCCCTATGTCATCCGGAAGATAATATAACTCTTCTTTCAACTTCTCCGGTTTCGACATATTTAATCGAACCAGTTTCCACCCATCTTTCAGAATCGACTGCTTCCCTCCCTGTTCATAAAACTCATAGTATATATATTCATGGCTATGAGATACTTCACCGTTTCCTGTCAACAAAGGCAAATAAGAGATACCATCAATCCCTTTCACCATATCAGCTCCGACAAGTTCGGTTACAGTCGGTAAGAAATCCCAAAATGTGGTAATATGTTCCACCGTTCTCTTCTTTTTATCATCTTTGGCCAACTGACAATAAACGGTGCCCGTACTCCTCCTTCATACAAGTCTCTTTTATATCCACGATATGGTCCATTGCTATCAAAAAATCCGGTTCATGCCCACCGACACAATGCACTCCATTATCAGATGAAAAATAATAATCGTATTTTCCAGAATGCCTTTTTCCTTCAGCAACTGAATGATCTGCCTACATTCTTATCTATTTCGCTCACCATGGATGCATACGCCGCTTTCGGTTTCATTTGCGTTTTAAACCCCTTCTGCTTATTGTTGATATATGGCGTTTCCGGAAAAGCATCTTCATATTGACTCAAGTCCGGATAATCCAAATCCGCATGGGGAGGTGTTATAGCAAAATAAGCAAAAAAGGGATGTCCGGCATTTTTCCGGATAAAATCCAATCCTTTCTCCATTATCAAAAAATGACTGTACACTTTTTTATTCAACATCACTTTGTCTTCATTCTCATACAAATATTCCGGGTAGTAACGATGAGCTGCACCCTGACTCAAGTAACCGAAGAAATAATCAAACCCTTTTCTAACAGGACTTCCCGTTGTATGAGGCCCTCCTAATCCCCATTTACCAACGCACATAGTGGCATATCCCTTTCTTTTCAAAATTTCCGCTACCGTCACCTCATCGGAAGGTAAATGCAGATCAAAAAATCCTTCTTCTGATTTTATTCCTTTATTTCCACGAATATACGCATGTCCAGTATGTTTTCCCGTCAATAAGCTACAACGGGAAGGAGCACTCACAGTAGAACCTGAATAATGATTAGTAAACAGCACCCCCTTTTCTGCCAACTTATCTATGTTCGGCGTTTTTATCTTCTTTTGGCCATAGCAACCCAAATCACCGATTCCCATATCATCAGCCAGGACAAATATAATATTGGGATTTTCGCTATTCTTTTGTGCCGCAATTTCCACAAAAGTAGAAACCAGCAATGTGCCCATTAATAATATAGATTTATTCATCATGTGTTGCTGTATTTATTAATCACCAATATATCCCAAAGACTTCAAGAAAGTCACAGTCTCAACCATTGTTTTCTCAAAATACTCTTTATGCTGCGAATTGAAAAATCCATGTTTCTGTCCTGTATATAAGAATAAATCACATCGGGCACCCACAGCTTCCATCTTCTCCTTAAATTTCTGTGCTGTTTCCACTGAAATAATATTATCTTCTGTACCTAGAAAGAAAATAGTAGGAGGAGCATTTTTCTTTATATTGTGGATGGGAGAAAAGTCTTCATAATAATCTTTCACCCTATTAAATCCATACCCTTCGAGACTATTATCAACAACCGGATTAAACAAAATCAAAGCTTTAGGAACCGATGAAACAGAAAGATCATCTTTCGGATGATTAACTATTACCGCAAATGCAGTCGCAGCCGCTAAATGTCCGCCTGCTGATCCACCTCCCGCCAATATTTTTCAGGATCAATACATAAGGATATTGCATTTTTCTTTAAAAAACGCATGGCTGATTTTGATCCATCAATGCTTCCTTGGGAGTAGTTCCGGCATTATTTTTGGTACGATAATCAGCTAGTACAACTGTAATTCCATACTTCGTCAAATACTTTGCTTGCGGCTCAAACTGCTTTGGGGAACCTGAATTCCAACCTCCCCCGAAAAAGAAAACAATGGCTGGATTGTTTAGCTTCTTTGTTCCTTCAGAATTATAAATATATAATTTACCCGTAGGATAATCAAGATATGTCAGAACTGTATCCGCCTTGATATTAGTCCGATCCTCTTTCTCTTCATAACTACATGCCCAGAGACTTTCACTAACAATAAATACCCCAACAAATAAACATATACTTCTCAAAAGGTATTTACTAATTTTCCCTTCCATAATTATATCTATTTTATTAATTACGTTCTACCATTAGAGTTGGCAGAAATCCTCCTCATTTCCCCCTGAACCTCCAATACAAGATCTTCACGGGCTTCTAAAGATTTGCCCATAAAAGCATTTACATATTCATGACTATCCAACCCTTCAGGCACAGAAACACCCACCAGTTTGCCTAAGGATGCGATTAAGTCCACCGGACTGACCAAAGCATCCGACACTACCGGAGAAATCTTGCCTTTCCAATACACAAAAAATGGGACATGGTTGTTATCATCAACCGAGCTGCGATAACTGGAAAAACAATCAATGTATTATCCAGCATCTCTCTATCCGCCAGGCAAGATAACAACTTTCCAATATATTCATCTATTTCTTCATGGGTAGAAGACACAGCCGTTCCTCCCAAACCATAATACAAGAAAAAAGGTTCTTTCTTGAATTGTGAAATAAGATTCATTGCCTCATATATAGAACAATCCGGCAGGTTCATGTCGACCTCACCACCCGAATAATCAAATCCCATTTGCCGGGCAGATTCTTCAGCCATTTGTTCAACCTCCGAATGCCAACTACCGATAGCCGCAGTCTTATATCCCACTTTCTTCATCATTTCAGGTAAAGTAATTGTTTCTTCCTCCACCGCCTTCTTCCATGGACATTTTCCTGTCATCAAAGCATATTGACCGGAGACTGAATTGGATGAAACAGAATATCCATGGGTAAAACAAACTCCTTCTTGTGCCAGCTTATCGATATTGGGAGTGGTAGAAACAGAATCCTGACCATACACCCCAATATCAACATAGCTTAAACTATCTGCCATAATAACCAATAAATTTGGTTTTACTACTATACTATCCGAAGAAGTACATCCTACAAATAGTACCATACAAACTAACAGATAAACATTCTTCATACCTTTATTCTTTAAAAAACTAATGCTCTTTTTATCACTTTTCACCTATTACCATTCTTCATAACGTAAATCCTTCAATGGATCCTGTCTGCGAATCAATGTTTCCTCTACTTCATATTTTTCCCAGATTTTGTATAGCGATACTTCAATGAAATCTCCAGATTCTCTCCTGAATCATTAAACGTGCCGCTGCCTTCAGTTATCTCAATGCCACCATCAGCCGTTTCCACTTTTACCTTATGATCGCTTTGAAATGTCATCTTTACCTTTTCATTAGTAGCAATAGCATTATTACCTACCCCTTGACGTAGCAATACATTTTTTGCTAACGTACTTACTTCACGCGTGTCATTTTTAGACAAATCAGTCTTGCCATACGACTCTGTGCTCACTATTCCACCAGAGGCATCCAGTTCACTGACTTTACCTTTTATATAATACGTTCCGTGATATGTACTTATGTATTTGACAGCTACAATACTATAATCCTGTCCTTCCAATATTTTATCCAACGAACTGGATTTCACTCTGAATGGCAAGGCATAATGAGTTTCTGTACAAGCTACATCCTCATAAAAAGTATTGGTGAAAGTAATAGCGACATCTGCAACCGCCAATGTATTTTTAGAAACTCGGAATAGATTATTATCCGACAATGTATAATACTCTTTCGGAAGAACTTCCAACCCTGTCCCAGTCAACAAAGCCGGATCAATTTCAAATTCTGCCCAGTCATTCATATCTACCTCTCTCTTCCCTCCAATAGCCACTCCCACTCTGATTTGCATATCTCTATCGGCTATCACTGTTCTCAATGGTTTTTGAGAAGCGAAATAAGCAGTAGAATAGTTGTAGTCTTTCGTATAGTCCTCATAACAAGATGACATGAGTATTACACACAAAACACAATATAGTATATTTATCTTTTTCATATTACAGTCTTTTTAGGATTCTTATTTCCAACCCAGATTATTAACCAAATTAGGATTCTTCACACATTCGTAATAAGGAAGTGGAGAATAATAGTAACGAATACCATCAAATTTGCGATCTTCCACTTTTTGAGAAGTGTAAATCAAATCATCGCCTTCTTTTGTCACCACCACTCCTTTCACTGCTTCATTCAGAGGCAACAGCCATCTGCGCATATCATAATACCGCTGATTTTCAAAAGCCAGTTCTAAACGTCTCTCATTCTGTATCAATATTCGGAAAGACTCTTTACTGGCAGCCATCTCATCCAGGTACTTCGTATCGGTAATTCCTCCGGAAGTCTGACGAATCGTTTTGATTACCTGATAAGCAGTAAACTTACAGATACCGTCCGGATCTTTCCCTTTAGGTCCCCAAGCCTCATTGGCTGCTTCTGCATAATTCAGAAAGACTTCCGCTTTACGAAAAATCGGATAATAATGCTGTGCATTTGTAGAAGCCAAAGGATCTAACATTGCCTCATTCTTTGACAGGAATTTAGCCAGATAATATCCCGACCGGGAAGCAAAAGGATCATAAAACTGTGAATCTTTACCGCCATAAACAACATCTACCGGCAATCCCGTCTTACCATATACAGCACCTTGATAATAAATATTCAAATAGAAACGATTGTCTCTCCCATCATACGGATTTTCCGGATCATAAGCTGAATTTTGAGTATCAGAGATAGGATAACCGGTCGTTTCATAGGAAAAGCATCCACCAGATTCTGCGAGGGAACCGTATTAGCTTTACCTAAATAATAAGGAGCGAAATGTTTATTTTCCAAATCTCTGGAATTAAAATAAGTACGGAAAAGGAACTCGGCAGGCGTTGTATTACCAGCATCTGCCAAGTCAGTTGCTTTCAAACCATAGAAGTTACCAAAACCATCCATTTTCAATACTTCATCCGCAATCATAGCGCAGCTGCCCACTTTTCAGTATAAGCTGCAACATCCTTCACCGTAAAATCCCCCATTTCATTTATCTTTGTCAAGGCGTCCGGTTGAAAAGCCGGACTTGCAGCATATAATGCTGTTCTGCTTTTCAAAGCAGCAGCAGCTAATTGAGTGGCACGCCCTACTTCAGTAACTCCAAGCACAGGATCATCTCCTGAATATTGTGCCGGTAAACATTCAATTGCCATATCGCAATCAGCCATGATCTGTTCTGCACATTTCTGATAGGTATCACGTTCAAACGAGGTCAGGTTTGCAGCTTCCTCTTCAGTTATGAGATGTAAAGCAAGCGGATAACCAAGCGCCTTTCCATCATCGGTTTTTCCTCCATACTGTTGTAACATTCTGAATCCCCAAAACGCACGTAAAAAATAAGCTTCACCTTTCAAGCGCTTCTTATAAGCAGCATCTTTATCAGCATCAATCTTATCATATTTTGTTTCGTCACCCAGTCCGTTCTCCAGAAAGCTATTTATATATTGCAACTGTTGATAACAAGTACTCCAAATTCCCAACGGATTATCTATCGCAGAATATTTACCCGTAGTCAATTTGTATACAGAAGAACTGTACAGACTGGTCAACGCATTGTCTGTTGCTGCATCCAAGAAATTATTACCATAATTATCCGGTCGGTTAGGAATAGCACGATATGCATTATTCAGCACTCCCTGGGCCACTTCCGATACAGTCCAGATATATTTCGGTTCCCATTCATTATTCGTCTTTTCATCCCATACATCACTACAAGAACTTAATGTTCCCAAAAGCAATGGAAGTATATATATCAATCTAACCTTTTTCATAATTCAGTTCTATTAAGTTACTCAAAATGTTACAGTTACTCCACCTGTCAATGTCCGGTAGACAGGATAATTATTAATTCCTGCATTTATCAACTCCGGATCCAAGTCCTTTTCTTTAGATAAGGAAAACAAATTTGTACCACGACCAAATATCTTTATCTTCTTTGCCAAAGCATTTTCTTTCTTATTGGTAATGGTATAGCTAAGCTCCACATTCTTCAGCCGGAAATAAGAACCATTCCCTAACCAAAAACTGGAATTAACGAAATTATTTTCACCTTCCGTAGTAGTAAGCCGGGGATAAGTTCCATTCGGGTTGTTTTCCGGATGCCATCTGTCTAAAGCCAGTACTGAATATTTGCCCTCTCCCTTATTTTGATAATAAGCATTGTTCTTCCATACGTTCAAACCTAGTTCGGCGGTACCTAAAATATATAATCCCCAGTTCTTATACTGTAAATTGGCATCTATACCCAACACCGTTCTCGGATACGAATTTCCCAGCATTTTTTTGTCCCGCGCATCTACTACACCATCATTATTCAAGTCAACATAAGCTATATCACCATCCTGATAGTTCCCTAACAATTGAGGTATATTTCTTCCTAAAGACACGTCTTTACCAAACAATCCCAACGCCTGATACCCCATCATTGCATCGGTCGGTTTACCCACAGTTTTTAAATATGAATCCGGGAAATTCACTTCATCCCATTTCAACATGTTTATTTTTAGACCATGTAATATTGACACCAACCTGATAGGAGAAGTCACCATTCCGGTCATTCCACTGTACATAAGCATCAATACCATTATTGCGTACCTTACCAATATTATGATAGCTGACGAAGTTACCTAATACATCAGCATAAGCACTACCTTGAATTCCGATAATGTTATCGCGCAATTCATTGAAATAATTGATTTCCGCTTTCAGACGATTTCTCAAGAAAAATCCTTCCACACCGATATTCCATTCTGTAGAACGCTCCCACTTTAAGTTTTATTACCCAAACGTAGAAGTTGAGTGGTATGATAAGTAGATTTATTCTGCTCACCTAAAGACAAATTATCTCCATTCTGCCAAGCAGTTTTATACAACAAGAAATCGGTGCTTCTATCATACCCGAGAATACCCATACTTGCTTTTACTTTCAAGAAATTAATAGCATCACAATCTATTAGAAAAGCTTCATTCGAAAGAATCCAACCGGCTCCAATGGCACCAGATAAAAAATACCGGTTCCCTTTCTCGAAACGATTACTTCCCATTAATGCCCAATCTCCTTCGAACACATATTTGTTATCGAAACCATAGTTCAAACGTAATGTGGTATTGGTATTCTTCACATCCTGTGCATCTCCCTTCACTTCATCCTGATAATAATGATAAGCCAGCATCGCTGCCACATCATGTTTTCCAAAACGATTGGAATAACCGACATTAGCACGCCAACCCAACGTCCGACGAGTTTCTTCTCCTAACCTGGACTGGTCATCCTGCAAATTCAGTTGCTTCATCTGACGAAACTCCGGTTCTCCATTAATCATGTTGATAGCATACGTAGGATATACATTTACCTGTCCCTGCCGGAAATAATTATAGTTATCAAAAGTCATAAATGCACTTGCACGTAGTCCTTTCACAAATTTATCCAATGTGAAATCCAGTCCTATATTAGTCTGACTAGTCACATATCTTTCGGAAGTGAACCCTCCATATTCCATATTAGCAAACAAGTTTTCCGGCTGACGAATACTTGCTCCGAAAAAAGGAACACCTTTCGCATCCGGTTCCAACCCCAAAGCATCTGATGAAATAGTCAGAGGATATTCATTCGGACGCAATGTCGACAAGTTAGAAAATGTAGTACTTCCATCTACACTACTCCAATCACGTAATTCAAGACGTGCTGCCGCATCTGCAACGACACTCAAGTAATCAGTTATTTTTATATCCAGATTTCCACGTACATTCAACCGATTCAGATCAGGACGATCTCCAATCTTTTCAAAACCATTTCCACCTACATAATTGACAATCATAGAGTATCTCACTTTATTGTTTCCTCCATTCAAATCAACCATAGCCTTCCGATACATACTTTGTTTTTGTAGAAAGTAATCATAGTAATCTACATTCGGATATAATAAGTCATTCACTCCCGAAGAGTTCTTATATCCATTCAACTGATCGGATGAATAAAAATCCGGCATACCATCATTCCGCCGAGCTTCATTATACAAGGTTGCATAATCATAAGAATTCAGAAACTTAGGCAACCTGGTAGTCAACATCACACCAGCCTCTACAGATGCGCGAATCACCCGTTTGTTAGCTTCTCCCCTCCTGGTAGTCACAACAAGAACGCCATTGGCAGCACGGGCACCATAAAGAATCTTAGCTGTAGCATCTTTTAGCACATCGATCGTTTCCACCTCTTCAGGAATTATATCGTCCATGCTGCGTTCTATCCCGTCCACAATTACGATAGCATCATTATTCGTGTATCCGTGTAATCCGCGTACATAAAGAGTGGCAGTATTATTTCCCAAACCATTCACATTAGAGCGTACCACCAATCCGGGAACACGTCCCTGCAAAGTATTCGACAACGAGAAATCAGGATAAGTCGATAAATCTTCTCCCGTAGTACTTCCAATAGCACCGACCAAATTCTTTTGATAGGTCACTCCCCCATCCGGACGTTCTATTTTATATTTTCCGGAAGCTAGCATTTCCGTCTTCTTCATTTTTAGTACCTTAGGAAACTGCTCCTTTGCCAAATCAACAATTATATCTTCATATCCCAGTGCCTCAACCAGAATAATCCCATTCGCCCTTGACTGGATGGAGACCTTACCTTCTTTATCGGTGTAGTGCGTAATCGCACCCTCACTGGTAATAATCTCTGCATCCTTTATCGGCCGATTGTCCTCATCAACAATCGTTGTGTTGATATTCACAATCAACGCAGCTTTCGTTGTCTTTGCCCTTTTAGCATTCCTCTTATTCTGGGCATTACAGGGAGTGCTCAAACCCATCCCCCAAG
>ENA-OQDE01000105-OQDE01000105.1-human-gut-metagenome-genome-assembly--contig:-NODE-105-length-51109-cov-6.620140_pt1 | contig 51109 bp, 47 predicted proteins | sample MGYA00242768_ERZ504595 | MGnify/ENA primary metagenome ERZ504595 (study PRJEB26092, sample SAMD00036307) | human gut metagenome | host: Homo sapiens | study: EMG produced TPA metagenomics assembly of...
CGCTGGGCGATATCCGTGGAATCACGTATATTTACGGCATCTTTTACGAGTTTGCCCTGCTGGAAATGCCGGAAAAAGCAAAAGAAAAAATTGCTCTGCAGACAGCAGGACAAAAATCGCCGGAAAAATAAATTTTTCGCCCATGCAGGTCTTGACAACCACGCATTGGGTGATATAATCTAAAACTATCGGGAGCCAAAAAGCACCGAACACAAAAAAAAGCGTAGAAGAGACGAGTAAATCACAGCGAATGTGACAGAGAGAAACCCCGTTTTGTGGTGCAAGGGTTTTAACAGGAACGTGATCGAAGACCAGCTCTGAGCGGCCCCAATCCGGCCCGGTGATTCCGTTATCGTCAAATGAAGTGGTTTGAAAAAACAAAATGGGTGGAACCGCGGTGAATGAAAATACATCGTCCCTTTTGACAGCATAAGCGTGTCAGAAGGGACTTTTTTGTTGCTGTAAAAAGTATAAAAATTCTGAAACACGCTTGCGAAAAATATACAAAGAAAGAGGTAAAGCAAATGATCATCACACTGAAAGATGGAAGTACCAAAGAGTACTCCGAACCGAAATCCATCATTGAGATCGCAGCAGACATCAGCGAAGGCCTTGCAAGAATGGCCTGTGCAGGTGAAGTAAACGGTGAAGTAGAAGATCTTCGTACCGTCATCGACAAGGACTGCAATCTTTCCATTCTGACCTTCAACGATGAAGGCGGAAAAGCAGCATTCCGTCACACCACATCCCATATCATGGCACAGGCAATCAAGAGACTGTACCCGGATACCAAGCTTGCAATCGGACGTCCATCGCAGACGGATTCTACTACGATGTAGACAGAGATACTCCACTCACCAGCGAAGACCTTGAAAAAATCGAAGCAGAAATGAAGAAAATTGTAAAAGAGGATCTGAAACTGGAGCGTTTTGAGCTGCCGAGAGCAGAAGCCATCGCTTTCATGAAAGAAAAAGAAGAGCCATATAAAGTAGAACTGATCGAAGATCTGCCGGAAGACGCAGTCATCAGCTTCTATCGCCAGGGTGAATTCACGGACCTGTGCGCAGGCCCTCATCTGATGAGCACAAAGCCGGTCAAAGCCTTCAAACTGACCAGCCTTGCAGGCGCATACTGGAGAGGCAGCGAGAAAAACAAGATGCTGCAGAGAATCTACGGAACTGCATTCACAAAGAAAGCAGAGCTTGAAGAGTACCTCCACATGATCGAGGAAGCAAAGAAGCGTGACCACAGAAAACTCGGAAAAGAGCTCGGCCTGTTTATGATGAGTGAGGACGGCCCGGGATTCCCGTTCTTCCTTCCAAAAGGAATGGATCTGAAAAATGCACTGATGGATTACTGGCGTGAAATCCACAGAAAAGCAGGATACGTAGAAATCTCCACACCGATCATCCTGAACCGTCGCCTGTGGGAGACCTCCGGTCATTGGGAACACTACAAAGAAAACATGTATACCACCGTCATCGACGATGAAGATTATGCAATCAAACCGATGAACTGCCCGGGCGGCGTTCTCGTTTACAAATCCGAGCCTCGTTCCTACCGTGATCTGCCGCTGCGTCTGGCAGAGGTTGGTCTGGTACATCGTCATGAGAAATCCGGCCAGCTGCACGGCCTGATGCGTGTACGCTGCTTCAACCAGGACGATGCCCATATCTTCATGACACCGGAGCAGATCAAAGACGAAATCAAAGGCGTTGCAAACCTGATTGACCAGGTTTACAAACTGTTCGGATTCAAATATCACGTAGAGCTGTCCACCCGTCCGGAAGACAGCATGGGAAGCGATGAGGACTGGGAGGTAGCAACCGAAGGTCTCCGCGGCGCACTCGATGATCTTGGCCTTGACTATGTAGTCAACGAAGGCGACGGCGCATTCTATGGCCCGAAGATCGACTTCCATCTGGAAGACTCCATCGGAAGAACGTGGCAGTGCGGTACCATCCAGCTTGACTTCCAGCTGCCGCAGAGATTCGAGCTGGAATACACAGGAGCAGACGGCGAGAAGCATCGTCCGATTATGATCCACCGTGTTGTTTACGGTTCTGTTGAGCGTTTCATCGGTATCCTGATCGAGCATTTTGCAGGTGCATTCCCAACCTGGCTTGCACCGGTACAGGTAAAGGTTCTGCCAATCTCCGACAAATACGCAGATTACGGTAAGAAGGTTCTGGACGCCCTTCACGAGGCAGGCATCCGCGCAGAGATGGATACCCGTTCCGAGAAGATTGGATATAAGATCCGTGAGGCACAGGGACAGAAGATTCCATACATGCTGATCGCCGGAGCAAAAGAGGAAGAGGCAGGTCTTGTATCTGTCAGAAGCCGTTTTGCAGGTGATGAAGGCCAGAGAAGCCTGGAGCAGTTTATCGCAGATATCAAAGAAGAAATCGCAGGCCGCGTTAACCGCCCGGTTACTGTTGGAACAAAAGAAAATAAATAAGGTAGGTGTCAAAAAATTGACACCTATGATACCAGATGCTCCGTACTTCGTACTCCCGCAATCTTCAAAACATTCGTACTCCGCTCATTTTTCTTCGAAAAATGGCTACTTACTCATGTTTTGGCGTGTCCAAATTTAAAAATCCTCGTGCAAGCTTTGCTTGCACGAGGATTTCCAAACTTTGGACACTGGTATTATCAAATAAATAAGGCATAAAAAATTACCTCTTGGAAATAATGGTTTCTATGCGGGCGAAACCGCAGAAAACTAAATTTCAGGAGGTAATTTATTATGCCAGCATTAAGTTGTTCCGCTATGACCTGTGTTTACAACCAGAACGAGCTCTGTTCCAAAGGAGATATCCGCGTAGGCGGAAGCGGAGCCAAAAGCTCCATGGAAACGTGCTGCGAGAGCTTCAAGGAGCGCGGTGAGGGCACGATGTCCAACTCCACCGGCTGCGGCTGTACGAAAATCGGTGTCGACTGCAAGGCGCAGAACTGTACCTTTAACGACAACTGTAAATGCGAAGCCGGAGACATCCATATCGCCGGAGACAGCGCATGCAGCTGCCAGGAAACCGAGTGCAGCTCCTTCCGCTGTGGCTGCGGGAGATAAATACGAAAAAATGCGAAAATCAGTATTGACAACAGGATGGGAGAGTGCTATACTGCAATAGTCTGAGAAAAAGAAAGTAGAGTATCCACTCTCACCCTAGCGCAAACACGCGACTACGGTCCAATATTGATCTTAAGTTCTCTTTGTGTAGAGATTTATGTACAATGTTAAGTGGATAGTCTGTCTATCCACTTTTCTTGCGTTATCAGTCAAATCCGGTCCGGTGAGCCGAGTTTGATTTCGTTACACCGCAAAAGCGGGAACACAGTCTTTTATAATGATGGAGGTGCACTACAATTAGCGAATTAATGATTAATGAGCAGATCAGAGACAGAGAAATTCGTCTGATCGGTCAGAACGGAGAACAGCTTGGAATTATGTCTGCCAGAGATGCGTACCTGAAAGCACAGGAAGCAGGTCTGGATCTTGTGAAAATTGCTCCGACAGCGAAACCGCCGGTTTGCAAAATTATCGACTACGGAAAGTACAGATATGAACTGGCCCGCAAGGAAAAAGAAGCAAAGAAAAAACAGAAAACAATTGAAATCAAGGAAGTTCGCCTTTCTCCAAACATTGACACCAATGATCTTAATACCAAAGTAGGTGCAGCCCGCAAGTTCATTACAAAGGGAGACAAAGTAAAAGTAACACTTCGTTTCCGCGGCCGTGAGATGGCACATATGAACAGTAGCAAATACATCCTCGATGAATTTGCAGAGAGTCTGTCCGATATTGCAACGGTTGACAAAGCGCCGAAGGTGGAAGGCAGAAGCATGACCATGTTTTTGACGGCTAAACGTTAAAATACATTTGAATCAATATCAAGGAGGAAATTAAAATGCCAAAGGTAAAAACAAGCAGAGCAGCTGCAAAGCGTTTTAAAACAACAGGAACAGGAAAATTAGTAAGAAATAAAGCTTACAAGAGCCATATCTTAACCAAGAAATCTCAGAAGAGAAAAAGAAACCTGAGAAAACAGACTACTGTTGATGCAACAAACGTAAAGAACATGAAGAAAATCTTACCTTACATGTAATTTTTGCAAGGTAGAGTTACGCCCAACAGATCAAGGAGGAAAATAAGAAATGGCAAGAATTAAAGGCGGCATGAACGCTAAGAAAAAACATAACAGAGTATTAAAACTGGCTAAAGGTTACAGAGGAGCCAGAAGCAAACAGTATAGAGTAGCAAAACAGTCCGTAATGCGCGCACTGACCAGCTCCTACGCAGGAAGAAAACAGAAAAAACGTCAGTTCCGTCAGCTGTGGATCGCTCGTATCAACGCAGCAGCAAGAATGAACGGTCTGTCCTACAGCAAATTTATGTATGGTCTGAAACTGGCAGGCGTTGAGCTGAACCGTAAAGTTCTGGCTGACATGGCAGTTAACGATGCAGAAGGATTTGCAACACTGGCTGAGCTTGCAAAAAGCAAAGTAGCATAAGTAAAAACATATTCTGTGTGAATATACGAAGAAGCTGTGAGAACCGGTAAGGGGATCGCAGCTTCTTTTGAAATATAGAAAAACATGAGGTGAATATGAAAAAAAGCAAAGTGGCAGTGGTTGCCTGTCCCGACTATGAGCCGGCGCACGTAAAGGAAAGCCTGCAAAAGGGATTGGAAGCAATTGGCGGCCTGGAATCTCTGATCGGAAAAGAAGAGAATATCTTATTAAAACCAAACCTCGTCCGCTCCGCAAAACGAGAACGCGCCGTCGTGACCGACCCGGAAGTTATGGATGCCCTGATCACGATTTTGCAGGAAAATGGCTATGAGAATATTTCCTGCGGCGATTCCTGCGGCCTTGGCACCCCGGAGGCATTGCAAAGGAAGCCGGCTGAAAGAGGTGCTGGAAAACACAACGTTCCGCTGAAAGATTTCCTTACGAGCGAGCGCGTAGAAACCGCCGATGGTAAATTTCTGATGATTGCGAAAGATGCACTCGACTGCGACGCCCTCATCAGCGTCAGCAAAATGAAAACCCACGCGCTGGAACGCATCACCGGAGCTGTCAAGAACCAGTACGGCTGCATCAGCGGCGTCTACAAAAACTCGGCCACACGCAGTATCCGAACGCTGAGAGCTTCGCGCACATGCTGATCGAGCTGAACCAGAAAGTCGCCCCGCGCCTCTATATCTGCGACGGCATCGTAGCAATGGAAGGCAATGGTCCGACTTCCGGCGACCCGGTTTCGATGGGAGTTCTTCTTATGTCCACCGATCCGATTGCACTGGATACCGTGTTCTGCCATCTGGTGAACCTCGATCCGTCGTATGTGCCGACAAATCTCTACGGGGAAACGCTCGGCCTTGGAACGTGGCACGACGACCGCATCGAAATCGTGACAGCGGATGGCACCATATCCGAGAAAGAACTGAAAAGAAAGTACGGAAATCCAAACTTCAACGTCGACCGCCGCAAAGCCCGCAAAAAAGGAGCCCTCGACCTGCTCGAGATCCTCGGGGTCTTCCAGAGCCGCCCCTATATCATAGAAGAAAAATGTAAAAAATGCGGCGTCTGCGTCGAGAGCTGCCCGGTGGAAGGGAAAGCCGTCCGCTTTGATAACGGCCGCAGAAATCCGCCGGTCTACGATTATAAAAAGTGCATCCGCTGTTTCTGCTGTCAGGAAATGTGCCCGCATCAGGCAATCCAGGTAAAGAAACACCGTCTGCCGTGGGAAAAATAAGGGAGCTATCCTACAAAGTGACTGGAAAAGCAAAAAGAGAAGTGTTATACTTGAAACCGGACAAAATTTAGTACAGGAGGAACAACACCATGGAATTAGAAACTTTAAGAAGTGATATGATAGCAGCAATGAAAGCCAAAGACAAAGCGAGAAAAGAGGCCATCTCTTCCCTGATCTCCGCAGCAAAGAAAGTAGCCATCGACGAGGGCTGCCGCGATGACATCAAACCGGAGCTGGTAGACCGCGTCATCTTAAAAGAGCTGAAGACCGTAAAAGAGCAGATCGATACCTGCCCGGCATCCCGTGAGGACTTAAAAGCAGAGTATCAGTTCCGCTATGACGTCATCAGCGAGTATGCACCGAAACAGATGAGTGCAGACGAAGTCAAAGCCTACATCAAGGAGAAATTCGCAGACGTTCTGGCAACCAAGAGCAAAGGTGCCATCATGAAGGCCGTTATGGCAGATATGAAAGGTAAAGCAGACGGAAAAGTCATCAACCAGACCGTTGCAGAACTGTGCAAATGAATATCATCAACATCGAACACATCAGCAAACTGTTCGGCGATAAACTGATTTTTGACGATGCTTCCTTCGGCCTGCAGGAGGGCGACAAGGTCGGCATCGTCGGAATCAACGGAACCGGAAAATCCACGCTGCTGCGCATAGTAGCAGGAGATGAGACCCCGGATTCCGGCCAGATTATCCGCCAGAACAACCTCAAAATGGCCTATCTTCCGCAGACACCGGAATTTCCAAAGGATGCCACCGTGCTGTCCTACGCCCTTTCCGGCGATGAGGAGGACTGGCAGGTGCAGAGCAACCTTGTACAGCTCGGTATCACCGAATACGACGCAAAAATCGACACCCTCTCGGGCGGCCAGCGCCGCAAGGTTGCCCTGGCAAAAGTGCTTGCGTCCGATTTTGACGTCTGATCCTCGACGAGCCGACAAACCATCTCGACAATGCGATGCTCTCCTGGCTCGAGGATTACCTGAAAAATTACCGCGGAACCGTCTTTATGGTCACCCATGACCGTTATTTCCTGGATAAAGTGTCGAACCGCATCCTCGAAATCAGCCACGGAAAAATGTACAGCTACGATTCCAACTATTCCCGTTTTCTGGAACTGAAAGCTGAGCGCGAGGAGATGGAACTCGCCTCTGAACGGAAACGCCAGAGCATCCTGCGCATGGAACTCGAATGGGCGAAACGCGGCTGCCGCGCAAGAAGCACAAAACAGCGCGCAAGACTCGAACGTCTCGAAGTACTCAAAAATGGCACGGCACCGACCGCAGACGCTGTCGTGGAGATGGATGCTGTCGAGACCCGCATGGGAAAGAAAACGATTGAATTCCATAACGTCAGCAAAGCCTTCGGCGATAAAACGCTGATGAAAGATTTCGAATACATCTTCCTGCGGAACCAGAGTGTCGGCATCATTGGCCCGAACGGCTGCGGAAAATCCACAATGCTGCGGATGATCACCGGAGAAGTCCTGCCGGATGCGGGAACCATCGAAATCGGCGACACGATCCGCATCGGCTATCTGGCACAGGAAGAGCCGGACATGGATACGAATCAGCGCGTGATCGACTACGTGAAAGATATCGCTGAGTATGTCCAGACCCGTGACGGCCGCATCAGCGCATCGCAGATGCTCGAACGCTTCCTGTTCACACCGGATATGCAGTACACCCCGATTTCCAAACTCTCCGGAGGCGAAAAACGGAGACTGTATCTCTTATCCGTCTTAGTGAGCGGCGCCAATGTTCTGATCCTCGACGAGCCGTCCAACAACGTTGATATCCCGACCCTGACCGTGCTTGAGGATTTCCTGAACACGTTCGTCGGCATCGTCATCACCGTTTCCCACGACCGCTATTTCCTGGATAACGTCGTGGACCGCATCTTCGAATTCGACGGAAACGGAAATCTTCTGCAGTACGAGGGCGGCTACACCGATTACCTCGAAGCAAAAGAACGCCGTTTCGGCGGAAGTGCGGAAGAAACGGCAAAAGCAGCGCCGTCCAAAACGTCCGCGGAGAACCTGCAAAGTCAAAGAACAATGACTGGAAGCAGAACCGTCCGACCCGCCTGAAATTTACGTTCAAAGAACAGCGCGAGTACGAGACCATCGATGACGATATCGCCGTACTCGAGGAAAAGATTGCATCGCTTGACGATCAGATGCTCAAAAACGCCACCAACTCTGCAAAGCTCGCCGAACTGATGGTGGAAAAAGAGAAGACCGAAGCTGCTCTGGAAGAAAAAACCGAGAGATGGGTTTATCTAACCGACCTCGCAGAACAGATTGAGGCGCAGAATCAGAAATAAAAGAAGCAAAGGAACTGTCCGCAGAAGAGAAAAAATATGCGGGTCGTTCCTTCTTTTTTTATCAAGAAATTCGACGCGGAATTACCAGAAGTTGTAAAAAACTTGTATTTTTCCCTGAACACCCACAGAAAATCTGGACAGAATGCCCAATCGGTGTTATAATTCAAATACTGGACATAGTGGCATTGCCATGCCTTATCCGGGTTTTTCGAAGCGCGGAGGCAACCGAAACCCGGCAGAACACCAACCTGAGAAAAGCCAAAGTAATTTTTGGTCATCATTTTTTAAGGAGGATAAAATCAAATGGCTAGAAAGATGAAAACCATGGATGGTAACCAGGCTGCAGCACATGCGTCTTATGCGTATACCGACGTAGCAGCTATTTACCAATTACCCCTTCATCCGTTATGGCGGAGCATACCGATGAGTGGGCAACCCAGGGAAGAAAGAACATTTTCGGACAGGAAGTTCAGGTAACTGAGATGCAGTCTGAGGCAGGAGCAGCAGGTGCAGTACACGGATCACTGGCAGCCGGAGCTCTTACCACAACCTACACCGCATCCCAGGGACTTCTTCTGATGATCCCGAACCTTTATAAAATTGCCGGCGAGCAGCTCCCGGGCGTATTCAACGTATCCGCTCGTGCCCTTGCAAGCCACGCACTTTCCATCTTCGGAGATCATTCAGACGTTTACGCCTGTCGTCAGACGGAGTCGCAATGCTCTGCGAATCCAGCGTACAGGAGGTTATGGACCTGACACCGGTTGCACACTGTGCAGCACTGAAAGGCAAAGTTCCATTTATCAACTTCTTCGACGGATTCCGTACCTCCCACGAGATTCAGAAAATCGAGACATGGGATTACGAAGATCTGAAAGACATGGTAGATATGGATGCAGTAGATGCATTCCGTAAACATGCCCTGAACCCGAACCATCCGTGCCAGAGAGGATCCGCACAGAACCCGGATATCTTCTTCCAGGCAAGAGAAGCATGTAACCCGTACTATGATGCTCTTCCGGCAATCGTACAGGAGTACATGGACAAAGTAAACGAGAAAATCGGAACCGATTACAAACTGTTCAACTATTATGGAGCAGCAGACGCTGAACACGTAATCATCGCTATGGGTTCTGTCTGCGATACCATCGAGGAGACCATCGATTACCTCGTAGCAGCAGGCAAGAAAGTCGGCGTTGTAAAGGTACGTCTGTACCGTCCGTTCTCCGCAGAAGCACTCATCAATGCAATTCCGGAGACTGTAAAACAGATTTCCGTTCTGGACAGAACAAAAGAGCCGGGATCTCTTGGCGAGCTCTGTACCTGGACGTAGTAGCAGCATTAAAAGGCAGCAAATTCGAGAGCACACCGGTATTCACAGGTCGTTACGGACTTGGTTCCAAGGACACCACACCGGCTCAGATCGTTGCTGTATATGAAAATACAGAGAAACAGAGATTTACCATTGGTATCGTAGACGATGTTACCAATCTGTCTCTGCCGGTTGGCGCTCCTCTGGTAACAACTCCGGAAGGAACCATCAACTGCAAATTCTGGGGACTTGGCGCAGACGGTACCGTAGGTGCAAACAAGAACTCCATCAAGATCATCGGTGACAACACAGACATGTACGCTCAGGCTTACTTCGATTATGACTCCAAGAAGTCCGGCGGTGTAACGATGTCTCACCTGCGTTTCGGAAAGAAACCGATCAAATCCACCTACCTGATCCACAAAGCAAACTTTGTTGCATGTCATAATCCTTCCTATGTGAACAAATATCACATGGTAGAAGAGCTGGTAGACGGAGGAACCTTCCTTCTGAACTGCCCATGGGATGAAGCAGGCCTGGAAGAGCATCTGCCGGGACAGGTAAAAGCATTCATCGCAAACCACAACATTAAATTCTATGTGATCGACGGCGTTAAGATCGGTATCGAGACCGGCATGGGACCGACCCGTATCAACACCATTCTTCAGTCTGCATTCTTCAAGCTTGCGAAGATCATTCCGGAAGAAAAAGCCATCGAACTCATGAAAGCAGCAGCAAAAGCTACCTATGGCCGTAAAGGTGATGATGTCGTAGCAAAGAACTGGGCAGCTATCGATGAGGGTGCAAAACAGATCAAAGAAGTTGCAGTTCCGGAAAGCTGGAAAAATGCAGAAGATGAAGGTCTGACCACAACTCATGCAGAGAGCGGCCGCGCTGACGCTGTTAAATTCGTAAATACCATCCAGGCAAAAGTAACTTCCCAGGAAGGAAACAACCTGCCTGTATCCGCATTTGCAGACTACGTAGACGGAACAACTCCGTCCGGCACATCCGCATACGAGAAACGTGGTATCGCCGTAAACGTACCTGTATGGAATCCGGAAAACTGTATCCAGTGTAACAGATGTTCCTTCGTCTGCCCGCACGCTGTTATCCGTCCGGTTGCCATGACCGCAGAAGAAGCAGCAGCAGCTCCGGAAGGCATCCAGACCATGCCGATGACCGGTATGCCGGACTACACCTTCACAATGGCTATTTCCCAGCTTGACTGTACCGGATGTGGTTCCTGTGCAAACGTATGCCCGGGCAAGAAGGGTGTGAAAGCGCTGGCTATGGAAAGCCTTGCAGCACACGAAGCAGAGCAGAAATACTTCGACTATGCAGCAGCTCTCCCGGAGAAGACCGACGTTGTAGCAAAATTCAAAGAAAATACCGTAAAGGGCAGCCAGTTCAAGAAACCGCTGCTTGAGTTCTCCGGCGCATGCGCAGGCTGCGGCGAGACTCCTTACGCAAAACTGATCACCCAGCTGTTCGGTGACAGAATGTACATCGCAAACGCAACAGGATGCTCCTCTATCTGGGGTAACTCCTCACCGTCCACTCCTTACACTGTAAACGAGAAAGGACAGGGCCCGGCATGGTCCAACTCCCTGTTCGAGGACAACGCAGAGTTCGGTTATGGTATGCTTCTTGCTCAGAAAGCAATCCGCGGCGGCCTGAAAGCCAAAGTTGAGGATGTTATGAACTCCGAGAAAGCTCCGGAAGAAGTAAAAGCAGCATGCAAAGAGTATCTGGATACCTTTGACTGCGGCGCTACCAACGGAACTGCAACCGAGAAACTTGTAGAAGCAATCAAAGACGCTGACTGCGACGTTTGCAGAGACATCGTTAAGAACAAAGACTTCCTCGCTAAGAAATCCCAGTGGATCTTCGGTGGCGACGGATGGGCTTACGATATCGGATTCGGCGGCGTAGACCACGTACTTGCCAGCGGAAAAGATATCAACGTAATGGTATTCGATACCGAGGTTTACTCCAACACAGGCGGACAGTCCTCCAAAGCTACTCCGACTGGTGCAGTTGCACAGTTCGCAGCAGGCGGTAAAGAAACCAAGAAGAAAGATATGGCAAGCATCGCAATGAGCTATGGCTATGTATACGTAGCACAGATCGCTATGGGCGCTGATTACAATCAGGCAGTCAAAGCAATCGCAGAGGCAGAGGCATATCCGGGACCGTCCCTCATTATCGCTTACGCTCCATGTATCAACCATGGTATCAAGAAAGGTATGAGCAAAGCACAGACCGAGGAGCAGCTCGCTGTTCAGACCGGATACTGGCATTGCTTCCGCTTCAACCCGGCACTCGCTGCAGAAGGCAAGAGCGCATTCACACTGGATTCCAAGGCTCCGTCAGGAGATTATCAGGAATTCCTGAACGGCGAGGTACGTTACAACTCTCTGAAACGTGCAAACCCGGCGAAAGCAGAAAGACTGTTCGGCAAGAACGAGCAGGAAGCAAAAGACCGTTACACTTACCTGAACAAACTCGTAAAACTGTACGGCGCAGAAGAAGAGTAATTCTTTTTCCTTAAAAAGAATTTGAAAAAGGAGAGAAGTCATACTTGAGAGAGTATGGCTTCTTTCTTTTTGGGAGAAAAAATGAATTAGCGACATTTGGCAATAGTTTTGTATCGTTTGTCAACATTTTTATCCCGGAAAATGTTGACAAACGATACATTTTTGCGCAAGAAGGCTTTGAGATATGGTATAATGTGCGTATCACGATATAATGAGCGTTAGCGGGAGGAATTTTATTATGTTGAAAATATATCTTGGAGAAATGAAAGGTGCAATCTATCATCCGCCAACCTATTTTGATAATTGTTATGAAGATGAATGGCTGACCACGCCACTGGCAAAAGAAATGATCCGCGATGTGGATCGCTCGGAGGTAATCAGTGCGCATCTGATTGACAGCCCGGTGCTTGGTCCGATTCCACCGAAAGATTTATCCGGAGGAATCAAAACGTTGCTGCTGATGGCATACGATACAGACGGAAAGATCTTTAATGCCTCCGTATGTGGAGATAATTGTGCAAAATGGATTTTAAAATTAGGAGAGCAAAAGGATCTGACGATTAATCTGCGTCATGTGATGCGGTTTGGCAAAGATCCTTTTGAAATCCTGATTTTAAATACAGGGACTATTGTGCGGAATATGTCCGAATTTGTAGATGTTGCCGAGGCTTATGTATAGGTGGATGTATGAAGGGAAAGAAAAGAGTTATTATTCAAAATAACAGAGTTCATTATGAATTTGTGATAAAGCGTAATATTACAATCATCCAGGGGGATAGTGCATCAGGAAAAACAACACTGGTAAATATGATCCGGCAGGCAGAAAATTTAGGGGAGTCCAGCGGAATCAACGTTTCCTGTGAAGTACCGTGCAGAGTGCTGGAAGGTGTTAATTGGAAAATTATTTTGGAAAACAGCCGGGAAAGCATCTTTTTCATAGACGAGGAGAATTATTTTATAAAAACAGAAGAATTTGCTTCTGCCATACGGGGTTCAGAAAACTATTTTGTATTGATTACGAGAGAAAACTTATATAATTTGCCGTATAGTGTAGAAGAGATTTATGGATTGCATGTTTCCGGAAAATACAGAGATACCAGAAAAATATATCAGAAAATGTATCAGATCTATCCCAAAACAGCACGGCTTCCTGTTAGAGTACAAAAAATAATTACGGAAGATTCCAATTCTGGGTATCAATTTTTTGAAAATGTATGTGCAGAAAGGAATATTACATGTGAAAGCGCTGGTGGAAAAACAAAAATACCGGAAATGATCGGCAAGGCAGGAACAGAAGAAACCTGTATTATTGCGGACGGTGCTGCAATTGGAGCAGAAATGAATCTTCTCAGCAATAAAATAGAGGAAAAACAGAACGTACATTTATATTTACCGGAGTCTTTTGAATGGCTGATTTTAAATTCAGATCTTTTACAGGACAAAGAGGTTCGTAAAATTCTGGAAAATCCAGAAGATTATATCGACAGCACAGAGTTTTTTAGCTGGGAACAATATTTTACAAAATTGCTGATTCAGAAAACAGAAGGAACATATTTGCAGTATAAAAAAGCAAAATTAAATCCATCTTATTTGCAGGATAAAATAAAAACAAAATACTGGAGAGTATACAAGGGATTCAGTGGAAAATAAAATCCTTAAAATAGCAAAAATAATGAAAGAATAGAGAGAAGAACATGAACTATACAATTTATGACTATCTCGCCTGTTTTTCTTTTACGCCTTCCTTGGATGGCTTCTGGAAACTTCTGTGGCCGCGATCCGGAAAAAACATATGGTAAACAGAGGATTCTTAAATGGTCCGCTCTGCGCCATCTATGGAATCACAGCTGTCTTTATGACACGTTATCTGTATGAACTGCAGTCAAGCCCCGTCTTTTTGTTCCTTGGCTGTATGATTATCGCTACCGCAGTCGAGTGGCTGGCCGGTCACGCACTGGAACGCATTGGCCATGGCAAATGGTGGGACTATTCCAATAAAAATGGAACATGGACGGCTATATCTGCTTCAGTATTCTGTACTATGGGGAATTTTAGGACTGCTTGCCATGAAAATCGGCAATCGCCTCTGCTTTACAGTTCTTCATTTAATTCCGGCCGGTTTCCTGCATATCACATCCTGGATTCTCTTTGGTATATTGGTAGTAGATGCCGTCGGTTCCTATGCTGTTCTGCACCACATCACGAAAAAATGCCGCGGATCAGCGCTATGAACGATCAGATCGACGCCTTCACCAGACGCCTTTCTGTCCGTGTTTACCGCTATCTGGAGCGTCGTGTGGAACGTGCCTATCCGGCCGTACAGCCAGTTTCGGAGAAAAAAGAGAAAACAGAAACCGGCGTATTTGCCGAAGGATGCAGCTTTTACAAAATCGTTCTTCTCTTCATCATCGGCGCATTTTTGGGCGATATTACAGAAACCATATTCTGTCGCATCACCGCCGGTGTCTGGATGAGCCGCAGCAGCCTTGTATGGGGCCCGTTCAGCATCGTCTGGGGCCTGGCCATCGCCCTCGCTACCTGGTTCCTCTACAACTACCGCGACCGCTCCGATGGATTCCTGTTTGCCTTTGGTACCTTCCTCGGCGGAGCCTACGAATACATCTGCAGTGTGTTCACCGAAATCGTATTCGGAAAAGTCTTCTGGGACTACAGCGACATTCCCTTCAACCTCGGAGGCCGTATCAACCTCCTGTACTGTTTCTTCTGGGGAATAGCCGCCGTCGTCTGGCTCAAAAAATTCTATCCTGTCATTTCGCGCTGGATTGAAAAAATCCCGATGAAATTCGGAAAAATCATCACTTGGATCCTGATTGTGTTCATGGTGGTCAACATGCTCGTATCTACCCTTGCTCTCGCCCGATACGACGAACGCGCCCACCAAAAGCCCGCTGCTAATGCCATCGAGCAGACCATAGATGCCCATTTCCCGGACGCCCGAATGGAAAAAATCTACCCCAATGCCAAAGCGATTAACTAGAATGTGTTAAAAAACAATTCCGTAGTCTGCACGCCCCAATTACAGACTACGAAAAGCCCTCTCCCTCCGTCATGCAAAGTCAGGCCCCGTTTCGACAGCTTTGGTCTGCGCGGTCCGTTACCCCCAAAGAAAACCTTTGGCAACCCACCAAAAGTATGATATAATGTCACATAGATATTTTGGGGATACCATATCCTCTAAGAGCGAAGAAAGGACTCAACCACAAATGACAGTAGACAACAGCTTCACAATGAAGAAATTTCAGAGCATGGAAATCATCTATGTCACATTTTCCCAGATCACGAAACTCCCATACGTAGAGTGCGATCCGGAAACCTTTGACGATCAGGTATATATGTTTACCGAAGAAGAAGCAGCTAAAGAATTTGCAAAATCCTATGTAGAGAAGAATACCCCGCTGCTTACCGTAAAAGTACTGCGCAAGCAGATGCCGAACTTCTATATGGGCCTCTACGCAGAAGGTGTCAACATGGTCATCTTCCACGAAGGCGATCAGACCCGCCGCATCGAGCTGGAGCAGATCTTCCCGAAACCGGACATGGAAAAAATGAACAAACAGCATCTTCCAGTCCTCAACCCTGGCGTACAGCTCACTGTAGTCTATTTCCTGCAGGAGCTCCGCAAACCAAACCAGAGAAGAGACGATGCCGAGCGCATGCAGCACCTGCGTGAACTCGAAGAAGAAATGCTTGTCAACCTGATGCGAAGCAAATTCATCCTTGCCATCGACATCTCCCAGGTACAGGGCGAATTCGATCCGGCCAACCCGGGACCGGATGTGCGCATCCCGTACATCAAAAACCAGAACGAAGAAATCTTCCAGCCGCTGTTTTCCGATATTGGTGAATTCCAGAAATTCCGTCCGGATCCGCAGGCAAAACTCCGGCTGGCAGCCATCCCGTTCCAGCACCTTCTGCCGTACCTGATGAAACAGGCCAAAGGCTTCGTCATCAACCCGTCCGGCTTCAACCTTCTGTTGACCAGAGAACAGCTCCAGAGAATCATGGGAGCCCAGGCGCAGAGCGTCCGCCCGAATCTCGAGGCGATGATGGCACAGGCTGCCGCAGCTCAGGCGCAGAGAAATGCGCAGAACAATGCTGCAAATGACGAAGTAAAAGATCATGTGGATGAGGCGGAAACTACCGACGCAGAAACAGACCACGAAGAATAAAAACCGACAGGGCCGCAGAAAATCCCAGTAAACGGGCACTGCGGTCCGTTTTTGACTGCATAAAACCGGAAATAACCGAGAAAAACAACAAGAAAGGACACTTTTAACATGAACGCAGAACATTGCAAAGCCTACACCCTGCTGCAGGAACAGCAGATTGATGATATCCACGCACATGGCTACCTCCTTCGCCACAACAAAAGCGGAGCCCGCGTGCTGCTTCTCGAGACGGAGGATGACAACAAAGTATTCAACATTGCCTTCCGTACCCCGCCGGCCGACAGCACCGGCGTAGCCCACATCCTCGAGCACAGCGTCCTCTGCGGCTCCCGCGAATTCCCGTTAAAGGATCCCTTCGTAGACTCGTCAAAGGATCCCTGAACACCTTCTTAAATGCTATGACCTACCCGGATAAAACCATGTACCCGGTAGCCAGCACCAACGATGCCGACTTCCAGAACCTGATGCATGTCTACATGGACGCCGTATTCTACCCGAACATTTACAAACACGACGAAATCTTCCGGCAGGAAGGCTGGAGCTATCATCTGGAAAGCGAAGACGGCCCGCTGACCTACAACGGTGTTGTATACAACGAGATGAAAGGAGCCTTCTCCTCCGCAGACGATGTCCTGGAGCGTGAAACCTTCAACACCCTGTTCCCGGACACTCCGTACGGCGTAGAATCCGGCGGAGATCCGTCCTGCATCCCGAACCTGACCTACGAAAACTTCCTGAATTTCCATCAGACCTATTACCATCCGTCCAACAGCTATATCTACCTGTACGGAAACATGGATATGGAAGAAAAACTGGCATGGATGGATGAAAAATACCTGTCCCATTTTAATGCAAAAGAAGTAAAATCCGAAATTCCGTATCAGAAACCATTTGCAGAGACCCTCGACATTGTACACGAGTACCCGGTACTCGACGGCGATCCGCTTGAAAACAATGCGTACCTGTCCTACAACATGGTCATCGGCAGCGGTCTGGATGTAAAATTAAACGTGGCATTTTCTGTTCTGGAGTATGCACTCCTTGACGCACCGGGAGCCCCGGTCAAACAGGCACTCCTTGACGCACACATCGGAAAAGATGTTTACGGCTCCTACGAGGACGGCATCCTGCAGCCATTCTTCTCCATCGTAGCCAAGAACGCCGATGAAAATGAGAAAGAAAAATTCCTGTCCATCATCCGCGGCACCCTCGAGGATATCGTGAAAAACGGCATGGATCAGAAAGCCATCGAGGCAGGCATCAACTATTTCGAATTCCGTTTCCGTGAGGCGGACTTCTCCAGCTTCCCGAAGGGCCTGATGTACGGCATTGACGTCTTCGACAGCTGGCTGTACGACGAGAACAAACCGTTCGCCTACCTGCAGCAGCTTGCAATCTACGATGAGCTGAAAAAACTGGCAAAAGAAGGCTATTTCGAAAACTTGATCCAGACGTATCTGCTGGACAACACCCATGCCTCCATCGTGACCCTCATTCCAAAGACCGGTCTTGCCGCAGAAAATGATGCAAAGACCGCAGAAAAACTGCAGAAATACAAAGAGAGCCTGTCAAAAGAAGAGATCGAGAAAATCATTGCTGACACCAAAGAGCTGGCAGCATATCAGGAAGAAGAGGAGAGCGAGGAAGCACTCGAGACGATTCCGCTCCTGAAACGAAGCGATATCAAACGTGAGTCTGTCAAACTTTACAATGACGAGCATGAAGTCGATGGAACGACGGTTCTTCATCACAACGTATTCACGAACGGCATCGGTTACTTAAGCTTGCTGTTTGATACGAAAAATGTGCCGAACGATCTGATCCCGTACATGGGCGTATTAAAATCCGTTCTCGGCTATGTGGACACCGAACACTACACCTACGGCGAGCTGTTCAACGAGATCAATGCACAGACCGGCGGCATCAACTGCGGACTGCAGGTATTCCGCATTCCGGAAAATGATGACGACTGCCGCAGAATGTTTGGCATCCGCGCGAAATTCCTGTACGACAAACTGGATTTCGTCATGAAAATGATCGAGGAAATCCTGAACACCTCCCGCCTGGATGATGAGAAACGTATTCACGAGATCATCGCCAGCATGAAATCCGGCCTGCAGAACCGCCTGTCTTCCGCCGGAAATGCAACGGCTGTGATGCGTGCAGCTTCCTATTACTCCCCGATGAGCAATTTCCAGGACCGCATCGCAGGCATCGGCTTCTACCAGCTCTTAAAAGATCTGGACGAGAACTTCGATGAGAAAAAAGCAGAACTGATTAAAAATCTGCAGACCCTGATGAAATACATCTTCCGCAAAGAGAATCTGACCGTCTCCTATACCGCAGACGAGACAGGCTACGCACCGCTGGAAGAAAAAATCGCAGCATTCAAAGAGAATCTGTACACCGACGAAGTGGAGCCGGGCAGCATTGTGTATGACTTTGAACAGAAAAACGAAGCCTTCCAGACCTCCGGCCAGGTACAGTACGTGGCACTCTGTGGAAACTTCGAGCGCGAAGGCTACGACTACACAGGAGCCCTGCGCATCCTGCGTGTCATGCTGAGCTATGACTATCTGTGGATCAACATCCGTGTCAAAGGCGGCGCTTACGGCTGCGGCGGAGCTTTCGGAAGAGGCGGAAACGCGTGCATTTCTTCCTACCGTGATCCGAATGTCGGAAGAACCCTTGAAGTATACCGCGGTATCGGCGATTACGTGCGCAATTTCGAAGCAGACGAACGCCAGATGACCAAATACATCATCGGAACGATCAGCGAACTCGACGTTCCGATGAACCCGTCTGCAAAAGGCCAGACCTCCGAGAGCGCATGGTTCAACGGCATCACCGAAGCAGACTTCCAGCAGGAGAGAGATCAGATCCTCGATGCAACCCTGGACGACATTCATGCACTGGCAGACCTTGTAGATGCAGCCTTAAAACAGAACAACATCTGCGTTGTCGGAAGCGAAGCAGCCATTCAGAAAGAGAAAGAACTGTTTAAGAACGTAGAGAACTTATAAATGAGGAGAAGAGACAGCAATGGAAAACAATGCAAATTATAAATCCGGCTTTGTAGCCCTGATTGGCCGTCCGAACGTGGGAAAATCCACGCTGATGAACCACCTGATCGGACAGAAGATTGCGATTACATCCAAGAAACCGCAGACCACCCGCAACCGCATCCAGACCGTTTATACGTGTGACGAGGGACAGATCGTGTTCCTCGACACACCGGGTATCCACAAGGCGAAAAATAAGCTCGGCGAGTACATGGTCGATGTAGCCGAGAAAACGTTAAAAGAAGTCGATGTGATTCTCTGGCTGGTAGAGCCGAGCAACTTCATCGGAGCAGGAGAGCGTCATATCGCAGAGATCCTGGAGAAAGTCAATGCGCCGGTCATCCTCATTATCAACAAGACCGATACCGTGGAGAAAGATAAAATCCTGGAATTCATCGATACGTACCGCAAGCTGTTCCAGTTTGCCGAGATCATTCCGTGCTCGGCACTCCGCCATCAGAACACCGATGACATCATTCCGAGCATCTTCAAATATCTGCCGTACGGCCCGCAGTTCTACGATGAGGACACCATCACCGATCAGCCGATGCGCCAGATCGTGGCTGAGATCATCCGCGAGAAAGCACTGTACGCCTTAAACGAAGAGATCCCGCACGGCATCGCCGTTGTGATCGACCAGATGAAAGACCGCCCGAACGGAAAAATCGTTGATATTGATGCGACCATCATCTGCGAGCGCGATTCCCACAAGGGCATCATCATCGGAAAACAGGGCGCGATGCTCAAGAAGATCGGAAGCAACGCGCGGTATGAGCTGGAGCAGATGCTGGAGCAGAAAGTCAACCTGAAGCTCTGGGTCAAAGTCAAAAAAGACTGGCGCGACAGCGATTTCCTCGTGAAGAACTTCGGATATGATAAAAAGAAACTCGATTTATAATATTGCATTATAATAAGGAAGAAACATGCGAGAACCAATCAATGTAAGCGGAATGGTATTATCCGCCTCCCCGGTCGGAGAGTATGACAAGCGCGTCGTGATCCTGACCCGGGAGCTCGGCAAAATCACCGCCTTCGCGCGCGGCGCCCGCCGCATGAAAAGCCCGCTGATGGCCGTCTCCAATCCGTTCGTCTTCGGCGAGTTTCAGGTTTACGAGGGCCGTGACAGCTACACCCTCTCCGGCGCAAACATTAAAGAATACTTCCTCGACCTGGCGCAGATGCAGCCCGGCGTTTATTACGGCTTTTATTTTCTGGAACTGGCCGAATATTTCGGCCAGGAAGGAAACGATGAAACCCAGATGCTGAACCTTCTGTACGTGACGATGAACGCCATCCGCAGCGGAAAACAGGACCTCCGCCTGATCCGGTGCATCTTCGAACTGCGGACGATCACAATCAGCGGAGAAGCACCGCAGATGTTCTCCTGCATGGAGTGCGGCACGAAAGAGAATCTGACCGTTTTCTCCCTGCGCGACAGCGCCATCTACTGCCCAAACTGTGGAAAAACCATCAGAGATCCATGGCCGCTGCAGCCGGGCACCGTGCTGGCATGCCGCTATATCATTGCGGCACCGCTCGCGAAGCTGTATGGTTTTACCGTAAATGAAGAGATCCTGGACGAACTGGAACGATTGCTGCGTGCATATCTCCATCGCTATGTCGAAAAGAAGATGAAAACATTACAGATTCTGGATGTGATGAAATAATATAAAATGTAATAATTTGCAAAAATGTGAAATAATTATGTCCAAAAGTGTGTCCACACCTTTACAAATAAGTAGAAATGGGATAGAATATTTGGAATAAAGAAAAAAATGGTTCTGTATTCGTCACAGAAGATATTGCAAATGCATAGTACCAGAAAAAATGAGAAGGTTTTAGTGAAAATGGTAATATAAAAGCTAGAAAAACTATGCGAAACAAGAGAATGTTACGAGTACGGCGAAAAAAATACGACAGGGGAGAAAGGTATGTACAAAAAATCATCCACAGGATGGCTGAAGCATCTGGATTTTATGGTTCTTGATATTATCTGTCTTCAGCTGGCTTTCGTCATGGGTTATTTCTTAAGACATCACAGTTTTAAGCCATATGGAAGCCCAATTTACCGAAATGAGGCTATCGTATTCGCTCTGATCCAGCTGATGATCATGTTTTTTGACGATTCCTTCAAAAACGTCATGAAGCGCGGATACCTCGTGGAAATCGGAATGACTGTAAAAAATATGGTATACATCATCGTTCTTGGTGTATTCTACCTGTTCCTGATTCAGGAGGGAGATCAGTTCTCCAGAGCAACCATTATGCTGACCGGTGCTCTGTACGGAATGCTTTCCTATCTGATGCGCATCGGATGGAAGGCTGTGGTAAAGAAACGCAGCAGCGGGGAACACAGCGGCCGTTCGCTTCTGATCATCACGACCGAAAAACAGTCACAGTCCGTTGTAAAGAGCATGCTGGATTTCGATTACATCGGCGTTCGTCCGACTGGCGTTGTTCTCGTAGACCAGGACAGAACCGGACACAAAATCCACGGCGTACCGGTGGTATCGAACCTTGCAGATGCAGCTGAGTATGTCTGCCGTGAGTGGTTCGACGAAGTGCTGATCGTTCTGCCGGAAGGCAGAGAAATCCCGCAGAAAGTATTCGACGCATTCGCCGAGATGGGCATTACGATCCACGTAAAAATTGCGGACGTGAACGAAATGCAGGGAAAAAATCAGACTGTAGAGCGCATGGGCAACTATACCGTGGTCACCACCTGCATCAATATGGCAAGCGCAGGACAGCTTGTGCTGAAACGAATCATGGACATCTGCGGCGGTCTTGCCGGATGTATTCTGACCGGAATCATCTTCCTGTTCGTTGCCCCTGCGATTTATATCAAGTCTCCGGGCCCGATCTTCTTCTCACAGTACCGTGTCGGAAAGAACGGAAGAAAATTCAAAATTTACAAGTTCCGTAGCATGTACATGGATGCGGAAGAGCGGAAAAAAGAACTGATGAAACAGAACCGCGTCAGCGATGGTCTGATGTTCAAAATGGAGAATGACCCGCGTGTCATCGGAAGCGAAAAAGGACCAGGCAAAGGAATCGGAAACTTTATCCGCAAAACCTCGCTGGATGAATTCCCGCAGTTCTTCAATGTGTTAAAAGGCGACATGAGCCTTGTAGGAACCGTCCGCCGACAGTGGATGAGTGGGAGAAATATGAGCTCCATCACAGAGCAAGACTGGCAATCAAGCCGGGACTGACTGGTATGTGCAGGTAAGCGGACGAAGCGAGATTACAGATTTTGAAGAGGTTGTAAAACTGGATACGAAGTACATTTCAGAATGGTCCTTTATGCTGGATATTAAGATTTTGTTTAAAACTGTACTGATTGTATTAGGCCAGAAAGGTTCTATGTAAAAAAAATGAAAAATGGAGATATATTGTAGTTTTGGGAGTAGTGTGGTAAAATAAAGGTAAATTTTAAGAAAAATTTATGAATGGAAGCGCAAAGAAGTCCTGATGACGGCGAAAAGGAAAAAGGCTTCCTTTGACAGGTGGTCCAAATAATGTTAATTATTTGGACCTTTTTATGTGAACTTCCTGAAATATTAACTCTCGTTTCGACATGTTCTTGCTTTAAGCCAGTTGTAGCATACTTTAAAAGGAATTTTATGAGAGTTAATTTTATAGGAAGTTCACATATATACTACCACAAAAGTAATTATCTTTCACTGACAACTATCCTAACACACAGGGGATTGAAAAAGTCATAAAGTTATGGTATAATCGAAAACAAAAGTTCATGAAAAATGAAAGAAGGAAGTATATGAACAACTCAAAACAAGATATATTGAACAACCTGATAAAAGAACCCTTCATCAATCAGCGTATCCTTGCCGCACAGACCGGCCATTCGCTTGGAATCGTCAATCGTTCGATCAAGGAACTGATTTCAGAAGGTTACCTGGATGAAGAGATCCGTCCGACGGAAAAGACACTGCGTGAGGCAAAAGAGAAAGCGCCGAAAAACGCCATTATCCTTGCCGCCGGATTTGGTATGCGGATGGTTCCGATTAATACAGAGACACCGAAAGGACTTCTGGAAATCAAGGGAGAGCGGCTGATAGAGCGCACAATCCGTCAGCTTCATGAAGTCGGCATTACAGAGATTTACGTCGTTGTCGGATTTATGAAAGAGCAGTATGAATATCTGATCGATGAATACGGCGTAGAATTGATCGTCGCTCCGGACTATGTGTCGAAAAACAATCTGCATTCCCTGAAAACGGCGGCAGCCCATTTATCAAACAGCTACATCATTCCCTGTGATATCTGGTGTGAAAAGAATCCATACAGCAGAAACGAATTATATTCCTGGTACATGGTCAGCGATCTGGTGGATGATGACAGTACCGTCCGCGTAAACCGGAAGCAGGAGCTGGTCGTACAGAAAGAACAGGCAGGCGGAAACGCGATGATCGGCATCTGTTATCTGCTGGAAACAGAAGCGGAGATCGTGCGGGAGCGTCTGGAAGAACTGGGAAGAGATTCCCGATACGACGGAGCGTTCTGGGAGGAAACCTTATACCGGAAAGACAGAATGATTGTGACGGCCCGTGTTGTACATGCTGCCGATGCCGTAGAAATCAATACCTATGAGCAGCTGCGTGAGATTGACAGCGATTCCAGCCAGCTGCAGACGGATGCGATTCAGGTAATCTGTGAAGCACTTGGAGCACAGCAGAACGAAGTGACAAACATTACAGTTCTGAAAAAAGGAATGACAAACCGATCCTTTTTATTCTCCTGTAAAGATAAAAAATACATTATGCGAATTCCGGGAGAGGGAACCGATCAGTTGATCAACCGCAGGCAGGAAGCCGCTGTATATCAGACGATCGCCGGCCGCAGGATCTGTGATGAGATTGCCTATATTAACCCGGAGAACGGCTACAAAATCACAGAATATCTCGAAGGTGCGCGGGTCTGCGATGCAGAAAATGAGGAAGATCTTCAGAAATGCATGAAGAAACTGCGGGAGTTTCACGGGCAGAAATTAAGAGTAGACCATTCCTTCGACCTGTTCGGACAGATGGAATACTATGAAAGCCTCTGGGAAGGAACTCCGTCAGCATATAAAGATTACGAAAAGACGAAAGCGCATGTGCTTCAGTTAAAGGATTACATCGAAGCAAATGCCGGAGAGTGGGTGCTCACTCACATTGATGCTGTGCCGGACAATTTTCTGTTTGTGGAAGAAAACGGAAAAGAGGAGATCCGCCTGATCGACTGGGAATACGCCGGAATGCAGGATCCGCATGTGGATATTGCGATGTTCTGTATCTATTCTCTTTACAAAAAAGAGCAGGTGGACCATCTGATTGATCTTTATTTTGAAGGAAACTGTGACGACAGAACACGCATAAAAATCTACTGCTACATCGCAGTCTGCGGTCTGCTCTGGAGCAACTGGTGCGAATATAAACGGAAATTAGGCGTGGAATTCGGAGAATATTCCCTGCGGCAGTACCGTTACGCAAAAGATTATTACAAAATTGTCCAGCAGGAACTGGGAGAGGAAGGAAAAGAAATATGTACAAAGTAGAGCGCGCCATTATTATGGCGGCAGGCCTCGGAAACCGGATGAAGCCGGTAACGTTAAAAACACCAAAACCGCTGGTCCGGGTAAACGGTGTGCGGATGATTGATACCGTCATCAATGGACTGCACAAAAACGGAATCACAGAAATTTACGTGGTAGTCGGTTACCTCAAGGAACAGTTCCAGACACTGGAAGAGGAGTACCCGGGTCTGAAGCTGATCGACAATCCGTGGTACGATACCTGCAACAACATCGCATCGCTGTATGTGGCGCGGGAACATCTGGAAAATGCGTTTATTCTTGACGGTGACCAGATCATCTATCATCCGGAAATTCTGGCACCGGAGTTTGAGCGATCCGGTTACAACAGCGTGTGGACGGATGATGAGACCGACGAGTGGCTGCAGACCGTGGAAAACGGCATTGTGACAGGCTGCAGCAGAACCGGCGGAAAGGGCGGCTGGCAGCTCTACAGCATTTCCCGATGGACAGCAGAAGATGGAAAGCGGTTAAAAGGCCATCTGGAGCAGGAGTTTGAAGTAAAGAAAAACCGTCAGATTTACTGGGACGATGTGGCAATGTTCTGCTACCCGAAAGAGTATCAGCTTGGCATCCGCCAATGAAGGCAGAGGATATCATAGAAGTAGACAATTTCAGCGAGCTTGTTGCACTCGATGCATCGTATGCGGATTACGCAGAAAGGGAAGAAAATGAACAGTAAGAACCAACAGAAGAAAAAAGAAATCGACTGGATGATTACGCTGGTGCCTCTGGCGCTGATCGTTGCTCTATGTATCGTATTTTTCTTTGCACCGGAGCAGTCGAATCAGGTACTTGGCCAGATTCGATTTCTGTTTGGAGACACCTTTGGAACGTATTACCTGGTCATCGGACTTGGCATTTTCTTTCTGTCTCTGTTTCTGGCAGGCTCCAAATACGGAAATATTGTGCTTGGAAAGCCGGATGAGAAGCCAAAATATTCCTTTTTTGCATGGGGATGCATGATGTTTACCTGTGGTCTGGCAGCAGATATTCTGTTTTATTCGTTCTCTGAGTGGATTTTGTACGCAACAGATCCTCACATCGCAGAACTTGGCAGCATTCAGGACTGGGCAGGCGTATTTCCACTGTTTCACTGGAGCTTTATCCCGTGGGGATTCTATCTGGTACTGGCTGTTGCGTTTGGCTTTATGCTTCATGTAAGAAAACGAAACCGTCAGAAATACAGCGAGGCGTGCCGTCCGATTCTGGGAAAACAGACAGATGGAATTGGCGGCCGTCTGATTGACCTTCTGGCTGTCTTTGCACTGCTGGCCGGAACTGCTACCACTTTTAGTGTGGCAACTCCTCTGATGGCGGAAATCATCGGCGAGCTGTTCCATATGGAAGTCAGCAGAACTGTGATTAATATTATCATTCTTCTGATCACCTGCTGTGTTTATACCTATTCTCTTCTGCATGGATTCAAAGGAATCAGCATTCTGGCCAAGGTGTGCATTTATCTGTTTTTCGGACTCCTTGCCTTCGTCCTGCTGTTTGGGGGAGAGACGCGGTATATTATTGAAACTGGATTTTCTTCTCTTGGAAAAATGATTCAGACTTTATCGGCTTATCAACGTATACGGACCCGATGCGTACGACAAACTTCCCACAGAACTGGACCATTTATTACTGGGCATACTGGATGGTATGGTGTGTGGCAGCACCGTTCTTCATTGGCAGCATTTCCCGCGGAAGAACCGTGCGCCAGACAATTATCGGCGGATACGGTTTTGGTGTGGGTTCCACGCTTGTCAGCTTTATTATTCTTGGAAATTATTCGATGGGAAAGCAGATTTCAGGTGCAATTGATTTCATTTCGCAGTATAATGAAAATGGAGATTTATATCATCTGATCGTGTCGATGATCAAACCATGCCGTGTGCACCGCTGATTATGGTTGTTGTATTAGTTACGATGGTTGCATTTTATGCGACATCGTTCGACTCGATCGCATTGACGGCATCGTGCTACAGCTACCGGAAACTGGAAGACGGCGAAGAGCCGGCAAAAGGAATTCAGCTGATGTGGTGTATCCTGCTGATCCTGCTTCCGATTGCACTTCTTTTTGCAGAGAGTTCCATGAACAGTCTGCAGTCTGTCAGTATCGTAGCGGCATTTCCGATCGGCATTGTGATCGTGATGATTGCGGTCAGCTTCTTAAAAGATGCAAAACTGTATTTAGAAGAATTGCAGGGAGGAAAAGCGCATGGAGAGGAGAAAAAAGAGAATCGTTAAACTGACAGCATTTTTGTTTCTGCTTGCGGCATCCATTTTTGTGATGCCGCAAAAGGCGTTTGCGGACGAAAATGAGGATGTTACATTGCCGACGGGCGATATTAAACCATGGAACCACAGCAGGATGAGTCCGGGATTGATACATACGGGGTCGATGAAGGCGATGAGTTCAGCGGAACGGAGTATGAATTGTATACGGTTCTGGAGAATCGTGTGAAAGAAGCGATGCTGGCTGGAAATGAATGGGTATCCATTAAAGATTTAAAAATAAGAAGGGATACCTATGACTTAAGCTTTTATTATGCTATTCGCCGTATTTTCCGAGTGATACGTATAATAGAATCATTGCCTGGTATGGTGATGCATACTATACAGGTTTGAGAATTACCAATACATTCGGAACACCGGAAGAAACCAAACAGATTTTTAATGCAGTGGATGAGAAACTGGCATCCATCTATAAACTGATGAACAATTCCATGACAGATGAGTAGAAGGCGTTTGTAATTCACGATTATCTGGTATTGCATGCAGAGTATGATCTGAATTATAAGAATTATACCAGTTATGGTGTGCTGATGGACGGAAGAGGTGTGTGTCAGTTGTATGCATTGGCCTATATGTATATTCTGAATCATTTGGAAATCGAAACACATAAAGCAGTGAGAATCCCCCATGTTGAATGGAAGCGTTCAACCATGGGGGATTTTAATGGATGTTCCTCTTGCAGTCCCCCACATTTTGTGTTACCATAAAACACGCAAATAATCAACAGCAAGGAGTTCTATTTTACATGAACATTACCTCAAAATACCGTTCTCTCTCCGTCCAGGCGAAGGCGGCGCTTTGGTTTACGATCTGCAGTTTCTTACAGAAGGGCATTTCGTTCATCACAGTTCCGATTTTCACGCGTCTGATGAGTACCGAGGAGTACGGAACCTATACGGTTTATCTGTCCTGGCTGCAGATTTTGACGATTATGACATCGCTGTATTTATTTAATGGTGTTTATGACAATGCGATGGCAAAGTACGAGAAGCAGCGGGATGAATATACATCTGCAATGCAGGGACTGACGCTTGTGATTACGGGTGCGGTTTTTGCATTGTATTGTTTTACATCGGGTTTCTGGGAGAAGATTTTAAATCTGCCGAAATCCATGATTCTGCTGATGTTTCTGGAAGCGCTGCTGAGTCCGGCGCTTTCTTACTGGTCGGGGCGGCAGCGGTTTGAGTATCGGTACCGGATTCTGGTCTGTGTGACGATTCTGCAGGCGCTGATGAACCCGATTGCGAGCCTGGTGCTGATCCGCATGAATGGCGGTACGGCCATGATGCGGATCTTAGGTATCGTCGGGGTGCAGGTCTGCATCTGTGTGCCGATTATTGTGTTCCAGTTCTGCAAAGGAAAAGAGTTTTTTTCGAAAGAATACTGGGGCTATGCGCTGAGGATCGGGATTCCGATTGTGCCGCATTATCTGTCCGGCATTATCCTGAATCAGGGCGACCGCATTATGATCGACAAGATGGTCGGAAAGACGGAGGTTGCACTGTACGGGCTGGCGTACAGCATTGGTATGCTGGTGCAGCTTTTCATCAGCGGTATGAACAGTGCATTGACACCGTGGATGTACAGCAAAATCAAAAAGGGCGACATCCGTTCAATGCGGAAGGTGTTGCAGCTTCTTAGTGTTGTAGTGGTCGGCATAGCCGTGGCGCTGATGCTGATCAGTCCGGAGCTGGTGCTGATTTTCGGATCGCCGAAGTACCGCGAGGCGGTGTACGTCATTCCGCCGGTGGCAGCGAGTGTGTTCTTTATCTTTATTTATAATATTCTCTCGATGCCGCAGTTCTATTATGAAAAAACACAGTTTCTGATGGCAGCATCCATGGCGGCGGCGGGAGCGAATGTGGTGCTGAACTTTATTTTTATCCGCCTGTTCGGCTATATTGCGGCCGGTTACACGACGCTGGCATGCTATATGCTGTATTCGGTCGGCCATTATATTGTGAGCAAACGGATTCTGGTGAACGAAGGAATTCAGGAAAATCTGATGAATCCAGGATTTCTTCTGGCGTGCTCCGTTTTTCTGATTGGAGCAAGTATCATCTGCAATCTGATTTTCCCGTACAGGATCCTGCGTTACGCGATTCTGCTCGCAAGTGCAGGGCTGGTCTTCTGGAAGAAAGAACTTCTGCTGAAGACGATGGCGGATATCCGGAAAAAATAAAAAAGTGGGGGAGGATTTGAAACGAATGTTCAGAGACTCCCCGTTTTTGTGCGTTTTCTTGACAGTCACAGAAAAAACGATACAATGAAAGAATGAAGAAAAGTAAGGCATTTTAAATTAGAAAAGGAAAAATTACATGAGCACCAGTATTTCAATAAAAGAACTAAAAGAGCTCGATCCGTCAAGCTATCAGATCGTCGATATCCGCGATGCGGTAGAGATCTCCCACGGCGCGATTCCGGGAGCGCTTGTGATGAAGACAGAAGAAATCGAGACAAGTGATGCGATTGACCGGAGCAAAAAGACGATTATCTGCTGCAGCCGCGGCCGGTTCAGTGTCGCAGCGGCGGAAGAATTACAGGAAAAGGGCTGGGACGCTGTGAGCCTGGAGGGCGGTTACATCGCCTGGCTGATGGATGTGATGAGCGCGCCGGAGGAGCAGGACAAGGCAGCGGATGTCGAGAAGAGTCTCCGCAAGAAGTTCAAAAAGGCGATCTGGTCCAAATTTACGAAAGCGATCAACACATACGAGCTGGTAAAACCGGGCGACAAAATTGCTGTCTGTATTTCCGGCGGAAAAGATTCGATGTTGATGGCGAAATGCTTTCAGGAGTTAAAGCTTCACAATAAATTTGATTTCGAAGTAAAATTCGTTGTCATGGATCCGGGATACAGCCCGGAGAACCGCAAAGTGATCGAGGACAACGCAAAGAGCCTCCACATTCCGATCACCATTTTCGAGACAGACATTTTCGATTCGGTCTACCATGTGGAAAATTCCCCGTGTTATCTCTGCGCGAGAATGCGCCGCGGCCATCTGTATCATTTTGCACAGCAGCTCGGCTGCAACAAGATTGCACTCGGCCATCATTACGATGATGTCATCGAGACGATCCTCATGGGAATGCTCTACGGTGCGCAGGTGCAGACGATGATGCCGAAGCTTCACAGTATCCACTTCGAGGGCATGGAGCTGATCCGCCCGCTGTATCTGGTGCGCGAGGATGATATCAAGGCGTGGAGAGATTACAACGGCCTGCATTTCATCCAGTGTGCCTGCAAGTTCACCGATACGTGTACGACCTGCAATAACGAAGAGAACCGTTCGAAACGTGTGGAGATCAAGGAACTGATCAAAAACCTGAAAAAGGTGAATCCGTTCGTGGAGAGCAATATCTTCCGCAGTGTGGAGAATGTCAATATTGACACCGTGGTCGGCTATAAACAGCACGGCATCCGCCACAATTTCCTGGAAGGATACGACGACAATCCGGGCTATATGCCGGAGGCAGAAAAAGCAGCGGCGGAAACGGAGCAGGAAAAAGAAGGAAAGTAATGCACAGAAAAATAAAAGAAACGCCGGAGCGGGAGAAAATGCTGATCCGGCTGAAAGAGCTCCGTCTGGAACGCGGTTACTCGATGACACAGGCGGCGCGGAAGATTTTCAGTCACCCGGACACCTACAACCGGTATGAAAAAGGCATCCGTGAGATTCCATTGGACTGTCTGATTACGCTGGCAAAGCTGTATGACTGCAGTCTCGATTATCTCGCGGGTGTTTCCGATCAGCCGCGAAAATACGGAAGGTGATGTAAATGGCAATTCCTCTTTATCTGACGACGATTGAACAGGATATTTTTAATACATTCCGGTATCTGCCGCATGCCGTTGCAGTCGGTGTCGGCTTTGTGACGGTTGCGGCGGCGTGGAAAAATCAGCAGATCCAGAAGAAACGGAAACGGCTGGAGCAGTACCGTGCGCTGCACGGCGGGCAGCTTCTGGCGTGGTTTCTGGTAGCCGTCTATTTTGCCATGCTGATTTCGATTACACTGCTTTCGAGAGAACCGGGTTCGAGAACCGGTGTGGATTTGAAGCTGTTTGAAACCTGGGGAAACCAGTGTCTGCCGGACCGGTATTTTGTGGAAAATATTCTGCTGTTTCTGCCGTTCGGTGCATTACTGCCGGCGGCGGTGCCGTTTCTTCGGAGATGGTGGTACTGTGTGTATGCGGCATTTGCCACGAGCATGATGTTGGAAACTGTGCAGCTTTTAACAGAGCGCGGCTTCTGTCAGTTAGATGATGTTGTGACGAATACGCTTGGAGCAGCCATCGGGTATCTGGTGTTTGCACTGGTGCGGAAATGTTGGAGAGGGAAGATAGAAGAATAGAAGGAAAACAAGAAGGCTCTGCCCAAATGGACAGAGCTTTTTTCTTCCCTGTTTTTATAGCAAGACCCGAAAATAATGCAAAAATTCAGCACCGCAGAGCGTGAATTACTGCGTCACAGATTTCGTCGTACCCCGGTACGCCTTCAAATCTGTTCCTTGCAATTCGCGCTCTGCAGCACTGCCTTTTTTGCATTATTTTCGGGTCTTGCTATAGTTCCTCCTGCAAATGCGCCGTCCCCCTCTGCTGTACTGCCGGGCGGCTGAGATCAGACACACGACTGGGAGAGTGTGGTCAGCGACACCGCGGGGCGGTGCGGCTGGGATGACAGGAGTGAGCGGTTAAGAGAGAATGAATGCCTCGATGGGTGAGGTGTGTGGTTGGAAGATTGTTATGGTGACAATAGAGTGAAAGTGTTATGACGTAAGGAGTGATGGTGGTATGATGCTGGGTAAGTATTTTAAGAAGACGGTGTTTCGGAAGGAGCACACGGCGGATGGGGTGGTGCCGGAGGCGCGCAGGGGATTTTGAAGAAGTGTAATGCTTGTAAGGGGGCTATTTTTACGGAGGATGTGAAGAGGAATCTTTATATTTGTCCGAAGTGTGGGAATTATTTTCGGGTGCATGCGTATCGGAGGATTGAGTTTCTTCTGGATGATGGGAGTTTTGAGGAATGGGATCAGGGGATGACGGCGGGGAATCCGCTGGGGTTTCCGGGGTATGAAGAGAAGGTGAGGGCTCTGCAGGAGAGAACAGGACTTACGGAGGCTGTTGTGACTGGTAAGGGACAGATCAACGGGATGGAGACGGTGATCGGGGTCTGTGATGGCAGGTTTATGATGGCCAGTATGGGTGAGGCTGTTGGGGAGAAGATTACGCGGGCGGTGGAGAGGGCGACGAAGCTCTCGCTGCCGGTGATTTTGTTTGCGTGCTCGGGAGGGGCGCGGATGCAGGAGGGGATTGTTTCTCTGATGCAGATGGCGAAGACGTCGGCGGCGCTGAAAAGACACAGTGATGCGGGGCTTTTGTATGTGAGTGTGCTGACGGACCCGACGACGGGCGGCGTGACGGCGAGCTGGGCGATGCTGGGGGACATTATTCTGGCGGAGCCGCATGCGCTGATCGGGTTTGCGGGACCGAGGGTTATTGAGCAGACAATAGGACAGAAACTGCCGAAAGGATTCCAGCGGGCGGAGTTTCTGGTGGAGCATGGGTTTGTGGATCGGATTCTGCCAAGAGAAGAGGCGAAAGAGGTGCTGTCGGAGATTCTGCGGATGCATGGGAAAGATATCGAAGTTTCCTCGGAAGTGCTGACTTTGGGGGATGGAGACGTGAAGCGGTCTTTGGCAACACCAGAAACGGGAGAGAAAACATCGGCTTGGGACTGTGTGCAGAAAGCGCGGAAAAAGGACCGACCGGTGGGAGAAGATTATATTCGGGAGCTGTTTCCTGATTTTATTGAGTTTCATGGTGATCGACTGTATGGCGATGATGCGGCGATCATCGGCGGTATTGCATCGTTTGACGGCACACCGGTCACGGTCATCGCCGAGGCGAAAGGCGCGGATACGAAAGAAAACATCCGCCGCAATTTCGGCATGCCGTCCCCGGAGGGCTACCGCAAAGCCCTGCGTCTGATGAAACAGGCCGAAAATTCCACAGGCCTGTTATCTGTCTCGTAGACACCCCAGGCGCCTTCTGCGGAATGGAAGCCGAAGAACGCGGCCAGGGCGAGGCGATTGCGCGGAACCTGTATGAAATGTCAGCGTTAAAAACGCCGGTTCTTTCTATTGTCATTTCAGAAGGCGGCAGCGGCGGTGCACTGGCACTCGCCGTGGCGGATGAAGTGTGGATGATGCAGAATGCCATCTACTCCATCCTGTCGCCGGAGGGATTTGCAAGCATCCTGTGGAAAGACGGCAAACGCGCGCCGGAGGCCGCCGAGGTGATGAAGCTGACGGCGGGGGATTTGAAGGAACTGGGAATTGTAGAAGAGATTGTGGAAGAGCCGGGGGAGTTTACGGTGGACACAATGCCAGTGGTGTGTGAAGAATTGAGAGGCAAAATTCTGAGATTCCTGGAAAAGTATGAGAAGATGGATGGGGAAGAACTGGTAGAGGAGAGGTATCGGAGATTTCGGGATATGTGAAAAGAAGATTTTGACATATTCTGAAATGCATGATATTATGATATTGAAAAGAGTGCTACCGATAGACGGTTAGTCCATATTTATTGGTTTATGTAAAAATAGTCGCCAAAGTTTGCAGGACTGGGCGGCTATTTTTGTGATTTCGCAGTATCTTTGCCGAAGTTGTATCCAAGGCTAAAGCAGGTTAAGCCGAAACTTACAACTGCTATGAAGTCGATAATACTCATGCTTAGCCCTCTTTTCCAAGGAATTCCCATATAAAGGGTTTCTATGTAATCGGAGAGTCACAGTCCCTCCGTAGAAGGACTAACCGCCTACCGTTATGGCAGCACCCGTATATTGAGTATAACATCAATGGATTGACGGATGAACTGAAGGCGCAGCGTCGCCCTCCGTGAGGGCGTGAGTTGAAATGATGCGTCCCCACACAACCGGCCCGATTCCTTTGTCGCCCTCCGTGAGTTGAATCTTCAAACATTGGTGGAATTATTTAGAGTATGATGTATCACACTTCGTGAGTTGAAATAACAGCAGTTATTCTGCAAGCAGAGGAGCGTTCTCTCAGGAGTGAAATGTGTTTGACATGAAAGTTAAATAATGTTAATCTATAACTAGCGTAAGCGACAACTAACCGCTCATGTATTCGCAAGAACCATGAGCGGCTATTTTTCTATTTTAATATTCGGTGAGAAAGGAGGAAAATTGTGAAGAGTCCATTTAAAATATTTTGGATCGTACTCGGTTTTCTGTGCCTGGGATTTGGTACCATCGGCATTGTGCTTCCGATTCTGCCGACAGTTCCATTCTATATGGCAACCCTGTTCTGCTTTGCGAAAAGTTCGGAACGGCTGCACAGCTGGTTTATTGGGACCCAATCATATAAGAAGCATCTCGACAGCTTCGTACAGCATCGGGCGATGACGGTAGGAACGAAATGTAAAATTATCGGGATGGTAACGGTTGTGATGGCGATCGGCTTTTTTGCTATGAAGAATGTGCCGATTGGAAGAATCTGTATTGCTGTGGTATGGATGTGCCATATTTTGTATTTCTTCCTGCGGGTCAAAACCGTAAAAACAGAAGATCATATCCTAGGAGAAACAAAATGAACAAAGTAGAAAAAAAGCGGCAGAAAGAACAGTACGTCGTGGAAGAGATGATCCGCCTGTACTGCCGGAAGAACCATGGAAAAGAGGGGCATGCATCCGGCGGGATGTGTCCGGAATGTCAGAAATTAGCGGACTATGCAAAACAGCGGAGCCAGAAATGTCCCTTCATGGAACAGAAAACATTCTGCGCAAACTGCAAAGTACACTGCTACAAGCCGGAAATGCGGGAAAAGATCCGCGCCGTTATGCGGTTTTCGGGGCCGAGGATGCTGCTGTATCATCCGATTTTAGCTATCTGGCATTTAATCTGCAGCATGAGAGAGAAGCGAAAAGCAAAAGCATAAAAGAGAGGTACTTATGATTAAAACAAGACTGGTGGGGCTGCTGTCCCACGCGAAAAAGTATATCGTGTACACGATTCTGTGGCAGTGGGCGGCGCTTCTGTCGCAGGTGATCGCGGTATTTACGGTTGCCGATCTGCTGGAACGGGTCGTGTATGGTGCGGTAACGGCAGCGGCTGTGAAACGGACGATTTTTACACTGGCAATTGTTGTTGTGATCCGCTTTTTCTGCGAGCGGATGGGCGCGCGGTCGTCGTATCTTGCGTGTGTGGATGTGAAACGGATTCTGCGTGAGAAAATTTATGAGAAAATGCTGAAACTGGGGGCATCCTACAGCGAACAGGTATCATCCTCGGAGGTCGTACAGGTATCCACGGAAGGCGTGGAGCAGCTCGAAACCTATTTTGGAAAGTATCTTCCGCAGCTGTTCTACAGCCTGATTGCGCCGCTCACCTTGTTTGTGATCCTCTGCCGGGTGAGCATGAAAGCGAGCGTGATTCTTCTGATCTGTGTGCCGCTGATCCCGATTTCGATTGTGGTTGTGCAGAAGATTGCGAAGAAGCTTCTGAACAAATACTGGAGCATTTACACCGGCCTTGGCGATTCCTTCCTTGAAAATCTGCAGGGTCTGACGACATTAAAAATTTATCAGGCCGACCAGCAGAAAGCCGACGAGATGGATGTGGAATCCCAGAACTTCCGCCGGATCACGATGAAAGTTCTGACGATGCAGCTCAACTCAACGAGCGTGATGGACATCGTAGCATACGGCGGCGCGGCGGTTGGCATGGCGGTGGCGGTATCGGAATTTCTGAAAGGAAACCTCACCGTGTCCGGCACGCTCTGCATTGTGCTGCTGGCGAGCGAGTTTTTCCTGCCGCTTCGTCTGCTCGGATCATTCTTCCACATCGCGATGAACGGCATGGCGGCGAGTGACAAGATTTTCAAAATCCTCGATCTGCCGGAGCCGCAGACGGGAGAGCGGACGCTGCCGGACGGACCGCTGGATGTCGTGTTGGAGGATGTACATTTTTCCTATGAAGAGGACCGGGAAATCTTAAAAGGCATTGACCTGACGCTCCCGGCGGGCAGTTTTGTATCACTGGTCGGCGAATCCGGCTGCGGAAAGAGTACGATCGCGGGTATCCTTGCGGCAAAGAACCGTGGATATACAGGGCGCATCACCCTGGGCGGTGTGCCGCTCTCGGAAGTCGCTGAGACGGATCTGATGAAGCACGTTGTTCTGGTCCGCCACAATAGTTACTTATTTAAAGGAAACGTAGAAGAGAACCTGCGCATGGCGAAACCGGATGCGACGAAGGAGGAGATGGAGGCGGTTCTGCAGAAAGTCAATCTGCTGGGATTCTTACAGACACAGAACGGACTGCAGACAGAGCTTCTCGAAAAAGCAGGAAACCTCTCCGGCGGCCAGTGCCAGCGTCTTGTGATTGCGCGGGCGCTGCTTCGGAGCGACAGTGCGGTGTATATCTTTGATGAAGCCGCATCGAATATTGATGTCGAGAGTGAAGAGATGATCATGAATGTGATTCATGAACTCGCAAAGACGAAAACGGTATTGCTGATTTCCCACCGCCTTGCGAACGTCGTACAGTCAGATCAGATTTATTTCCTGAAAAACGGTACCATCTGCGAGCGTGGAACGCATGCGGAACTGATGGAACAGAACGGCGCATACCGGCATCTGTACGACAGCCAGATGGTACTGGAAAACTATGGAAAGCAGGGGAATGCATGATGCACGAGAAGAAAAATACAGCAAAACGCAGAAGCGCCCTCCGGATTATGGGAAGCCTGATCGGGCTGGTGAAGCCATTGCTTCATATTATGATGGCGGCAATTATTCTTGGAACAATGGGATATTTATGTGCGATCTTCCTGACGATTCTGGCAGGACAGGTCATCGTGCATGGCTTACTGACGGGCGCGGCAGGGACGAGCCTTTCGGTGCAAAACATGTGGCTTGTACATACCCCGGTAAAAACGATACTCACGGTGATGATCGTGATCGCGGTGCTGCGCGGCATTCTGCATTATGCGGAGCAGTACTGCAACCACTTTATTGCTTTTAAACTGCTGGCGATCATCCGCCATAAAGTGTTTGCAGCTTTGCGGAAGCTCTGCCCGGCGAAGCTGGAAGGACGGGACAAAGGAAATCTGATTTCGATTATCACAACCGATATCGAACTTCTGGAAGTATTCTATGCGCATACGATTTCCCCGATTGCGATTGCAGCATTAACTTCTTTGATTATGGTATGCTTCATTGGAAGATACCATGTTCTGGCAGGGCTGCTTGCACTTGCGGCGTATCTGACGGTCGGCGTTGTGATCCCGATGTGGAACGGAAAGCGCGGAAGCCAGAAAGGAATGGAGTTCCGGACAGGCTTTGGCGAGCTGAACAGCTTCGTGCTGGATTCCCTGCGTGGCCTCGACGAGACGATTCAGTACGGACAGGGCGAAAAACGGAAAGAGCAGATGTCAGGGCGGTCGAAAGAACTGACTTCTGTGCAGGAAAACTTAAGCCGCATGGAAGGCTCCCAGCGGTCTGTCACCAACATGGTGATTCTTCTGGCATCGTTCGGCATGCTGGCACTGACGATCTATCTTTACACGAAAGGCGGGATCGGATTTGAGGGAGTCCTGACCTGCACAATCGCGATGATGGGTTCCTTCGGCCCGGTCGTGGCGCTGTCCAGCCTGTCGAATAACCTGAATCAGACGCTGGCAAGCGGCGAGCGTGTGCTTTCCCTTCTCGAGGAAGCGCCGCTGGTGGAAGAAATTCCGGGAGATGCGGCATCCGGCGGTGACCACGCATTTGCAGGAGCCGAGGCGCAGAATGTAACGTTTGCCTACGAAGACGAGACGATTCTGGATCAGTATTCGCTGAAACTGGAACCGGGAAAAATCACCGGCATCCACGGCGCGAGCGGTTCCGGAAAATCGACGATCTTAAAACTTCTGATGCGCTTCTGGGATGTCCAGACGGGGCGCGTTTCCGTGGACGGAGCCGATGTCCGCGAAATCCCGACGAAGTATCTGCGCGATATGGAAAGCTATGTGACGCAGGAGACACATCTGTTCCACGATTCGATTGCGAACAACATCGCTATTGCAAAACCCGGCGCGACGCGGGAAGAAATTATGGAGGCGGCGAAGAAGGCGTCCATACATGATTTCATCATGACACTGCCAAACGGCTACGACACCGAAGTCGGAGAACTCGGCGATACGCTGTCCGGCGGAGAAAAACAGCGGATCGGTATCGCGCGGGCATTCCTGCATGACGCATCCATGATCCTGCTGGACGAGCCGACATCGAATCTTGATTCCTTAAATGAAGGAATTATTCTGAAATCCCTGAAAGAATCGGCAGAAGAGAAAACCATTGTGCTCGTATCGCACAGAGTGTCCACGATGAACGTCGCGGATGTGGTATATGAAATGGAAAATGGCCGGATTTCCTGATTTTACAGCACTTGACAGAGAAAAGACGATGTGCTACACTAACAGTCGTTAAAGAAAAAACAATTAAATATCGATGTGTAAGGTGTCGGACATGCGTGTCCGGTGAAAAGGGAAGCAGGTGTGAATCCTGCACGAACTCGTCACCGTATTTTGCAAGCAGGGGAATGATCACTGGGAAACCGGGAAGGAGACCGATGCGCTGGAGTCAAATCCTGAAGCAATGAGCCGGGAGACCTGCCTTTCGCAGTACAGGAACGTTACGTTCGTGCCACGAGGAACTGGCAGTACAAAACAGGAAAGCGGACATTTGCCCCACAGCGGGTGAGATGGTTTTCTTTGTGATGAAAATACTGGAAGCCCCTCGTTGAAAAACGAAAGGGCTTCTTTCTATTTACGCGGGCAACGAGCCAAAGTCCGTGCTTGCACGAGACCTTAGCGACTGCGCGATAACTTGAGAAACTCGCGGAGCGTGTTTCTCATAGTTTGAAATGTAAAACGTCCCCGATATTGGTTGTTGCAAAGATACCAGCAAATGGGAGGAAAACAAAAATGAAAAAGAAACTTGTAGTCGCTTTAATTTCAGCAGCTATGGTAACATCTATGCTCGGCGCATGCGGAAGCAGCAACGCATCCAGCAGCAGCGCAAGCAGCACAGCAACAAGCAGCGTAAGTGCATCTTCCGCATCTGAGGAAGACACCACAGCAGCAAGCAGCAGCGTAAGCGCATCTTCTGCATCTGAAGAGGTATCCGCAGATGCAGACCAGGAGGCAGCAGATAAAGTGGCAGCTTTGATTGACGCAATTTATGTACAGGAAAGAAATGATAACACCGACGAGCAGTGCAAAGAAGCAAAAGAGGCATGGGATGCCCTGACAGACGCACAGAAAGAACTCGTAGAAGGTGAGAACGCAGATCCGGATTACTTCGGAAGAGACACAGGGGATGCTTCCAAGGATGATCCGTTAAACGGAGACGAGATCGGCGAGAATGAGCTTCTGGTTGTAAGCTTTGGTACTTCCTTCAACGACAGCCGTGCTGAGGATATCGGAGGCGTTGAGAAAGCTCTGCAGGCTGCATATCCGGACTGGTCCGTAAGACGTGCCTTCACTGCACAGATCATCATCAACCATGTACAGGCCCGCGATGACGAGAAGATCGACAACGTAGATCAGGCACTGGAAAGAGCTGTAAGCAATGGCGTGAAAAAACTGATTATTCAGCCGACTCATCTGATGCACGGCGCAGAGTACGACGAGCTGAAAGAAGCAGTAGATAGCTATAAAGATAAATTTGAGTCCGTAACCATCGCAGAGCCGCTGCTTGGCGAGGTTGGAAGTGACGCTACCGTAATCAACGAGGACAAACAGGCCGTTGCAGAAGCAATCACGGCACAGGCAGTAAAATCTGCAAATTATGACAGTCTGGATGCAGCAGCAGAGGACGGCACTGCTTTCGTATTTATGGGACATGGTACTTCCCACAATGCAAAAGTAACTTACAGCCAGATGCAGACACAGATGGATACTCTTGGATACAAAAACGTATTCATCGGAACCGTTGAGGGCGAGCCGGAAGAGACCGCCTGCGAGAATGTGATCGAGGCAGTAAAAGCAGCCGGATACAAGAAAGTAATTCTTCGTCCGCTGATGGTTGTTGCAGGTGACCACGCAAACAACGATATGGCAGGCGAGGATGAGGATTCCTGGAAGAGCCAGTTTGAGGCATCCGGTGCATTCGATGAGATCAACACTCAGATCGAAGGTCTTGGAAGAATTGATGCTGTTGAGCAGCTGTATGTACAGCACACCAAGGCAGCTATGGACGGCAACGGCGTTCAGGACGATGCTGAATAATTAGGGGTTGTATTCCGAACGTAAAATAGAGTAAAATAAGATCCGGCAGTACGGCTGAAGAGACTCAGTGTGCTGTCGGATTTTAAGTTGAGCGGATGAAAAAGATCCGCTTCAAGGTGATACAAGGAGGAATTTTATTATGAGAAAAAATTGGCAGTTCTTTTTCTTGGAGCAGCACTGACTGTATCCATGCTCGGCGCATGTGGCGGAAAGGATGCAGCGTCATCTTCTGCATCTGCAGTATCTGCGTCTTCTGCGGCAGACGCATCTTCCGCTTCTGTACAGGATGCATCTAAGGCAGAGAGCAGTACATCCACATCAGATGTTTCAGCAGAAAGCGCATCGGCAGCGGAGACTGCAGGAGAAAGCAGCGCATCAGAGCTGGAAGACGGTACGTATACGGCAGACTTCAATACAGACAGCAATATGTTCCATGTCAATGAAGCAAAAGAAGGAAAGGGTGTCCTGACGGTAAAAGACGGAAAAATGACCATCCACGTCAGCCTGGTATCCAAAAACATTGTCAATGTCTTTGTGGGAACAAAAGAAGAAGCACAGGCAGACGGCGCAGAGCTGATCGAGCCGACCACAGATGAGGTAACGTATTCTGACGGAACCACAGATGAAGTGTACGGCTTTGATATCCCGGTAGAAAAACTGGACGAGGATTTCAATGTTGCGATCATTGGTAAAAAAGGAACCTGGTATGATCATGTAGTCAGCGTATCCAATCCGGTACCGCAGGAGTAATCCCGGAAGAAAACAAAAGATATCCACAGAAGGCGAACCATTTTGCACCGTCTGTCCACAGAAATTGTGGAAAGAGAGGGGAAAAGCGGTTCGCCTTTGTGGATATCTTTTCTTATTTTTCCGGAAACAGTTTGCGGAACAGAAAACGGATGAAGGGTCCGCAGTACATGAGCTGCCAGAAGAAGGCAACCGGGAAGTTTAAAAACGTGGTCTGGAGCCAGACAGCGACAAATTCTTTTCCGGCATTTTTAAACAGCAGTGTTGCAATAAAACTCATAATCGGACACATAATAGCAATAATCATAATGGAAATTGCCAGCGTGATTACGATCGGACGATCCTGCGGTGTTACCATGCAAAAAGCTAATTTGTGAGCCAGATGATCCACGAGGAAAAACTCGAGGATAAAAGCGGCCGGCCACATGATTATCATCTCGTGAAACGCCATCAGAAAGACCTGATTTGTCATTCCGCCGATGTTCATGGAAATGTTGTAGCAGATCATGGCATAGACCATCAGAAAGGACATCATGAGGGTAAATACAACGTTTTGAAATTTTGTTTTTGGCATCGATTGTTCTCCTTTTCTTTGCAATTTTGAAAAATGGGCGCAAAAAAGACACATGTGTTGTTCGTTAACCAAGCAATGCACTTGTGCCGTTTCCAATCTGATACCAATCTTTTCTGCAGTTTTTAATTTTGAACCGTCGATTATTATAACGTCTCTGGCGGCGTTTGGCAAGAGGAAATTGAGAAATTTTTAAAAAAGACAGATAAACAAGAAAATTCGATGCGTGCTGGAAGCACGGTTTGGCGAATGGTGCGGGGAACGGCACCGGCGGGAAAAAGAATGGATTGCGAAACGGGAGCGGGATTGCTACAATAGAACATAGTGAAAACAAAGAGAAAACGCAAAAGGAAATCAATATTATGTCAGAGATCAGAAAAATCGAAAACTTTGCGGCGCCGGAGCTCGACGTGTATGCGCGTCTTTCAGAACCGCAGTTATTGCACTATTATGAACCGCAGCCAGGCCTTTTTCTTGCGGAGAGTCCGCGTGTCATCGAGCGTGCGCTGGATGTCGGATATGAACCGGTTTCGTTCCTTGCCGGAAGCGCAGAGCTTGCCGCAAACGAAGCACTCTTTGCGCACTGCCCGGACGCGCCGGTCTATACAGCAGAGACGAAGGTGCTGGAACAGCTCACAGGCTTTGCCCTCACGCGCGGCATGCTCTGCGCGATGCACCGCCGCACGCTTCCGGCTATGGAGGAAATCTGCCGGAATGCCCGCCGCGTGGCGATTCTGGAAAATGTCGTGAACCCGACGAATGTCGGTGCGATTTTCCGTTCTGCCGCCGCGCTTGGCATCGATGCCGTGCTTCTCACATCAGGCTGCAGCAACCCGCTGTACCGCCGCGCCATCCGCGTGAGCATGGGAAATGTCTTCCAGGTCCCGTGGACCGTGCTGCCAGGCGGCAGTTACTGGCCGGAGCAGGGAATTGCTGCACTGCAGGAACTTGGATTTTATACCGTTGCGATGGCATTAAAAGAAGACTCCGTTCCGATGGATGATCCGTCGTTGAAAACGCATGAAAAGCTCGCCATTCTGCTCGGAACCGAGGGTGACGGACTGGCAAGTGATACGATCGCTGAAACAGATGCAACCGTGCTGATTCCGATGACACACGGTGTGGATTCACTGAACGTCGCTGCGGCGAGCGCTGTCGCATTCTGGGAGCTGGCGGGAAGAAGATAAAGATGTTCCGTCGGTACCGGAGATTACGGAATAAAAATAGGATCAGAGATAGATTTTCGGGATGCATATTTTGATGCATCCCTTTTTGAATTTATGAATTTTGAAATTCCTTCCGATACATCTGCGGCGTACATCCCACTTTGCTTCGGAACTGCCGGTTGAAGTTGGAAAGGTTGCGGAAACCATTGTCGTACGCGATTTCGGACACACTCTGCGTCGTACTGCGCAGCGCCTCGCAGGCGGCTTTGATCCGAAACTGTGTCAGATATTCAACGGCCCCGAGTCCGAAGGTCTGCTTAAAACAGCTCATAAAATAGCTTTTGCTCAAATGCGACAGCCTGGCAAGTTCCTCTATGGTAATCGGGTCGGCGAAGTGCTCCTGGATATAGGCGAGCACAGGCCGCAGGTTTTCAGCAGACGCAGGCATGGCGGGACGATCGGTGCAGAGTTCCGGCGATGCGGCGAGCAGATAGAAGAAGCGGAGCAGCTCACTTTTCAGCAGAAGATCGGAGACAGCAGAGTTTTCACGGATGCAGCGGAAAATCTGCTGGACGGATGCAGAAAGTGCAGCATAACTGGAATGTTCGGGTGAAATCGGTGCCTGGATGCGGCGCCGGGCGGAGAAAAACGGCTGCAGAATTTCCGTGTAGCTGCGGTCGTCATACCCGCCGATCAGCATATTCTTGTGGAAAACAATCGTATCATAAAACATCGACTCCTGCTCGGCGGGCAGAATGGCATGTACGAGGTTCGGCTGAATCAGAAAAATATCACCGGCATGCGCCGTAAGCAGACGGTCCTCATACTGAAAATACCCCGTTCCGCGTTTGATATAATTCAGCTCCATCTCCCGTGCCAGTGCAGCGGTACGCCGGGAAAATAGTCGGGCATCCGGCAGTCATAATAACTGTAGGGAACCTGCATGGAGCCGTGCTGGCGTTTTTCTTTCGCAGCAGAAAGCATCATAAAATCCTCCTCCCAAAAGCATGTCCGTGAAATGCCGGAAATGGCAGAGCGCGGCATACATAAAATCATAGAATAGTATTAGAATGAAATAGGAAATTACTGGTATTTCAGCGGATACAGTAGTAATATATCATATAGAAACACTTGCTGCAACGACGAAAATACAGCAGAAATAAGAGCGAAAGAGGAAAAGAAAAAATGTCAAAATGGTTAGATAACGCAGTATTTTATGAGATTTACCCGCAGTCCTTCAACGACACCAACGCCGACGGAATCGGAGATTTCCAGGGTATCATTGAAAAATTAGACTACATCAAGGAACTGGGCTGCAACGCCATCTGGATCAACCCGTGCTTCCTGTCCCCATTCGGTGATGCAGGATACGATGTCGCAGATTACTGCCGCGTTGCACCGCGCTACGGAACGAATGAGGATCTGAAGAGAGTTTTCGAAGAGGCACACAAACGTGACATGCACGTTCTGCTCGACCTGGTTCCGGGCCATACATCTGTTGAGCATCCATGGTTCAAAGAATCCATGAAAGCAGACCGCAATGAATTTACAGACCGCTACGTATGGACTAATAACGTATGGGAAGCACCGGAAGGAATGGGAAGCCTGCGCGGCATTTCCGAGCGTGACGGCGCCTGCGCCATCAACTTCTTCTCCAACCAGCCGGCCCTGAACTACGGCTTTTATCAGCCGGATCCGGAAAAACCGTGGCAGCAGTCCTTTGATGATGAGGGACCGCAGGCAACGCTGGCAGCGATGGAAGATGTCATGAGATTCTGGCTGAACATGGGCTGCGACGGCTTCCGTGTCGATATGGCGGGCTCCCTGGTAAAGAACGATCAGGAAGGCAAAGGAACCATCCGCCTGTGGCAGCAGGTACGGAAATTCCTCGACGCCGAGTTCCCGGATGCAGCCATGGTATCCGAGTGGGGCGAGCCGGACAAATCCTTACAGGGCGGCTTCCACATGGACTTCCTGCTTCACTTTGGACCGTCCCATTACAACGATCTGTTCCGCTGCGATGAGCCATTCTTCTCCAAACGCGGAAAAGGAGATATCTCTGAGTTTGTAGAGACCTACAAAACCAACTACAATAAGACCGCACAGAAAGGCCTGATCTGCATCCCGTCCGGAAACCATGATATGGACCGTCTGGCACGCCGTCTGCAGGGGAATGAGCTGAAAATTGCTTTCGCTTTCCTTCTTTCCATGCCAGGTGCGCCGTTCATCTACTACGGTGATGAAATCGGTATGCGCTACGTCGAAGGCCTGAAATCCGTTGAGGGCGGATACAACCGCACCGGTTCCCGTTCTCCGATGCAGTGGGATGACAGCACCAACGCAGGATTTTCCAGCGCACCGGCCAGCGACCTCTACATCACCATGGATCCGGGCAAAGACCGTCCGACCGCAAAAGCACAGATGGCCGATCCGGATTCCCTGTACCACGAAGTTAAAAAACTCATCCAGATCCGCCAGAGCAGCAAAGCACTCTTAAGCCGCGGAACCATCGAGTTCGTTTATGCAGAGAAAAACCAGTATCCGCTGGCATACGTCCGTGAGGCTGAGGGTGAAAAAGTCCTCGTTATCATCAACCCATCCGACAAAGAGCAGTCCTTCCCATACAGTGCAGAGCTGAAGGATGCCCTCTACACGATCGGAGGAAAAGCAGAATCCAAAGACGGAATCATCACCATCCCGGCACAGTCCGCAGGATTCTATCATATCTGATCGAAAATAAAAATGACAGGGAGATCCAATCGAATTTTTTCGGAGGATCTCCCTGTTTTTAAATATGATACACTCTCAGCTCATGCAATGCTCTGGTCGCTGCAATATACTGCGCCTGCATCATCATCTCCCGTTTCTCGTCCTTTGGGAAAATCGAGAACACCTGATCAAACTCCAGCCCTTTTGCCAGATAAAATGTGGTAACCGTCAGTCCTTTCTTAAAACTGGAGCTGTCACGGTTCAGCCACGAAAGCCGCTTCTCACAGTCAAAATCTTTTTCCGCCAGAATCTCCCGTAAAATCAAATAAGCCGTTCCGCCGTCTTCTCATCCGGTACAATCACCGCCGCCGTCTCATACGTTTTCTCATCTGGAAACAGCGTATCCACTGCCTCCCGCAGAGCCGCCTCAAGATCCGTGACATTCCGTTCCAACACCGGCATTCCGTGCCGTTCAAACAGCTCCAGATCCGTTACGCCAATGAGATTTGCCGCATACGACGCAATTTCCACCGTATTCCGGTAACTCTTCCGCATCTCAATCCGCCGCAGATCCTTCCCGAAAATCCCCGGTAAAAACTGCAGTACATCCTGCTGCTGATCCGCCATCGTCTGCGCCCGGTCGCCGAGAATCGTCATCTTACAGGAAAACATCCGCCGGATAATCAGATACTGGAGCCGCGAATAATCCTGCATTTCATCAATCACCAGATGCTTAATATTCGACCGCTCCGCCTGCCGCGACAGGCGGTACTTCAGATACAGAACCGGATACACATCCTCATACCGCAGTTTCCGCTTCTCCAACGGCTGCCGCGGCAGCGTCTGATATCCCTCTTTCTTCAGAAAACGATTGTAGAGAACATAAAAATCCATCGTCTCATACATCTTCCGGAATTTTTCGATGAGCGGAATCCGCTCCTCCTCCGGCAGATCCCGGTTCAGCAGCGTCTCGATCTCGTCAATAAACGTCTCCGCCACCGCATCCATCCGCGAGAGCAGCGGAATATCCGCAAACTTGTCATAAAACAGCGTAATAATCTCCGATTCTGACTTCACAAACGACTTATACGAAACGTCTGAGAAATTCATCAGCTCGTCCTCAAGCTCCAGCGCAAATCCCTCCATCTGGTCCACAAACGCCTGCGACTGTTTTAAAGCAAACCGTTCTGCGGCTTTTGGATCCCGCATCTCCCGCTCAATCTGATCACAGCGGTCCTCACAGTCCGCCGCCGTGTCCTGTAATTTGCGGTAAGCAAAGAGATCAAAACTCATCTCCTGAATATTCTCCTCACCGAGCTCCGGCAGAATATGTGAAATATAATCCGAAAATACCCCGTTCGGCGATAAAATCAGAATATTCGAAGACTTCAGATTCTGTCTGTCATGATACAAAAGGTAGGCAATCCGATGTAGCGCCACCGATGTCTTGCCGCTTCCCGCCGCTCCCTGAATTACCAGAATCCGGTCCTTCGTATTGCGGATGATCGCATTCTGTTCCTTCTGAATTGTGCGGATAATATTCTTCAGCTGTACCTCGCCGTTGCTGCCAAGCTCCGCCTTTAAAATATCATCATCAATTTTCACATCACTCTCAAATCCGTAAATCATCTTTCCATCCCGGATCTTATACTGCCACTTGGAACAGATTTCCCCTGTCATCTCGCCGCCCGGCGCCAGATAGGAAGCCGGCCCGCGGTCAAAATCGTAGAAAAGACCGCTGACCGGGCTTCTCCAGTCGTAAATCAGCGGCAGCTCGCCCGGCCGCTCCGCAAAATTGCCGATGCCGATATAGAAAATTTCCGGCTCATCATCCCCGTCATAGCAGAAATCCACACGCCCGAAGAACGGAGAATCCAGCATTTTCCGGAAGCGGCTCCGCAGAAGAAGCTGCTCCTGATTCGCATTCACCTGATGCAGCAGCGCCTGCTGATTGTCGTAATCCTCATATCCGTACTGGTCCATCTCGGTATAGTTCTGCCAGTAATAATCGTGCATATTTTCAATCTCTTTCTGTCCGTCCAGCAGAGACTGGCTGATCTCGGCAAGACGCGCCTGCAGCTTTTCCAGCACAAAAGAAAGATATTCCTGTCCGTTTTTCTGGTCTGTCATAAAAGGAAACCTCCTCTTAAAAATATAATGTCGAGTGCCGGAAAACCCGGCTGATCTTATCAGTATAGCAGACAGGCACGTTTCCTGCAATTCAAACATAAAATAAAGAAAAATCCCCTTTGAGGTGCCGCTTTTCTTGGAACCCTTTTTAAAACCACTGTCTGCACAGGAAGAAAAAAGCTGTCTGGATGCGTATCAGAGGGGCGATACAAAAGCCAGAGACATTCTGGTCGAGCGGAATCTGCGCCTGGTCGCGCACGTTGTGAAAAAGTATCAGGGCCTGCCCGATGATCTCGACGATCTGATTTCCATTGGAACGATCGGCCTCATCAAGGCGGTGATGACATATGATTCGAAAAAAGGAAACCGGCTGGCCGCATACGCCGCCCGCTGTATTGATAATGAGCTGCTGATGTATCTTCGGAGCAAAAAGAAAACGGCACGGGAGATTTCCCTCTACGAGCGATCGGAACCGACAAGGAGGGAAATGAGATCCATCTGCTCGACATCGTGGAGGGCGGCGGGGAGGATATCGCGGAACAGTACAACCGGAAAGAGGACGCGGTGCGGCTGTACTGTTATCTGGATTCGGAATTAAAAGAGCAGGAAAAACAGGTGCTTCTTCTCCGGTACGGCCTTGGCGGAAAAGCAGAATACACACAGAAACAGGTCGCTGCCCGGCTCGGCATCAGCCGTTCGTACGTGTCGCGGATCGAGAAGAATGCAATTGAAAAGTTGCGGTTACGGTTTGCCGCTTCGTAAATGCTTGACATTTCAAACGGACTGCTTCTATAATAAAGGGTAAGGGAATCAGGTGCAGAAAAGGTTTCCTTATCCTTACTTTTTCGAACAAAAATCAAAGATAATATCTTCCCGGTGTTCTTGCCGGACATTTTCCCAAAATGAAAAATAAATAGGAACTATACGACCTGCTACTGAAAGAAAAGGAGGTTTTCTTTGTATTGCAGTGTATTATCAGCCACCGTCTCGGGCATGGAGATGATTCCGGTGCAGGTGGAGGCGGATGTCAGTGACGGCATGCCGCAGTTTACGATGGTCGGCTACGTGAGTGCCAGGTAAAGGAGGCGCAGGACCGCGTGCGGACAGCCCTCAAAAACATGGGAATTTCCCTGCCGCCGAAACGAATTACGATTAATTTATCCCCGGCGGACGTCCGAAAAGAAGGATCGCGTTTCGATCTTCCGATTGCAGCGGGCGTTCTGATGACGCTCGGCCGGATTCCGCCCGGGTCACTCCGGAAAACGATGGTGCTCGGCGAACTCGGCCTTGACGGCCATGTGCAGGAGATCAGCGGTGTATTTCCGGCAGCGGCGAAGGCGCGGGAGCTTGGATGCACAACGCTTCTTGTTCCAGCCGGAAATGCCGCGGAAGGGGGTCTGGTCGGCGGGCTTCACGTCGTTGGAATCCAGAATTTACAGGAGCTTTTGAACTACTGCTGTGAAGGGAAAATGCCGTCGCTTCCGTCTATAGAAAATCAAAAGAAGGAGGACGGAAAAGAGCCGGACTTTTCCGAAGTGCAGGGCCAGACGGCGGCGCGGCGGGCGGCGCTCATCGCTGCGGCCGGATTTCACAATCTGCTGATGCTGGGGCCGCCGGGCAGCGGAAAATCCATGATCGCAAGGCGGATTCCGACGATCATGCCTCCGATGTCTGAGGAGGAGCAGATGGAAGTAACGCGGATCTACAGCATCGCCGGAATGCTTGCCAAAGGAGAGGGTGTCCGCCGGGAGCGGCCCTTCCGTGCTCCGCATCACACGATGTCTCCGCAGGCTCTTGCAGGCGGCGGAAAACAGCCGTCCCCGGGCGAAATTACGCTGGCACACCGCGGCGTTCTCTTCCTTGATGAACTCCCGGAGATGACGCGCACAACCATTGAGATCCTGCGCCAGCCGCTCGAGGAGCACCGGATTGTGATTTCCCGTGTCAGCGGAAACTATGTGTTCCCGGCGTCATTTCTGATGGTGGCGGCAATGAACCCCTGCCCCTGCGGCTTTTACCCCGACTTATCGCGCTGTACCTGCGCACCCGGCGACATCAGCCGGTATCTCTCGAGAGTCAGCCAGCCGTTCCTCGACCGCATGGATCTCTGCGTGCAGGTGGAAGCACTTTCCTACGAGGATCTGCACGGCGAGGAGCGGTGCGAATCCTCGGCCAGGATGCGGGAAAAAGCAACGGCAGCGGCGGAAATTCAGGCGGCGCGCTACCGGCAGGAGTCGATTCATTTCAATAGCGAACTGAAAGCAGGCCAGATCGAGAAATACTGTATCCTGGAAAAAGCAGCGGAAGAGCTTTTAGAGGATGCCTTCCGCCGCCTGCGCCTCAGCGCGCGTTCCTACCACGGGATTATCCGCACCGCGCGGACAATTGCGGATCTGGACGGGGCGGTCAAAATCGGCGTGCCGCATATCAGCGAGGCGATCTGCTTTCGGAGCGCCGACAAAAGTATATGGAGGATCTGACGTATGGCGATGGAAATCTTTACAGTCGGCCGCGGGCAGGAGGGCTATCCGGAGCGGCTTATGCCGTTCGCGGACATGCGTCCCGCCTTTTCGTGCGGGGCGCGCTGCCGGCGGATGAGCAGAAAACAGCGGCGATTGTGGGCGCGCGGATATGTACGGCGTACGGAAAGAGCCAGGCGGCCTTTTTCGCGCAGGTGCTGGCGGCAAACGGCGTGGCGGTGATCAGCGGACTGGCGTGCGGAATCGACGCGGCGGCGCACGAGGGGGCACTGCGCGGAAAGGGAAAGACGTTTGCCGTGCTTGGCTGCGGCGTGGATATCTGCTATCCGAAACAGAATTACCCGCTGATGCGGCGGATGCTGGAAAACGGAGGCGGTGTCTTAAGCGAATTTCCGCCGGGCGCAGAGCCGCTTCCGTGGCATTTCCCGATCCGCAACCGCGTGATCAGTGCGCTGGCAGATGTCGTTCTGGTAATTGAGGCAAAAGAGAAGAGCGGCTCGCTCATTACGGCGGACTACGCGCTGGAGCAGGGAAAAACGGTATTTGCTCTGCCCGGACGGACAACGGATGCGACAAGCCGCGGCTGCAACCGCCTGATCGCGCAGGGAGCGGAAATTGCGATTTCACCCGAAACGATTCTCGAGGAGCTGGGCGTGAAAAAGGCCGGGACAAAAAGAGCCGCACCGCGTCCGCGCTATGGAAAAGAGGCGGAAATGGTTCTGAAAACACTCGCGGCAGAACCGCAGAATCTTGCACAGCTTGCCGGCAGCACCGGAATCCCGCTGCAGGAGCTGACCGGTATTCTGCTGGCACTCGAAATTGACGGCGTTATTGCGGAAAATCCGCCGGGCGTGTACATGGCGTTATCGTAAAAGGGACGAGGAAAAGAAAGGTTTTGTGATATTCCGCCCGGTGTACAATTATAATAGAAGAAAA
>ENA-OQDE01000106-OQDE01000106.1-human-gut-metagenome-genome-assembly--contig:-NODE-106-length-51016-cov-8.921299_pt1 | contig 51016 bp, 69 predicted proteins | sample MGYA00242768_ERZ504595 | MGnify/ENA primary metagenome ERZ504595 (study PRJEB26092, sample SAMD00036307) | human gut metagenome | host: Homo sapiens | study: EMG produced TPA metagenomics assembly of...
AGCAGGGGGTCAAGAGTTCGAGCCTCTTCCTCGCTACAAATCGCGCCCGCTAACCGGTGGGCGCGCACTATACCTAAGAACACAGAGGTGAATGACAATGGCTAAGAGCGCCGACATCCGTCCGGGCATCACGCTGGCCTGCACCGAGTGCAAGGAGCGTAACTACATTACGACTAAGAACCGTCGTAACACGCCCGACCGTCTTGAGCTCAAGAAGTTCTGCCCGCGCTGCGGCAAGCAGACCGTGCACCGCGAGACTCGTTGATCGCAAGTATCACAGCTTTACAAAACCCGGCCCATTCGGCCGGGTTTTTACGTATTGCCTCCGGAGGCGAGTGGCAGGGTGCGGAATCAGTATCCGCATCGCGTGAGAAACGGCAGAAATCCCGCGCCACCTTCGTTCAGACGCGGGCGTTCTGCCGTTTCAGCCGATGATTGCCTCGATATCGCACCTGCGCCACTAAGATAGTAAGCCATGACAAGCTTTGCAGACATCACCACCATGGGCGTGGGCGGCCCCATCGCCCATTTCATCGAGCCGACCACGCGCGTGGGACTCATCGAAGCCGTGGAGGAAGCCGATTCCAAAGGCCTGCCCTTGGTCGTCGTCGGTGGCGGCTCCAACCTGCTTGTTTCCGATAAGCCTTTTGACGGCGTGGTGGTTCGAGACGCCCGACGCCTCATCACTGTGCCGGACGAGGCTGCACCGGTAGAGGGCGAGGATCGCACCGTGCATGTCAATGCCGAGGCCGGTGCCAATTGGGATGATTTCGTGGCCTTCACCGTAGAGCTCGGGCTCGAGGGCGTCGAGGGACTGTCCGGCATTCCCGGCACAGTCGGCGCTTCCGTGGTGCAGAACATCGGTGCCTACGGGCAGGAAGTCGCCACTTCGGTCGAATCGGTGGAAGTCTGGGATCGAGACACCAAAACAACGCGCGACCTCACACCCGCCGATCTTCGATTCGGCTATCGATACTCCGCACTGAAGACCAGCATGTACGCCGGCCCCGGCCGCCGGCCGGCCGATTCTTCCCGACGCCACGTTACGTGGTGCTTTCCGTCACCTTTGCCCTGACCCACTCGGCCGAAGGCACGGTAGGTTACGGACAGCTTGCCAAAGCGCTTGGCGTCGAAGTGGGCGACCGTATGGCCACCGCCGACATCCGCAAAGCCGTGCTCGCAGTACGTGCCGCCAAGGGCATGCTCGAGGACCCTACTCGCTACGCCTTGCCTGACATGGCCACCGCCAAGCGCGAGGCCAATATCCTGACCGATCTGGAGCGTCTGGCCTCCCTCAATGAGGCCGCCGGCATTCCCGTTGGCGATGACGGTCTGCCTGCTCCCGACTACAATCGCCACAGCTGCGGCTCGTTCTTTATGAATCCGATTCTGACCGCCGACCAAGCGGCGGCCCTGCCCGAAGATGCGCCGAAGTTCGACGCGACTCTGCCTGACGGCACTCCCGGCACCAAGACGTCCGCCGCCTGGCTCATCGACCATGCCGGCTGCCATAAGGGATATAAGGTCGATGCGGACGCGCCGGCCAGTCTATCCACGCAGCACACGCTGGCCTTGACCAATCGTGGGGGAGCGAGCGCGGCCGATATCGCAGCTTTGGCGCGTGCGGTTCAGCAGGCAGTCAAGAGCGCGTTCGGAGTGGACTTGGTGCCCGAACCGGTCTGCGTCGGTGTGCTGTAATCGCGCTATTGATTGATGGAGTGGGTTATTAATCCCATATATTGCGGACTCTGAGTCTTATTAATAGACAAGACACGCGGCTCTTCTATACTCGATTGTCGGTATTGTGCGCATTCGGTGCGCAAACAACAGAGAAAAAAGAAGAGCACTATGCAACTGTTCCGTACAAAATCCGTCGAACAGACCATTGCCGAAACCGGTGAAGAGGGCCGCAAGCTCAAGCGCAACCTGACTTGGTGGGATCTGTCAATCATGGGTGTGGCCGTAGCCGTGGGCGCCGGCATCTTCTCGGTGGGCGCGCAGGCCGCCGCCTTCCACGCCGGCCCGGCCGTGATCATCAGCTTCCTGATCGCCGGCATCGTGTGCGGCGCAGCCGTGATGTGCTACGCCGAATTCGCTTCGATGATTCCGGTGGCCGGCTCCGCCTACACCTTCACCTACACCACGGTCGGCGAGATCATGGCTGGATCATCGGCTGGGATCTGATCCTGGAAATGCTGATGGCCGGCTCCGTGATTTCCAAATATTGGGGCGTATACCTCAACGATTTCATGCGCCTGATGGGCTGGAACGCCAACACCAACCTGACGTTCGGCTCCTTCCACATCGATATCGCCCCGATTATCATCGTGGCGTTCTTTACCACGCTGCTCGTATTCGGCACCAAGATCGGCGCCCGCGTGGACGGTGCTATGACCGTGCTCAAGATCGCCATCGTGTTCTTTGTGGTGATCGTCGGCTTCTTCTACGTCAAGGCCTCCAACTTCACCCCGTTCATTCCGCCGAGCCAGCCGGCCTCCACCGTGGAAGGCTCCTCCGCCGTCACCGGCGTGATGACCCAGCCGTTGTGGCAGTTCGCCACCGGCATGACCCCATCCGTGTACGGCGTTCCTGGCATCCTCTCGGGCGCGGCGCTCGTGTTCTTCGCGTTCATCGGATTCGACGTGGTGGCCACCGCCTCTGAGGAGACCAAGAACCCGCACAAGAACGTGCCGCTCGGCATCGGCGTGGGCATGCTGCTCATCATTGTCATGTACATGCTCGTGGCCGTGGTGACCACCGGCATGGTCTCCTATGCCGATCTCGCCAAGCAAGACAGCCCCTCGCTGGCCACCGCCTTCGAACTGGTGGGCGCCGACTGGGCCGCCAAGATCATCAGCTTCGGCATCGTGCTGGGCCTGGCCACCGTGGTTATGGTGCTGTTGCTCGGCCTGACCCGTATCGTCTTCGCCATGAGCCGCGATGGTCTGCTGCCGCGCGGCCTGTCCAAGACCGGCAAGCATGGCACCCCGGCCGCTCTGCAGATCGTCGTCGGCGCGGTGGTGGCGCTCGTGGCCGCCTTCTTCGACATCGGCGTGCTCTCCGACATGGTCAACATCGGCACCCTGTCCGCCTTCACGCTGGTGGCCATCTCCATCCCGATTATGCGCAAGAAGCGCCCCGACCTGCCGCGCGCCTTCAAGATGCCCGGCAGCCCGTGGATTCCGATCCTCATCGCCGTGGCCAACTTCTGGTTGATGCTCAACCTGTCCGTGCTCACCTGGATTCGTTTCGTGGTGTGGCTCGTGGTCGGCTTCGCCATCTACTTTGGCTACGGCTACTGGCATGCGCGCCTCGGCAAGGGCGACCTGACCGAAACGCTGTCCGCCGAAACCGATAAGGCCGTTAACGGCTGAGAGCGAGGAGCGTCCCAACAGGCGCGTACCCTTGTATCAGTATTTGTTAAGGAGGATTCCATGCCATATGTAATCGCTCAGCCTTGCGTGGATGTCAAGGACAAGGCTTGCGTGGACGAGTGCCCCGTCGACTGCATTTACGAGGGTTCCCGCTCGCTGTACATCAACCCCAACGAGTGCGTCGACTGCGGTGCATGCGAACCGGTGTGTCCCACCGAGGCCATCTTCTATGAGGATGATCTGCCGGACGAGTGGGCTTGGTACAAGGATGCCGCTGTCAACTTCTTCGCTGAAGTCGGCGATTTGGGCGGCGCTTCCGCCAATGGTCCAATCGGCAAAGACCCGGAACAGGTCGCCGCGCTGCCGCCGCAGAACCAGTAAGCTGATTTGCGGATAAGCGCTGCACACAGCGCATAGTTCGGATTGAACCCTCGGTCTATCACGGCCGAGGGTTCGTCGTATCTTAGGAACATACCGTCCAAGAAAGGGGTTCTCATGGGCTTCCACGCATATTCGTCGCCATACGACTGGTCTCGTATCGCCGGCTTCAAAGCCACCGCCAAAACCGTGCCGGGTGGCATGATCGACCTGTCCGTAGGCTCGCCTGTGGACCCGGTGCCGAGCAGTGTCCAGCAGGCGCTGGTTGCCGGCGCAGACGCCCCCAACGCCCATGGATACCCGGTCACCGCCGGCACCGCCGACCTTAAGGCCGCTATCGATACATGGTTCCGCGAACTGCGCGGGGTGGATCTGAAATCCATCAACGCTGCCGCCGTACCCACCGTGGGTTCCAAGGAGGCCGTGGCGCTGATGGCCAGCCTGCTGCACCTTGGCGAAGGCGATGTGGTCGTCCAACCGGCTGTCTCCTACCCGACTTACGAAATCGGTACCAACTTGCCGGCGCCACCGTGGTCAAAGTCGATGATGTGACCGACGTCGATTCCTGGGTGAATATTCCGAACGTCAAGGCCATCTGGATCAACTCGCCGTGTAATCCCTCCGGCGAGGTCATCTCCGCTGACTGGCTGACCGACATCGTGGCTGCTGCCCGTCGCATCGGTGCCGTGGTGCTCTCCGACGAATGCTATGCGTTAATGGACTGGCGTTCGGTGCGCCGCAATACAGCCGCGTCCTCTGCGCCTGCCGCGTCTGCATCTGCTGCGTCTGTGCCTGCCGCACCGGTGGCCGAATCCAACGAGCCCGCCTCCGATACCGCATTCAGTCTCTCCGCCACGCCATGTGCCCTGAATCCACATGTGTGTGAAGGTTCGGCAGCTGGCATCCTGGTGCTCTACTCGCTGTCCAAGCAGTCCAACATGGCCGGCTACCGTACGGCTCTAATTGCCGGCGATTACCGGCTGGTCAAGGAAATGGCCGAATACCGCAAGCAGATCGGCCAGATTATCCCTGGCCCAGTGCAGGCCGCCATGGCCGCAGGCCTGAAGGACACAGCCGCTGTGCACGAGCAATGGAGGCGTTACCGTCGCCGCCTATCCGCGCTGGTTGACGCACTGAAGGCATATGGCTATTCGGCACAAATGCCCTCCGGCGCGCTGTACGTATGGGTCAAGGCCAAGTCCGGCGACTGCTGGGCCGATATGGCCGAGCTCGCCAAGATCGGCATCATCCCCAGCCCCGGCGAATTCTACGGCGCTCCCGCCTACCTGCGTTTCTCCGCCACCGCCACCGACGAGGCCATCCGTTCCGCCTGCGAACGTCTCACGGCGTAATGAGATCGTAAGTGGCGTTGAGCCGTTCACGCCCCAAACTGGGCGGCCTTGTTGCCGAATTTGCGGCGCACAGCGTCCAGTGCGGCCTCGGCATCATGCAAACGCGCCTGTGAGGTCTGGCCGCGGGCATTGTCGGCCTCTTCGAGCATGTCATCCAGTGAAGGCTGCACGGCCGTAGCCGCCGCCTTACTGAGCGAAGACGTGCTCATACCGGCCAAGCGAATAGTTTTGGCAGGGGAGTGGCAGACTCCGCCGAGGCCGGTAGCCCCAGCATGACTTTCAGCTGCCGCACGCATTCCGGGTACAGCACGCCGGCCGTATCGGTCGGCCGCTCCATCGTAAAAGACCGGGTCTGATAGCTCAGGTCGGCGAACCGCAACTTCACCGTCAGCGTGCGCGCCACCAGCCCCTTGCGCCGCAGCGTGCTGGTTACTTCGTCGCAGGCCGAACGCAGTAGCCCACACACCACGCGCATATCGCGTGTATCCTCGGCCAAGGTTTCCTCGGACCCAATGGATTTCTCCTCGCGTACCGTGGTAATTTCGCGGGAATCCAACCCGTGCGAGGCCGCCCATAATCCACGTGCCGCAGCCGGGGAGCCAGTGGCACGAGTCAATGCAGCCTCATCCAGCTGAGCCAATTCAGCCACCGAATGCACGCCCCAAGCATTAAGCCGCTTCTCCAAAGACGGCCCGATTCCCGGAATACCACGCAATGGCATCATCTGCACGAATTCGGCCGAGCGGGCCGCGGGAATCAGCAGCATGCCGTCCGGCTTGGCATTGGTCGAGGCCATTTTGGACACCAGTTTGTTACAGGCGATACCCACTGAACACGTCACGTGGAAGCGCTCGGCCACCTGAGCGCGAATCCACGCGCGATCGCGCTCGGCCGCCCCCACTCCAGCAGTGCGGCGGACACATCCATATAGCCCTCGTCCACCGAAACCTGCTCGAACCGGTCGGTGACGGTCAAAAACACCTCATGCATGATTCGGTGCGACATCATGCGGTAATACGCCATATCCACTGGCAGAAAAATGCCGTTCGGGCACAACCGATGGGCGCGCGCGGCCGGCATCGCCGAATTGATGCCGTATTTCCGGGCTTCGTAGCTCGCGGCGGACACCACCGCGCGCGGCCCGGTGCCGATGATTACCGGCTTGCCTTTGAGCCCGGGGTTGCGCGCCACCTCCAATGAGGCATAGAAGGCATCCATGTCGATATGCAGCACGGTGCATCCGGTCTCGTCGTGGCCCCAATCGCGTTTGGCGGCCTCAAGTCTCGGTGCGGTGCTCATGCCACCATTGTAGGAATGCCGAACGAGGTCATGCTCACTATGTGGCGCGCATGACGCGGCGCTCATTGTCATAATGCCGAATATCGCCGGAATTCCAAGGGTTTACGCACTGTGCGGCTGTTTCGCATGGTGGGTGCGATTCCACGGAATCGTCCACATTGCGTCACTGTCCGTAACGCCTTCCAAGTCAATGCGCGCTGTCCCGGCTCTCCGAGTAGCGTAAACCTCATGAAGAAGGCAGTGGTCGGTATCCTCAACCGTGTTCCCGTGGTTCTTATCGTGATTGGTGAGGCACTGGTGATTTATTTGGCTACGGCCGTCGCCAAACTTGCGTTCACCCAGCTCGATCCGCTGTACTCGGTGTGGTATCGCGTGGGATTCATGGCGGTGCTGTTGCTGCTGTGGCGCAGGCCCTGGAACAAGGCGAAGCGAGCGCAACTGTTTCACCGCGACGCCCGCAGCTGGGGGCTGGTCGTACTGCTCGGCTGCTCGCTGGTGCTGATGAATACCCTGTTTTATGTGGCCATCAGCAATATGGATATGGGCATTGCCGTGTCTATCGAATTTTTGGGACCGCTTTCGGTGGCGGTGATTACCGGCAAAAGCTGGCGCGAGCGGGTCGGTATCGGTATCGCGGCGGTCGGTGTGGTGCTGTTAGCTGGCATATCATTGGCCAATCCGTCCGGCAATGGCACGTTTTTGTATGGTCTGATTGCGATTTTGATCGGCGGGTCGATGTGGGGCATGTATATCATCACCGGCCGGCGCGTGGCGGCTGGCGGCAATTCGCTGGATAATCTGTGCATCGCCGTGACCATCGGCTGGCTGGTCCAGTCCCTGTTCCTTGGCGTGCCGGCTGTGGCTCATGTGGTTCACCCCAAGGCCGATGCCACGTGGGCGCTTGAGCCCGGCGGCTCGCTGAAGCTGCTGGCTCTGCTGTTTGTGATTTCCCTGATGGCCTCGTTCATTCCCTATGTGGTGGAGCAGATCACGCTGCGACGCACCACATCCGGCGCATTTTCGGTAATGCAATCCATCAATCCCGCCATGGCGGTGGCCGTGGGACTGGCGTTCGGCGAGATTCCCAGCGTTGGTGAAATCGTCGGTGTGGCGTTGGTGATTTGCGCGGTTATCGTTACGTTCTCCGGCGACGCCGCACCCGCGGACGTTCAATAATGTGTCGTTCGGCACGCCGTATCCGCAGGACGTGGTACAGTAATTTGCTGTTGCGCATTATTGCGTAACGTGGAGTCATGCCTGAGTGGCCGATAGGGGCACCCTGCTAAGGTGTTAGTCGTGTAAACGGCTCGAGGGTTCGAATCCCTCTGACTCCGCCGATTAAGGTTCCGGGTGAAAGCTCGGAACTTTTTTGTTTTCCGGAAACTCCGGGTTAAGTAACTCCTGAAATAACCGAGGACGGGCGGTCTCCGCTTGTGGTAAGCGGAGTCGGAGGTACGCCATTGTCCGTCCGCCTCCAAACCGCCATTTTAGTGGGCGAACGAGTGCGGCACGTCGGGAAAAGTCCGAGCGACGAAAGAAAAATGTCCACTAAGTGAGACTTTTGCGTGGTGTTTGTGAATGGTGATTGAAGATTAACCGGTTTATATATTGCTTGTCCAATCGCTTGCTCATCGCCTCCCTCCCCGCAGTACTTGACCGAGATGGGCGGTACCCTAGAGAGAGAAGAAGAGTTCCGAAGGGCGGGCAAAGATGAGCCATATCGCTGGGCAGGGGCAACATCGCTCCAACTCGACACGAACCAACCGTGCGGCGCTGATTATCGTGTTCGTGATCGTGCTCGCCGTTGCGCTGGGCATCGGCGCATGGTTCGCAACCCATCGCACGGACGGCAATGGCCCCGCACACGCCGGAGTGTCGGACGTCGCGTTGAATAAAGCGAAGAACACGCCCAAACCGGTGACCGAACATCACGGCAATTCACCGGATTGCCCGGATACGGACTGCATCGCCATGCTGGTCAACGGCGATTTGTTGTTCCATGAGGGATTGTGGAGCCATTTCCAAGGCCCGAACCCCAACGCCACGGATGGCACCGCTTCAACTTCGACCCGCTGTTCGCGCCGATGAAGCAGTACATTCAGGCTTCGGACATCGCCGTGTGCGAATTCGAAACCCCGATCGCCCAGCGCGGCGGCCCATATGCCGCGTACCCGATCTTCAACATTCCGCCGGAAGTGGCGGATGCCGCCCGCAACGTGGGATACAACGCCTGCACACACGCCACCAACCATTCCTGGGATCAGGGGGCGGATGGCATCGCCCGTCTGTGGGACACGCTTGAGGCCAATGGCATCGCCCAGACCGGCTCGTACAAAACCGAAGCCGACTCCACCAAACCGTTGGTCATCGATTCCCCGACCGGCGGCGGCAAGCTGGGTCTGGTCACCGGCACGGTCTCCCTCAACGGCATGACCGCCGACGAGGACTGGCAGGTGGATCGTCTGCGCGAAGACGGCGACCCGAATCACGACAGCGACATCCAGCGCGCGGTAGACAAGGCCAACAAGGCCCGCGAGCAAGGTGCCGATGTGGTGGCCATCGCCATGCACTCGGTGCAGGAATACCTTGATTACGCCGATTCCTGGCAGATTTCGGAAGCCCATGAGCTTGCCGACACTGGTGCCTTCGACGTTATTTACGGTGCCGGTTGCCATTGTGCGCAGCCCATCGAGAACTATAACGGCACGTGGATTATCTACGGTCTGGGCAACGCCGTCACCGAGTCGGCGAACACGCCGGAAACCTTGGTCAACAATCAGGGTGTGACCGCACGCATCCAGTTCGCCGGCAAGAAGGGCGTCAAGGGGTCGTGGCGCGTCAACCGCATCGATTGGGTGCCCACCGCCAACGTGCATCAAGGCAACTACCAATGGTGCCCGATATCCAGCGACCATCCCATAGGCACATGTTGGGACGAAGCCTACGACGCTCAGATACGCCAACGCATCTGGGATGTCATCTATTCGATGGGCGCGGACCAGAACGTCGTCAAGGAATGGAACATCACGCAGGAGCAGGCGGCAAAGCAATAGTTGCTCGGCTTGGTCTCAAGGAGGGGAAGCCGCAAGGTGACGCTTTTCCCGCCGGCCTCCTAATGTGGAGCCCATGACCGAGATTTACGAAACCCAAAGCGAACGCACCGATCTGCCCCTCGTCGTGATGCCGTCCGTGCTTGACTCGATGATCGAGCCCATCAAGGCCCAGTTCCCCGCGCTCCACGACGTTGCCCGCGTGCGTATGTTCGAGGAATTCACGTCCGACGAGGCGACCATAGCCGAGCGTCTGAAGGATGCCGACGCCCTGCTGGTGGGCGGCTACCACATTTCGGACGATCTGCTGCGCACCATCAGCGGGCAGGGGCACGTCAAGTGCATCGTGTTCTGCGGTACCGGCGTCGCCAGCTACCTCAATCTCGATAAGGCGCGCGAGCTGAAGATCCGCGTCTGCAACGCCGAACATTATGGCGATCACGCCGTGGCCGAGCACACCTTCGCCCTTCTGTTCGAGCTCATCCGCCGCGTTGGCCAACTCGATAAGGACGTCAAGGCCGGCAACTGGGCGTGGGCCAGCGGCGATGGACTGCAACTCGCCGGCCGTCGCATGGGCATCATCGGACTGGGCGGCATCGGCTCCACCGTGGCCGGCATCGCCCGCGCCCTCGGCATGGAGGTCGCCGCATGGAATTCGCATGTGCCGCCCGAGCATTTCGAACGCTCCGGTGCCACTCCGGTCGACGATCTCAACAAGCTCATCGAAACCAGCGACGTCATCTCCGTCCATCTGCCGCTGAACAACGCCACGCGCGGCATCGTCACCGCCGAGAACCTTGCGCATGTGAAGCCCGGCACCCTGTTCATCAACACCGCCCGCTCCGAAGTCATCGAATCCGGTGCGCTGCTTGCCCGACTGCAAAAGGGCGATGTTCCCGCCGCACTCGACGTGTTCGACCATGAGCCGCTGACCGCCGACGACGCCATCTGCCATGTGCCCGGCATCGTCCTGACCCCGCACGTCGGCTGGCGTGCCGACGGCGCGTTCAAGGAGCTCACCCGCCAGATGATCGCCTGCCTGACCGCCTACTTCGCCGGCGAAGACTATAACGTCGTCGTCTCCGAACGCTGATAGCCCTGCCTAGCCTCGCGCTCAATCGAACACCCAGCCAGTCGACCACCGGAACACGCTCATGCAGACGATTCTCAACACGCCCGACGATCCCGCCCACGATTCGCTCGTCGAAAAAAAGTCCGAATTTATCGGCGACGCCGCCCATGTCGATACGCTCGACGAGGCGCTCGCGTTCGTGGCTGCGATCCGTGAGCAGCATCCGAAAGCCCGACACGTGGCGTATGCCGCCGTGTGCGGAGGCGCGGATGGGCGACTGTCCGAACGCATGAGCGATGACGGCGAGCGTCCGGTACCGCCGGCAAGCCGATTCTCGACGTACTCAAGCAGTCGGGCACCACCGATTGCGTGGTTGCCGTCACCAGATATTTCGGTGGTATTCTGCTGGGCTCCGGTGGGCTGGTCCGCGCGTACTCATCCGCCGCATCATTGGCGATGAAAGCCGCCCGCGCCGCCCGCATCATGACCGCCAAGCGATACCGGGTTCGCCTCGAATACCCGCAGTTGGCCCGATTCCAGCAGATCTTGGCGCAGCTTGGTGGCAGTCAGGAGGATGAATCGTATGCGGTGAACGTCGAGTTGACCGCGGTGGTGCCGCAGGATGATTGCGCGCGATTCGAGGAGCGTGTGCGGGAAGCGTTCAATGCCGCTGTGGTGCCGGCTCCGATTGACATGGTCAACATTCCGGTTCCGCTCGCGTGACGCCTGTATGACTAAGCTGGGCATCATGACCGACGAGAACACCACCAGCCAGCAGACCCAGCCCACCGAGCCGCAACCGAGGCCGCGGCCGAGACTGCAACCGACACGGACGCCCAGCAGCAGGACCAAGGCGCGCAGTCCGCAGCCGAGTCCGCCGCTCCGGTGGATTTCGAACCGCTGACCGCTACATACGAGCGTCTGCGCCATTCCACAGACCCGGCCGAACTGTCCGAATTCGCCCGTCGGCCGTTGCCTGACCGTGCCGATCAGGCGGCGTTCTCCCGCGCCACCGCACTTTTGGAGGCTGTGGCCGGCAACCCGCACACCCCGGTGGCCGATCGCGTGTTCCTCGCCGACACCATGCCGTTCCCGAACGTATTGGTCAAACTCTCCGAAGACCCCGAACCGTCCGTGCGTCAAGCCGTGGCCGCCAACGGGGACGACAAGAATTGGCTGGTCGGCCGTCTGACCAAGGACCCGGTGCCTGCGGTCCGGGATACGGCGTTGAAAAACAAGCGCACCAGCTGGAAGATGCGGCTTGAGGGTGCGCAGGACCCCACTGCGGATGCGGAGACATTGGATTTCTTGGGCGTACTTGGCACCGAATCCGAAGAGGGAGCACCGGCGGTGCTTTCTTCGATGGTCCGCCGTGCCGTGGCACTGAACCCCAATACGTCCGAAGCGATGCTTGCCAAATTGGCCAACGACCCCTCGGCGAGGTGCGGCACGCCGTGGAAAGCCGCCGCTAAGCACACTATTGCTGTGTTTTGCCGCGCAAATTTGGCCGGCAATCACCCCCTGTCCACCATTGTGAGCGCTCACATCTCACTATGTGAGGGTAAAAAGTACATAATTTGGCGGAATCATGGCATTTTTCTTACGGTGTGGCGCAATCAAACGGCGTTAGACTGGGGCTATGAGTGAGATTACCGAGAGTGAAGAGCGTCTGGCCCGTCCGTTGATTCGACTGGCCAAGTTGGTCGGTGTCGGCACGAGTTATTTGGGCATGAGCCATGACTACCACGAGATAGACGATGACGTCCTGATCGAGGTGCTGGCAGCGCTGGGCATCGACGCCTCCAGCGAGAGCGCCCAACTCATCGCCATCCGACGCATTCTGAACGAGCGTTACGCCCGATTGGTGGCACCCACCGTGCTGCATATCGCCGGTAGCGAGGACCGGGTGCTGGTGAACACCGGTATTCTGGACGTGCCTTCGGCGAGCATCACGCTGGAGAATGGCGAGCCATATCAAGGCACCATTGAAGTTGGTCCTGGAGATGGATCCCAGGCCTACGACTTGGATGGTACGTTCATTTCGAATGCGGCTGTGGTCATTCCCGCCGATCTGCCGATTGGTTACCATACGCTGCACGTCAAGGTCGCCGACCGTGTGCAAGACGCCACTTTGATCAGTGCACCTGATCGCGTCGATCTGCTTGACCCGATGAAGGGCGGCAGTCTGTGGGGCTGGATGGCCCAGCTGTACTCGATTCGCTCCTCCAACTCCTGGGGCGTGGGCGATTACGAGGATCTGAAGACCATGCTGGTGGACGCCAAGCAGAAGACCGGTGCCGACTTCGTGCTCATTAATCCGGTGCATGCCGCCGAGCCGGTGTCCCCGCTCACCCCGTCGCCGTATCTGCCGGTAAGCCGTCGCCTGATCAACTTCACGTACATCCGTCCTGAGGCGATCGCCGAATATGCCACGCTCAGCGAGGGCGACAAGAATGCCGTCGACGGACTGCATGCCGACACCGAACCGCTGAACGGTGATTCCCAGCTCATCGACCGTGACGCCATGTGGCGCAGCAAGATGCACGCCCTGTGGATTATCTTTAAGGCCGGCCGTACCGCCGAACGCCAAAGCGTATTCGACCAATTCAAGGCGGACTGTGTTCCGACTTGGAGGCGTATGCCACGTGGTGCCTGTGCTACGACAAGTGGGGAGCACCCAACGGCGAGGAGAGCAACTGGGAGCGCAAGTTCAATCGCAACTCCCCGGAAATCGCCAATCTGCGCAAGCAGTACCCGGACACTTTGGACTTCTACCGCTGGCTGGAATGGATTGCCGCCGAGCAGCTGTCCTCCGCCCAACAGGCAGCCAAGGACGCCGGCATGCATATCGGCATCATGTCCGATATGGCCGTCGGCGTGCACCCCTCCGGCGCTGACGTGTGGTGGAATCCCGAGCGCTTCGCCAAGGGAGCCACGGTCGGCGCACCGCCGGACATGTTCAACCAGCAAGGCCAGAACTGGAGCCAGCCGCCGCTGAGCCCGATCAATCTGGAGACCACCGGCTACGAGGCCTACCGCAATATGGTGCATGGCATGTTCGCCCGTGCCGGTGCGGTGCGCATCGATCACATCCTTGGTCTGTTCCGCCTGTGGTGGATTCCCGAGAACCGTTCGGCTATGGATGGCGCTTACGTGTACTACGACTCAGACATCATGCTGGGCGTTCTGGCCATCGAGGCCTCTCGCGCCGGCGGCGTGGTCGTAGGTGAGGACCTCGGCGTGGTGCCGGACCATGTGGCCGATTCCCTGTCGAGCCACGGTATTCTCGGTTGCGCCGTTGAATGGTTCGAGCAGTGCGACGGCGTGTTCCGCGCCCCCTCCCAGTGGCGTCCGTATGCATTGGCCTCCGTGAATACGCATGATTTGCCGCCGGCCGCCGGTTACCTGGAATACGAGCACGTCAAGATTCGTGAGCGTCTGGGCTTGCTGACCGGCCCGGCCGAGGAATTCGAAGCCTCCGCCAAGGCCGAGCAGGATGCGATGCTGGCCATGCTGGTCGAGCAGGGTTATCTTGATGCCGACTTTGCCGAACATCGTGAGGATCACGAGGCGGATATCGTCGACGCGCTGTACCACGCACTGAAGGGTTCGCCGTGCAAGCTGCTCGCCGCCTCGATCACCGACGCGGTGGGGAGAAGCGTGCGCAGAACCAGCCGGGCACCAACAACGAATACCCGAACTGGCGCATCCCACTGGCCGACGCCAAGGGCAACGTGGTACCGCTCGAAACCCTCTTCGACACCCCCGGTGCCCAACGCTTCGCCCAAATCTTCAATTCCTGACCCGCTTTACCTCCCTCTGACGAGCCGAGTCGTTAAGCGGACAGTCCAGTGGACTGTCCGTAGACGAGGCCTGAAAGAAGCGATAGCTGAGAGAAGGCAGGGAATTGCCTCACCGTAGGTGAGTCGGTTAGCCGAAGTGGGTGGGAGAGAAACCATAAATAGGGGAAGAGAAGCCATAAACCAATGGAGTGTCCCCAGTTGCCCTATGTCAAGCCCGGCGATATACTAGTGGATTGTTGTGTTTCCCTAAGGGGTCCTTCAAAGCGCTATCCCACTCGCCATCGAGGACTTTCAGGGAGCCCACGGATGATGAGGTTCGACGCCTCTTGGATGCGGCCCTGACCAAGCCACACCAAGCAGCTGAGACCCGGAACACAATATAGAAAAGGTAATCCAGTGAAAACTTTCACTCCGAAGCCAGCTGATCTGACTCATGACTGGTACGTCATCGACGCCACCGACGTGGTGCTCGGCCGTCTCGCCACCCAGGCTGCAATCCTGCTGCGCGGCAAGAACAAGCCGACCTACGCTCCGCACGCCGATTCCGGCAACCACGTGATCATCATCAATGCCGACAAGATTGCTCTGACTGGCAACAAGATGGGCAAGGAACTCTACTCGCACTCCGGCCGTCCTGGTGGTCTGCGTCGTGACTCCTACGCCGAGCTGCTCGAGAAGAACCCCGAGCGCATCATCAAGAACGCTGTCAAGGGCATGCTGCCGAAGAATCGTCTGGCCAAGGTGCAGCTCGACCGCCTGCGTATCTTCCGTGGCGCCGAGCACCCGCACACCCCGCAGAAGCCCCAGGTCTTCGAGATCGCCCAGGTCTCGCAGCAGGCCAAGTGAAACCTGAGAGGAGATAAGAATCATGGCTGAAAACACCAACGACTCCCAGGTTGTCGAGACCGAAGAGGAGCTCACCAACTACACCACCGAGACCAACGCTGGCGCTGGCACCGGCACCTCCGCGATTGAGCCGGGCTACGGCACCGGTCGCCGCAAGGAGCTGTCGCCCGTGTCCGTCTGGTTCCGGGTGACGGCAAGTGGACCATCAACGGCCGCACTCTGGAGGAGTACTTCCCCTCCAAGCTGCTGCAGCGTGAGGTCAACTCCCCGATTGTTCTGCTCAAGCTCGAAGGCAAGTTCGACGCTATCGTCCTCGTTGACGGCGGCGGCACCACCGGCCAGGCCGGCGCCATCCGCCTCGCGTTGCCCGCGCTCTGAACGCCATCGATCGTGATGCCAACCGCGCCGCCCTGAAGAAGGCTGGCTTCCTGACCCGCGACGCTCGCGTCGTGGAGCGCAAGAAGGCTGGTCTGCACAAGGCACGTCGCGCCCCGCAGTTCTCCAAGCGTTAATTTCGCTTGTCCTGTACCGAGCATACAAAGGCTCTCCGCGGAATTCCGCGGAGAGCCTTTGTGTTTGTGTCGCGCTGTCTTGAGTGTGACTCACACCTGCTTCATCAGCGTGATGCTCAGCGCCGGCATGATCCAGACATTGTCGTCGACGGGAGTGTCCGGTGTATCATCCACAGGGGCATCGGGCATATCAGCTGATACCTCATCCCGAGGCGCGGACGAGGTGCCGTTTGCGGCGTGATCTGTTACTGGCATCGCGAATTTGATGGTATCCGCTTCATTCTCAGTCGAGGATTCCGTACGCTGCATGGCCACTTCTTCGACCATCTTGAGTACTGTCTCGCTGGCGTCCGGTACATGCTGCGTCCAGACGGTGATGTCACCGTTCAAATCGCATTCCTCGACCTGAGTGCCATGCCCGGCTCGGCGGCCGTTGATTTCGGCCGAGCACCATTTAGGCGTCCAGTGGGTGTCTGGCGGCAGGCGGAATGTGCGGTCGTCAGCGGTGCCGTTGACCACAATGCACACGTCCACCTCACTGTTGGACAGCAATCGCATGGTGAAGCTACGTACGCCCAGATCGAACCAGTCACGCTCCATCGGCGTGGTACCGTCGGGCAGGAACCACTGCACGCGGCTTGAGGGCTTGAGTAGGCCGATCTGGGTCAGTCGGGTGAAGAAATCCTCGTGGTGATACAGGTCCAGTGATTTACGCAGCGCCACCAGTCGAGACACGGTTTCCAAGCGGCGCATTTCGCGCGTCTTGTTGGTGGAATACATCCAATCCCACTTCAGCACGTGATGTCGTTGTCTTGGCAGTAGGCGTTGTTGTTGCCGTCCTGCGTGTTGCGGAATTCGTCGCCGGCGAGCATCATCGGCGTACCCAGCGAGAGCAGCAGCATGCCGATCATGTTCATGGCCGCCTGTTCGCGTGCCGCAATGACGTCTGGATCATCGGTGACGCCTTCGACGCCGAAATTGGCGGAATGGTTCACCGACGAGCCATCATTATTGTTTTCGCCGTTGGCTTCATTGTGCTTGGAGCGGTATCTGGTGAGGTCCGTCAGCGTGAAACCGTCGTGGCAGGACACGAAATTGATGGAGGCCGGAGCGCCACGCCCTGGTTCGGTGGCGAACAGATCGGCCGAGCCGCAGAGTCGCGTGGCCATCTCCTGCAAACTGATACGCCCGAAATCGGAGCCGCCGTCCACATCCTCAAGCCAGAAGGTGCGGGCCGTATCGCGGAAGCGGTCATTCCATTCGGCGAACGGCACGGAGAATTGGCCGGTGCGCCAGCCGAGGTTGCCCAGATCCCACGGCTCCATAATGAGCTTCAGGTTGCCCAGCAGCAGATCGGAACGCAGGGCGTAGAGGAACGGGTGATGATGGGTGAATTCGCCTTCCAGGCGGGCCAGCGTGACGCCAAGGTCGAAGCGGAAACCGTCTATGCCGATACGCTTGGCCCAGTATCGTAATGAGTCGATGGCAAAGGTGACCACATGCGTGTTGGTGAAGTCCAGCGTATTGCCGCAACCGGTGGTGTCTTCGAGTCGGCCGGTATTGGATTTTTGATGGCGATAGTAGCCAGGTCGTCGAGGCCGCGCCAGCAGACCGTCGGGCCTTCGACGCCGCCTTCGCATGTGTGGTTGTAGACCACGTCCATGATGACTTCGAAGCCGGCCTCGTGCAGTGCGCGCACCATGTCTATGACTTCTTGGCGCACGGCGGCCGCGCCCTTCTCCTGGGCGGCTTTAGTGGCGTAGGAGGGTTCGGGGGCGAAGTAGCTGAGGGTGGAGTAGCCCCAGTAGTTCTTGCGGCCGTGTTCTTGCAGGAAGAGCTCGTCCTGCTTGGCCATAATCGGCAGCAGTTCGATGGATGTGATGCCTAGACCCTGCAGATAGGCGAGCGTGGTGGGGTGTGCGAGTCCGGCGTACGTGCCGCGCAATGATTCGGGCAGCCACGGTGCGTTGGCGGTGAAGCCTTTGACGTGCATCTCATAGATGACGGTTTTGCGCCACGGCACATGCGGGTGCTGCGGGTCGCCCTCATGCTTATGGGTATCGCGATCGTCGATGGCCACGGACACCGGCATATGGCCGAGCGAGTCTACGGTGCTCATGGCACCGTATGCCGAGCCGATTACCTTGCGGTCCACGACATCGCATTCATAGGAGAAGGCGGCGGGGGTGAGCTCCATGGAGCCGTCGATGCCCTTGCCATACGGGTCAAGCAGGAATTTGTATGGATTGAAGCGCACGCCGTGTTTCGGGTCCCATGCGCCGTCCACGCGGTAGCCATAACGCATGCCGTCCCATGCTTTGGGCAGGTGCACGTACCACAGGCCGTAGTTCGGCCCGGTCATGCGGAACAAGGTCTCGCGCAGATACAAATGTTCGATAATGCGTGTGCATACCGGGAACTCATGAATCTGCTGGATAAAGGAGATATTCGGGTCCTCGAACAGGCGGATGGCGTCTTGGAAGAAAGCGCTGGGCTCATCAATGGGCTCCAGTACGCATAGCCAAACCTGATCGGCAGTTTCGGAACGAACAACGACGTCAGCCCCACCGTCGTCAGTGAAGTACAGCCCTGGGCGAGTGGCGTAACGATGCAACGGTGGGTTTTTCATACCTCCATTGTAGACGTGTTGTCACTTTTGGTGGAAGCCCTTGATTTCCTGCCGCGTTCCGCAGCACCGCAGATGCCGTCGAGATAATTCTCGGCGAACCGCAACGCGGCACCGATGATGTTCTGATCTTCGGCGCAGTAGCTCTTGCGCAGATTGAAATGGTCGGTGCCGAACGGGCTGCGTGCGATGACGCGCGTCTTCAGATCCTCGATGTCGCTGTCTTCAAGATGCTGGGCTGCTTCACCGCCGACAATCACGTCGCCCGCGATGATGGATCGCGCGTTGACGATGGCCTGCGCCACGTAATCCAGCCACTCATCCATGCGCTCGCGATGATGCCGTTCGCCCTGCTCAAGCACGCTGAAGAAGCCGGGAATGCTTTCGTAATCCTCGGGCAAGGTCTCCGGCGAGCAGTAGGTGTCCATGCAACCGCGCTGGCCGCAGTAGCATTCGCGGCCGCCCGGCACCAGCGTCATGTGTTCGATGGCGCCGTTGCACTGGTTCGGGCCTTGATACAGTTTGCCCCCCGCGATCACCGCGCCGCCCGGGCGTCGCTCCAGATAGACGCACACCGCATCGGTGAGCGTGGAGTCGAACCAGAGTTCGGCCATGGCTGAGGCATCGGAATCGTGGATCATCATGCACGGGTAATGGACCGATTGGCTGATGGTTTCGAGCGTGAGCCAGTGTTGCCCATAATGGTGCCGAAGATGATGGTGGTGGCGTCGGGGGAGAGGATGCCTTGGATGGCGAACGAGACGCCGAGCACCTTGCCGTGCTTCTTTTCGACGTCGGCGGCGAAGTTGTTGATGATGCCGCCGATACGCTGGTAGTAAACGTTGGTGTTGCGGTAAGGCAGGGCATCGTTGCGTTTTTCGATGACGTTGCCGTACAGGTTAATCGCGCACAGGCGCAGTTCGTTGGACCGCATCACTACCCCGATGGCAGTGCGATGATCGGGATTGAACTCATAATTTTGCGCCTTGCGCCCGCCGGTGGAATCCTGCAGTTCGCCTTTGCGGATGAGTCCGTCATCTTCTAGTGCGTGCAGATTTTGGGTGATGGTGGGCAGGCTGAGGCCGAGTTCGCGTTCCAGTTCCTGCTTGGTGACATGGCTATGGCCATACAGATACTGGGCCATGGCACTGCGGTTGTGCGCTTTCACTGCGGTCGATGGCATTGCCCTCATGTTTACCCCTTTGTGCGATGAGATATATGCAAGTTTACTTTATGAAAGTGGCTTTCATGTGCCTCGACGCGGAGGTTATGAGGCAACAATCGTATATTTGTAGGCGATTTTGGGTACTTTTTTAAACCAACTTTCTAGAAATGTGGAGAAAATGATTGCTTTTGAAAACTTACTTTAAAAAAGTTCTCGGATTGTGTTGTTTGCAGGCATGTGATTTTCGGTAAAAAGTGAACAAAGAGTACCAAATCGCCGGATAGAGTGAGGATTTGTTCGATATTTCGCACAACTCGTAACAAAAACTGTTCAATATCGCACGTGAAACGCCGTCGATTTTGTGCGTATGCATCGCGCCGGACCGTTCAGTATATTGTGCCTCAGGTCACATATGCAATGTGACAACGCATCACCGGTCATTTTCGGTTACTGAGGCGGTATCCCGCTGGTGCAACTGAGGTGACGAGGCGATGGCCCAGAACTTTGCCATATACCCCAAGAAGATCGAGGAGGACCCCAAGTGGCAGAAGCAAAGAAGAAGGTCGAAGCTACCAAGCCGACTCCAGAAGAGAAGCAGGCCGCAGCTGAGGCCGAAGTTGACGCGCTGGTTGCCCGCGCCAAGAAGGCTCTCGTCGAATTCGAGAACCTCGACCAGAAGCAAGTTGATCGTATCGTCGCCAAGGCCTCCATCGCCGCTCTGAACAAGCACCTCGTTCTCGCCAAGATGGCTGTCGACGAGACCGGCCGTGGTCTCGTGGAAGACAAGGCCACCAAGAACATCTTCGCCTGCGAGCACGTCACCAACTACTTGGCCGGCCAGAAGACCGTCGGCATCATCCGCGAAGACGATGTGATGGGCATCGATGAGGTCGCCGAGCCCGTCGGCGTGGTCGCCGGCGTCACCCCGGTCACCAACCGACCTCCACCGCCATCTTCAAGTCCCTCATCGCCCTGAAGACCCGTTGCCCGATCGTCTTCGGCTTCCACCCCGGCGCGCAGAAGTGCTCCGTCGAGGCCGCCAAGATTGTGCGCGACGCCGCCATCGAAGCCGGTGCTCCCGAGAACTGTATCCAGTGGATCGAGCACCCGTCCATCCAGCCACAGGCGCCTGATGAAGCATCCGGGCGTGGCCACGATCCTCGCCACCGGTGGTCCGGGCATGGTCAAGGCCGCTTACTCCTCCGGCAAGCCCGCCCTCGGCGTGGGTGCCGGCAACGCCCCGGCCTACGTTGACACCGATGTTGACATCGTGCGCGCCGCCAACGATCTGGTGCTCTCCAAGCACTTCGATTACGGCATGATCTGCGCCACCGAGCAGGCCATCATCGCCCACAAGGACGTCTACGACCAGCTCATCAAGGAGCTCAAGGTCCGTAAGGCCTACTTCGTCAACGCCGAAGAGAAGGCCAAGCTGGAACAGTACATGTTCGGCTGCACTGCCGGTTCCGGCGTCAAGCCCGTGCTGAACTCCGCGGTGCCAGGCAAGTCCCCGCAGTTCATCGCCAAGGCTGCTGGCTTCGAGATTCCGTCCGACGCCACCATTCTGGCCGCCGAGTGCAAGGAAGTCTCCGACGACGAGCCTCTGACCCACGAGAAGCTCGCTCCGGTGCAGGCCGTGCTCAAGGCCGACAACAAGGAGCAGGCCTTCGAGATGTGCGAGAAGATGCTCAAGCTGGGTGCCGGCCACACCGCCGCCATCCACACCAACAACCAGGAGCTCGTGCGTGAGTACGGCGTCCGTATGCACGCCTGCCGCATCATCTGGAACCAGCCTTCCTCCCTCGGCGGCATCGGCGACATCTACAACGCCATCGCCCCGTCGCTGACCCTGGGCTGCGGCTCCTACGGCGGCAACTCGGTGTCCGGCAACGTGCAGGCCGTGAATCTCGTTAACATCAAGCGCATTGCTCGGAGGAACAACAACATGCAGTGGTTCAAGATCCCGGCCAAGACCTACTTCGAGCCGAACGCCATCAAGTACCTGCGCGACATGTACGGCATCGAGAAGGCCGTCATCGTGTGCGATAAGGTCATGGAGCAGCTCGGCATTGTCGACAAGATCATCGACCAGCTGCGCGCCCGCTCTAACCGTGTGACCTTCCGCATCATCGACTACGTCGAGCCGGAGCCCTCCGTCGAGACCGTCGAAAAGGGCGCTGAGATGATGCGCGAGGAGTTCGAGCCGGACACGATCATCGCGGTTGGCGGCGGCTCCCCGATGGATGCCTCCAAGATTATGTGGCTGCTCTACGAGCACCCGGAAATCGCCTTCTCCGACGTGCGCGAGAAGTTCTTCGATATCCGTAAGCGCGCCTTCAAGATCCCGCCGCTGGGCAAGAAGGCCAAGCTGGTGTGCATCCCGACCTCCTCCGGCACCGGTTCCGAGGTCACCCCGTTCGCCGTGATCACCGATCACAAGACCGGCTACAAGTACCCGATCACCGACTACGCGCTGACCCCGTCCGTGGCCATCGTGGACCCGGTGCTGGCTCGCACCCAGCCGCGCAAGCTGGCCTCCGACGCCGGCTTCGACGCCCTGACCCACTCGATGGAAGCCTACGTGTCCGTGTACGCGAACGACTTCACCGACGGCATGGCCCTGCACGCGGCCAAGCTCATCTGGGACAACCTGGCTGAGTCCGTCAATGGCGAGCCCGGCCTGGCCAAGACCAACGCTCAGGAGAAGATGCACAACGCCGCCACCATGGCCGGCATGGCATTCGGCTCCGCGTTCCTCGGCATGTGCCACGGCATGGCCCACACCATCGGTGCCCTGTGCCACATCGCCCACGGCCGTACCAACTCCATCCTGCTGCCGTACGTGATTCGTTACAACGGCCAGATTCCTGAGGAGCCCACTTCTTGGCCGAAGTACAACAAGTACATCGCCCCGGAACGCTACCAGGATATCGCCCGCAACCTCGGCATCGACACCGGCAAGACCCCGGCCGAAGCCGTGGAGAACCTGGCGAAGGCCGTCGAGGACTACCGTGACAACAAGCTCGGCATGAACAAGAGCTTCCAGGATTGCGGTGTGGACGAGGACTACTTCTGGTCCGTGCTCGATCAGATCGGCATGCGCGCCTACGAGGACCAGTGCACCCCGGCCAACCCGCGCATCCCGCTGATCAACGACATGAAGGACATCGCCGTCGGTGCTTACTACGGTGTCTCCCAGGCGGAAGGCCACAAGCTGCGCATCGAGCGCGAGGGTGAGGCCGCCACTGAGGAAGCCTCCGAGCGTTGATTGCAGGCGGTTTGTGGTTGGTGGCACCATCAGTAGCCACCAACCGCGGTGTTGCAGCTTAGTGTCTGCATAGCGCGACACAAGGAGCCCGACCCCATTACAGGGGCCGGGCTCCTTTGCATATGTGGTGCTCCCTCAGCCAGCAGGTACACCTCCATGGGGTGGTAACCCACTCATGGGGCGGTAACTTGCCCATGGGGCGGTAACTTGCCCATGGGGCGGTGAAAACCCCCATGGGGCGGTGTACGAAAACGGCTCTATTCTGCGGAAGTAAAATTTTACCGTCCGCCCCATGGGCCAATTACCGCCCCATGAGGTAATTACCTCCCCATGGAATCGCTGAAGCGTCGCTAAATCGCCGCAATTATGCAGCCAAAAGCAATAAAGCTGGCAAACGCCTCGGTAATGCCGGTCACCACGGGCTTCAAGGTTGTGCGCCGTGTAACCACCGGCAACGCAACGGCGCGGGCCAACAGCAGCACAGTCATCGCAATCAGATACGGGCTGCGTCCAGCCGGCACGGCGGCTAGCAGCAATAGCGCCACATGCCATACCCACGAAGCCGCCACGTACGAACGCTTCCCGCGTTCCCGGATCATGGTTTTGACCACCAAACGACCCATACTGCGTCAGCGCAAACAGCACGGTGGCAATCAGCCGCTCACGGGCAATGAACCCGCGGGCCACCAGGCGTGAAGGTCGAATATCTGGCTCAAATCTGGCATATTCCGAATCGCGGCGCGTGCGGCGGTGACATCAGCGGCTGCGCACGAGGCATGTGCTGCGTTGATGGGCATAACACATGCCGTCTCAACAGTGCTGCCAAACGACGCGATCACCGTGGCCATGGCCGACGCGGCAATCACCGACACGGCATTGCCCCACAGCGAGCGCTCCTTCCTCAGCCACGAGGACAGCATCGACAGCGCAACCAGCACTATATATAAGGGAGCCCAACGCAGTATGCCGGTATGCGTAATCAGGAATGGCAAGCCGATGACGATGAGCGCTACGGCATAAGTGAGCATCGGCGGCAGATAACGGCGTGAAAAGTGTGCTTTGAACCAGTGCGCGGCGCTGAACTGCACGCAATAGCACAGGCCCACGTCGCCAATAGCCAAAGCGTATCAAGATTAGGCCCGCCGATAAAGAAGCCAGCCACAGCGGGCAGCATAACCATTACCCATGCGCCAGGTTGGTTGTCGAACCAATCGCGTTTAAGAGTCTTGCGGCGGGAAGTCATATCTGTCATGATATCGCAGCGAATGGTTCTCAATAAGAAAGATGTGAGACCTGCATTGCGACAATCGAACAGACGCCGAGCGGCTATGCCGCGAGGTAATACGAACGGCATGAGCGCGACACGCGCGAACTCCACTGTCCCACCTCAATGCTTGAATAAACAAGTTGCCTGATTTGGGCTCGCAAATTGGAATTAAAAAAGCGAGCGCGGGCCGGGAGCCACTTCAAGTGAAGTGACAGCCGGAAACCGCGCACTGATGTCGGATGACCGCCAGAGGACGTATGTCCAAGGGAGGCCATGCGCGCCGGTGCCCTAGAAGCAGGTTGGTAAACAGTACAACGAACATCGCTAGAAAGGGCGGACGGCAATGGCGGGACAGAAAATCCGCATCAGGCTTAAGTCCTATGACCACGAGGTCATCGACCAATCGGCGAAGAAGATCGTCGAAACGGTGACGAACGCGGGCGCAACTGTTGTTGGCCCCGTTCCGCTGCCGACCGAGAAGAACGTCTTCTGTGTTATCCGTTCTCCTCACAAGTACAAGGATTCTCGCGAGCACTTCGAGATGCGCACTCACAAGCGCCTCATCGACATCGTGGACCCGACCCCCAAGGCCGTGGACTCCCTGATGCACATCGATCTGCCTGCGGACGTCAACATCGAAATCAAGCTGTAAGGGAGGAGGAAGCATTATGTCTAATCGCAAGGCTCTGCTGGGCAAGAAGCTCGGCATGTCCCAGGTGTGGGACGAGAACGGCTTCTTCGTGCCCGTCACTCTTGTCGACGTGTCCACCAACGTGGTGACCGCTGTGAAGACCGAGGAATCTGACGGCTACAAGGCTGTCCAGCTCGGCTACGGCGCCATCGATCCCACCAAGGTGACCAAGCCGCTGGCTGGCCACTTTGCTAAGGCCGGTGTCACCCCGCGTCGCCACCTCGTCGAGGTGCGCACCGACGACGTCGATCAGTTCGAGGCCGGCCAGGAACTGGCCGCTGACCTGTTCGAAGAGGGTGCTGAGGTCGACGTGACCGGCACCACCAAGTAAGGGCTTCGCCGGTACCATCAAGCGTTGGGGCTTCAAGTCCTACCGCCGTACTCACGGTTCTCACAAGAACGAGCGCCGTCCCGGTTCTGTGGGCGCATGCGCCACTCCGAGCCGTATTCTCAAGGGCAAGCGTATGGCCGGCCGCATGGGTCATGTGACCGCCACTACCCAGAACCTGACCGTCGTCTCCGCTGATGTCGAGAACGGCATCCTCGCCATCAAGGGCGCCATTCCTGGCCCCAAGGGCGGCATCGTTCTCGTCCGCTCGGCTGTGAAGGGAGCCTGATAAACCATGGCAAACGTTACTCTGAACGTCACCGACGCCAAGGGCCAGGCCACCGGCACCGTTGAAGCTCCTGAGGCTCTCTTCGGCGTTTCCGCCGAGGATGTCCAGGCTCACATCCCGCTGATCCACCAGGTTGTCACCGCTCAGCTCGCTGCTGCTCGTCAGGGCACCCACGCCACCAAGACTCGTGGCATGGTTTCCGGCGGCGGCAAGAAGCCGTGGAAGCAGAAGGGCACCGGTCGTGCTCGTCAGGGCTCCATCCGTGCACCGCAGTGGTACCACGGCGGCACCGTGTTCGGCCCGCAGCCGCGTGACTACTCTCAGCGCACCCCCAAGAAGATGAAGGCCGCAGCTCTGCGCTACGCCCTGTCCGATCGCGCCAACGCCGGTCGCGTTGCCGTGGTGGAGTTCGGTATCACCGAGCCGTCCACCAAGGCGCTGTCGCCGCTCTGGCCCCGATTACCGCGGACAAGTTCACCACGGTCGTCTTCACTCGCGACAACATCAACGAGTGGCTCTCCGTGCGCAACATCCCGACCGTTCACCCGATTTTCGTCGATCAGCTCAACACGTACGACGTGATTACCTCGCAGTACGTGGTCTTCACCAAGGAAGCCTTCGAGGCTTTCGTGGCTGCCAAGACCGAGCCGAAGGAGGCCTGATTTAGATGGTCGCTATTCACAAGCCCGCTCACGACGTGATTCTTAAGCCCGTCGTCTCCGAGAAGAGCTACGCCGCTTCCGACCGTGGCCAGTACACCTTCGTGGTGGCTCCGGATGCGAACAAGGTGCAGATCAAGCAGGCAATCGAAGAGATCTTCAAGGTCAAGGTGACGAACGTCAACACCCTCAACCGCGCTGGCAAGAAGCAGCGCACTCGCACCGGTTTCGGCCAGCGCGCTTCCCAGAAGCGTGCGATCGTGACCGTCGCCGAGGGCCAGACGATCGACATCTTTGGTAACTGAAGGTTAGCCGAGAAAAGTTAAAGGAAGAACTACATTATGGCTATCCGCGTTTATAAGCCGACGACCGCAGGCCGCCGCAACGCGTCCGTCTCGGATTTCTCCGAGCTGACTCGTTCTACGCCTGAGAAGTCGCTGGTTCGCAAGAAGTCCAAGACCGGCGGTCGTAACTCTTACGGCCGTATCACCTCCCGTCATCGCGGCGGCGGCCACAAGCGTCAGTACCGTCTCATCGATTTCAAGCGTTGGGACAAGGACGGCGTGCCCGCCAAGGTTGCCGAGATCGAGTACGATCCGAACCGCTCCGCCCGTATCGCCCTCCTGCACTTCGCAGATGGCGAGAAGCGCTACATCATCGCGCCGAAGGGCATCAAGCAGGGCGACGTCATCGAGACCGGTGCTCAGTCTGATATCAAGCCGGGCAACAACCTGCCGCTGAAGAACATCCCGACCGGTACCGTGGTTCATGCCATCGAGCTCCGCCCGCTGGGCGGCGCTAAGATCGCTCGTTCCGCTGGTGCTGCCGTTCAGCTCGTCGCCAAGGATGGCGCCTACGCTCAGCTGCGTATGCCGTCCGGCGAAATCCGCAACGTCGACGCGCGCTGCCGCGCTACCGTCGCGAGGTCGGCAACGAGGACCACGCCAACATTCAGCTCGGCAAGGCTGGCCGCGCCCGCTGGATCGGCCGCCGTCCGATCACCCGTGGTGAGTCCATGAACCCGGTCGACCACCCGCACGGCGGTCGTACCCGCGGTGGTAAGCCGCCGGTCTCCCCGTGGGGCAAGGGCGAGGTTCGTACTCGTCGTCCGAAGAAGGCTTCGAACAAGATGATTGTTCGTCGCCGTCCGTCCGGCAAGAACCGCAAGTAAGGGAGTATCGAGAAGATGACTCGTAGCATCAAGAAGGCCCCTTCGTCGACGCCACTTGCAGAAGAAGTCGACGAGCAGAACGAGAAGGGCACCAAGAACGTCATCAAGACGTGGTCCCGTCGTTCGATGATCACCCCTGATTTCATCGGACACACCTTCGCCGTTCATGATGGTCGCAAGCATGTCCCGGTGTTCGTCACCGAGGCCATGGTTGGTCACAAGCTGGGTGAGTTCGCCCCCACGAAGACCTTCAAGGGTCACGTGAAGGACGACAAGAAGGCCCGTCGCTAAGGATAAGGAATAGAACATGGAAGCTAAAGCAATCGCTCGTCACGTCCGCGTGACGCCGCGCAAGGCTCGCCGCATGGTCGACCTCATCCGCGGCAAGAAGGCGACCGAAGCCGTCACCATTTTGAAGTTCGCCCCTCAGGCTGCGGCCCTGCCGGTCCGCAAGACCCTGGAGAGCGCCATCGCCAACGCTCGTGTGAAGGCCGACAAGGCCGGCGAGCCGTTCCGCGAGAACGACCTGTACATCAAGGAGACCTACGTTGACGAAGGTGTGACCCTCAAGCGCTTCCGCGCTCGTGCCCAGGGCCGCGCTGCTCGCATCAACAAGCGCACCTCCCACATCACGGTCGTCGTGGCTAACAAGGAAGGAGCCCGCTAAAGATGGGTCAGAAGATCAATCCGTTTGGCTACCGTCTGGGCATCACTGAGAACCACCGCTCCAAGTGGTTCTCCGACTCCAACAAGGCCGGCGAACGCTACCGCGACTTCGTGCTTGAGGATGATCAGATCCGCAAGGAGATGAGCAAGGACCTCGAGCGCGCTGGCGTGTCCCGCATCGTCATCGAGCGCACCCGCGACCGCGTTCGCGTCGACATTCACACCGCCCGTCCGGGCATCGTGATCGGTCGTCGTGGCGCCGAGGCTGAGCGCGTCCGCGCCAAGCTCGAGAAGCTGACCGGCAAGCAGGTCCAGCTCAACATCTTCGAAGTCAAGAACGCCGCGCTGGACGCCCAGCTCGTCGCTCAGGGCATCGCTGAGCAGCTGACCAACCGCGTCACCTTCCGTCGTGCCATGCGTAAGGCCCAGCAGGACGCCATGCGCGCCGGTGCCAAGGGTATCCGCATCAAGCTCTCCGGCCGCCTCGGCGGTGCGGAAATGAGCCGTTCCGAGTTCTACCGTGAGGGCCGCGTTCCGCTGCAGACCCTCCGCGCCCTCATCGATTACGGCTTCTTCGAGGCCAAGACCACGTACGGCCGTATCGGCGTCAAGGTCTGGATCTACAAGGGCGACATGACCGAATCCGAGTTCGAAGAGCAGCAGGCTCAGCAGAACAACCGTCCGGGCCGTCGTGGTGGCGATCGCCGCCCGCGCGTGGCAACCGTTCCGCCGCCCCGCAGGCCGCCGAAGCCCCAAGGCTGAGGCTCCCGCCGAGGCCGCTCCGGCTGCAGAAACGAAGGAGTGAGCAAGAATGCTTATCCCCAAGAGGACTAAGTACCGCAAGCAGCACCGCCCTGTGCGTTCTGGCATGTCCAAGGGCGGCAACGAGATCAACTTCGGTGATTTCGCCATCCAGTCCCTTGCCCCGGCCTACGTGACCAACCGTCAGATCGAAGCCGCGCGTATCGCCATGACCCGCTACATCAAGCGTGGTGGCCGCGTGTGGATCACGATCTTCCCGGATCGTCCGCTGACCAAGCACCCGCTCGGTGCCCGAATGGGTTCCGGTAAGGGTGCCCCGGAGTTCTGGATTGCGAACGTGCGCCCTGGTCGCGTGATGTTCGAAATCGGTGGTGTGTCCGAGGACATCGCTAAGGAAGCCCTCCGCCGCGCTATCGACAAGCTCCCGATGAAGTGCCGCATTATCGCACGTGAAGGTGGTGATATCTGATGGCAGTCGGTACCGCTGATTACTCCATCAAGAATCTCAACGAGAAGACCAACGCGGAAATCGAAGGCTTCTTGAAGAAGTCCAAGGAAGAGCTGTTCAACCTGCGCTTCCAGCACGCCACCGGTCAGCTCGAGAACACCGCCCGTCTCAAGGCTGTCAAGAGCGACATCGCCCGCATGTACACCGTGCTTCGCGAGCGTGAGCTTGGCATCAGCCAGGAGCCGGCCGCTACCGAATCCAAGGAGAAGTGATTATGGCTGAAGAGCGTAACTTCCGTAAGGTTCGCCGCGGCTACGTCGTGTCCGACAAGATGGACAAGACGATTACCGTCGAGCTCGAGCAGCGTTCGACCACCCGCTGTACGGCAAGGTCGTTCGTTCCACCAGCAAGGTCAAGGCCCATGATGAACACAACGACGCCCACATTGGCGACCTCGTGAGTATTATGGAAACTCGGCCTCTGAGCAAGACCAAGCGCTGGCGTCTCGAATCCATTATCGAGCGCGCCAAGTAAGTAAAGTTCGGCAAGGCTCGCCATTTACCGGGGCATTATGGGCAACCACGATGCCCCGGTAAATGGGGAGAACCAGCTCGGCTAAGGAGAATCAATGATTCAGCAGGAAACGCGGCTTCATGTCGCCGACAACACGGGTGCGAAGGAACTCCTCGCCATCCGCGTGCTCGGCGGATCGAAGCGACGCTATGCCGGCATCGGCGACGTGATCGTCGCCTCCGTCAAGGACGCCATTCCTGGCGGGTCGGTCAAGAAGGGCGACGTGGTTAAGGCCGTTGTCGTCCGTACCGTCAAGGAATCCCGCCGTGCGGATGGTTCCTACATCAAGTTCGACGAGAACGCCGCCGTCATTCTCGGCTCCGGCCGTGAACCGAAGGGCACTCGTATCTTCGGACCGGTCGGTCGTGAACTGCGCGAGCACAAGTTCATGAAGATCGTGTCCCTCGCCCCGGAGGTGATCTGACATGGCAGCCAAGATCAAGAGCGGCGACCTGGTCAAGGTCATCCGCGGCAAGGACCGCGGCAAGGAAGGCACCGTCAAGCAGGTGCTCTCCAACGATCGACTAATCGTCGAAGGCGTGCAGATCGTCAAGAAGCACGTGCGTGCAACGCAGCAGGGCCAGCAGGCTGGCATCGTCTCCACTGAGGCTCCGATCCATCGCTCCAACGTGATGGTCATCGACCCGGAGACCAAGCAGCCGACCCGCGTTGGCATCACCGTTAAGGAAGAGGCGCGTGACGGCAAGGTGAAGACCGTGCGCGTGCGCGTCGCCAAGAAGTCCGGAAAGGAGCTGGCATGACCGATACTACTGTCGAAGCGCCGGCCACCCCGCGCTTGAAGGTCAAGTACAACGAGCAGATCATTCCTGAGCTCGAGAAGGAGTTCAAGTACTCCAACCCGATGCAGGTTGCTCGTGTCCAGAAGGTCGTCGTCTCCATGGGTGTTGGTGCCGCTGCCCGCGACTCCAAGCTCATCGAAGGTGCCGTCAAGGACCTCACCCTGATCACCGGCCAGAAGCCGAAGATCACCAAGGCCAAGAAGTCCGTCGCGCAGTTCCACCTGCGTGAAGGCCAGGCCATCGGCGCGTACGTCACCCTGCGTGGCGACCGCATGTGGGAGTTCCTGGACCGTCTGCTGACCCTCGCGCTGCCCCGTATCCGCGACTTCCGCGGCATCAACGGCCACCAGTTCGATGGCCAGGGCAACTACAACTTTGGTCTCACCGAGCAGTCCATGTTCCACGAGATCGATCCTGATTCGATCGATCACGTGCGCGGTATGGACATCACTGTGGTGACCTCCACCAAGGACGACAAGGAAGCTTACGCGCTGCTGAAGCACCTCGGCTTCCCCTTCAAGGAGAACTGATATGGCAAAAACCGCTCTTAAGAACAAGGCGGCCGGCAAGCCGAAGTTCAAGGTCCGCGCTTACACGCGCTGCCAGGTCTGCGGTCGTCCCCACTCCGTCTACCGCAAGTTCGGCCTGTGCCGCATCTGCCTTCGTGAGAAGGCTCACCGCGGTGAACTGCCCGGCGTTACGAAGTCCAGTTGGTAAACATCGACGCTGAAGGTCCGCGGCCCGAACGCTTCTAGAAGAAGCGTGAGGCGGCGGAAACCATAGCGAGAAAGGGCAACAAGCCCAAATGACAATGACAGATCCGATCGCAGACATGCTTACGCGTCTGCGTAATGCGAGCGCGGCCAAGCACGAAACCGTGGATATGCCGTACTCCAAGTTCAAGCGAACATCGCCGAGATCCTGAAGCGTGAAGGCTACATCAAGGACTTCACCGCTAAGGAAGCCAAGGTCGGCCAGACTCTTGAGGTCACCCTCAAGTACGGTCCGAACGGTGAGCGTTCCATTCAGGGTATCAAGCGCATCTCCAAGCCGGGCCTTCGTCGTTACGCGAAGTCCGACTCCCTGCCGATGCCGCTCGGTGGCCTGGGTATCGCCATCATCTCGACTTCTTCGGGACTGCTGACTCAGAAGGAATGCCTCGACCGAGGCATTGGCGGCGAAATTGTCGCCTTCGTGTGGTGAGAAAGGAGAGCTGAAACATGGCATCGCATATTGGTAAGCTCCCCATCGCCATCCCTGCTGGCGTTGAAGTCAAGATTGAAGGCCAGAACTTCTCCGCCAAGGGCGCTAAGGTTCTGACTCCTACGTGGTTCCGGAAGGCATCACCGCTGCGTTGAAGGCAACGAGATCGTCCTGACCGCCGCTGATGACCTGCGTCCGACCCGTGCCAAGCACGGTCTGGCCCGCTCCATCATGGCCGGCATGGTCAAGGGTGTTCACGATGGCTACTCCAAGACTCTTGAGATCGTCGGCACCGGTTACCGCGCCGTCGCCAAGGGCAAGGGCATCGAGTTCTTCCTCGGCTACTCCCACACCATCACCGTCAACCCGCCCGAAGGCATCACCCTGAAGGTGACCGACGCCAACCACGTGGTTGTCGAAGGCACCGACAAGCAGGTCGTGGGCCAGGTTGCCGCCAACATCCGCAAGCTGCGCGCTCCGGAACCTACAAGGGCAAGGGCATCAAGTATGCCGATGAACGCATCCTGCGCAAGGCTGGAAAGGCTGGTAAGTGATATGAGCGTTGCTATTCTCGGAAAAGGCAAGAAGGTAGCTCTCAAGCGCCGTCACGCGCGTATCCGCAAGCGCATCTCCGGTACCCCCGAGCGTCCGCGCCTGGTGGTCACCCGCTCCAACCGTCACATGGTTGCTCAGGTGGTCGACGATACCAAGGGTATTACCTTGGTGTCCGCCTCCACTCTTCAGGCCGACTTCGCCGGTTTCGAAGGCACCAAGACTGAGGCCGCCAAGAAGGTCGGCGAGCTGATCGCCGAGAAGGCCAAGGCTGCCGGCATCACCGCAGTCGTGTTCGACCGCGGTGGCAACAAGTACACCGGTCGCGTCGCAGCCGTTGCTGATGGCGCCCGCGAGGGAGGTCTTGCACTGTGAGCGACAACGAAACGAAGGAAACCCAAGTGGCTGAAGAAACTCAGAACACTGTGGCGACCGAATCCAACAACGAGGACCGCAAGGGTCGTCGTGGCCAGCGCGGTGAAGGCCGTCGCGGCGAGCGTCGTAACCGTCGTGAAGAAAACCACGGCGACGAGCTGCTCGATCGCGTGGTGACCATCAACCGTGTGTCCAAGACCCACAAGGGTGGCCGTACCTTCAGCTTCGCTGCACTGGTTGTGGTTGGCGACGGCAACGGCACCGTGGGTGTCGGCTACGGCAAGTCCCGTGAAGTCCCGGCCGCCATCGCCAAGGGCCAGCTGGACGCCAAGAAGCACATGTTCTCTGTGCCTCGCGTCCGCGGCACCATCACCCACCCGGTTCAGGGTCACGACGCTGCTGGCACCGTCCTGCTGCGTCCGGCTGCCCCGGGTACCGGTGTAATCGCCGGTGGCTCCGTGCGCGCCGTCATGGAATGCGCAGGCATCACCGACGTCCTGACCAAGTCGATGGCTCCGCCACCGCCGTTAATGTGGTGCGCGCTACCGTCGACGCCCTCAAGCAGCTCGAAGAGCCCGAGGAGATCGCCGCCCGTCGTGGCCTGGCGCTCGACGAGGTCGCTCCCGATGCTCTGCTGCGCGCCCGTGCCGCCGGCATTGCCGAGCTCGCAAGGCTCGCGAAGAGGCTGCTGCCGCTAAGGCCGCCGAAGAGAAGGATGGTGAGTGATACTCATGGCTAAGAACCTGAAGATTACCCTGCACCACGGCATCGTGAACCGTACCCCGGCTCAGCGCGCCACCGTCAAGACCCTCGGCCTCAACAAGATCGGTAAGACCGTTGTCCGCGAGGACACCCCGGCCAACCGTGGTCTGGTGAACGCCGTGCGTCACCTGGTCACCGTTGAGGAGGTTGACTGATTATGGCAGATAACGAAATCCTGCAGATGCACGACCTGAAGCCCGCCCCGGGTGCCAAGAAGGACCGCACCCGTGTGGGCCGCGGTGAAGGCTCCAAGGGTAAGACCGCCGGTCGTGGCGCCAAGGGCCAGACGAAGCGCAACCACGTGCGTCCGGGCTTTGAAGGCGGCCAGCTGCCGCTGTACATGCGCCTGCCGAAGCTTCGTGGCTTCAAGAACCCGTTCAAGGTCGAGTTCCAGGTCATCAACATCGCTCGTCTCGTGGAGCTCTTCCCCGAGGGCGGCGAGGTTGCTGTGGCCGACCTGATCGCCAAGGGCGCTGTTCGTGACAACGCTCCGGTGAAGGTTCTGGGCGACGGCGAGACCACCGTGGCTTTCACCCTCAAGGGTGTTAAGGCTTCGGCTTCCGCCAAGTCCAAGATCGAGGCCGCCGGCGGTTCCGTTTCCGAGGACTGATTAGTCCTACGGGGAGCGCAATAGGCTGTACAACCCCCCGCCCGCCAATAGGTGGACGGGGGTCCCTTTTCTAAAAAATTGTTGTTCTGAGTGCAGAGAAGCAGTCTCAACACAATGATCGTTTTGAGTATGCTTCCCCCCGTTCAGTACGACGGAGCATAATTCAGGTAACATTCGCGAGACATGAAGTGGCCGAAGTAGGCACTTTAGACTATGCTCGTTCGTTAGTTTGTGTATTTCGCGCGATTGGCGCGCTATTGGGAGGAAATCTAGGTGAGGACACTAATCCAGGCCCTGAAAACCAAAGAGTTGAGGAAGAAGATTCTCTTCGTCCTGTTCATCATCATCGTCTACCGCATCGGTTCGTTCATTCCGACCCCTGGCGTGGACTACAACGTGGTGAACAAGTGCATGGCCACCATCGGCAGCGCCTCCCAGGAGAACTTCATCGGACTGGTGAACCTCTTCTCGGGTGGCGCCATGCTCCAGCTGTCCATCTTCGCGCTGGGCGTCATGCCGTACATCACCGCGTCCATCGTGGTGCAGCTGCTGCGCGTGGTCATCCCCCGCTTCGAGGCCCTGCACAAGGAGGGCCAGTCCGGCGAGGCCAAGCTCACCCAGTACACCCGTTACCTGACCATCGGCCTGGCCGTGCTCCAGTCCACCACCATCCTGGTCACCGCCCGCTCCGGCGCCCTGTTCAACTACCAGTGCGACCAGGTCATCCCGGACGGCTCCGTGTTCAACCTCGTGGTCATGGTCCTCATCATGACCGGCGGCACCGGCCTGATCATGTGGATGGCCGAGCTCGTGACCGACAAGGGCATCGGCCAGGGCATGTCCATCCTGATCTTCATGTCCATCTGCTCCGGCTTCCTGCCGCAGCTGTGGGAGATCGGCTACGGCACCAACGGCAAGAACGGCGACTGGACCAAGTTCGGCATCGTCGTGGGCGTGCTCGTGGTCATCCTCATCTTCGTCGACTTCGTCGAACTGTGCCAGCGCCGCGTGCCGGTCCAGTACACGCGCCGCATGATCGGCCGTAAGATGTACGGCGGCTCCTCCACCTACCTGCCGCTGAAGATCAACATGTCCGGCGTCATCCCGCCGATCTTCGCCTCCTCGATCCTCGCCATCCCGACCTGATCGCCCAGTTCGGCAAGTCCGACCAGTCGTGGGTCAAGTGGATCAACGCCAACCTGGCGAACACCACATCCGTGTGGTACATCGCCCTGTACGCGCTGATGATCGTGTTCTTCTGCTTCTTCTACACCTCGATCACGTTCAACCCGGACGAGACCGCGGACAACATGAAGCAGTACGGCGGCTTCATCCCCGGCATCCGCGCCGGCAACGCCACCAGCCGCTACCTGACCTACGTGATGAACCGACTCAACACCGTCGGCGCCGTCTACCTGCTGTTCGTGGCCCTGATCCCGACCGTGCTGATCATGGCCCTCGGCCTCAACGCCAAGCTGCCGTTCGGTGGCACCACGATCCTGATTATCGCGGGCGTGGGCCTCGACACCCTGCGTCAGGCCAAGGCCCAGACCGAACAGTTCCAGTACACCGGCTTCCTGTTCGAAAACGTGGACCACAAAGAGGCTGACGCCCGCTTGACAGCGGCCGCCCGCAATGGGCAGGCGGCCGCGCGAGGAGTGGAACAGTCCAGTGGACTGTTCCACGACGGAGCAATCTTTCTTCCGCATATAACTCAATGGCTCCCTTAACCAAGGGAGCCAAAACCGTATTAATAACCGACATAAAAGGAGACCACCATGCGTCTGCTCATCATGGGCCCCCAGGGCGTGGGCAAGGGCACCCAGCTGCTCTGCTCGCCGAACACTTCAACATCCCCACCATCTCCACCGGCGACATCTTCCGCTACAACATCAAGAACAAGACCGAACTCGGCCTTGAGGCGATGAGCTACACCGACAAGGGCGAGCTGGTTCCGGACTCCCTGACCAACAAGATCGTCAAGGATCGTCTGGCCAAGGAAGACTGCAAGAACGGCTGGATCCTCGACGGCTACCCGCGTAACGCCGCCCAGGTCACCGCTCTCGACGAGATGCTCGCCGACCTCGACACTCCGCTCGACCACGTGGTGGCCCTCGAAGCCGCCCGCGACGTGCTGCTGGAGCGTATGAAGAAGCGCGCCGCCGAGCAGGGCCGCGCTGACGACACTCCGGAGGCCATCGCCAAGCGCCTGGAGACCTATGAGAAGGAAACCGCTCCGCTGCTCGACATCTACGAGGCCCGTGGCCTGCTCGTCGTGGTCAACGGCGTCGGCGACATCGACGAGATCAGCGGCCGTATCATCAGCCACCTCGAGTAGTAGGTTCGGCAGCCCGGGCAACAAGCCGGAGTGATGCCGAAATACCACATCAACGTTTCCATACCCCTGTGCGACACGCCGAGTGTTCGTACAGGGGTATGTGCGTATATAGTTGACAGTTGGTGTGTCTTCGGATATGCCATAGTAATCATCCAACGGAATAGGACTAGAGGCACATGGCAAAAGACGGTGTGATTGAAGTCGAAGGACAGGTCGTGGAAGCACTGCCTAACGCGATGTTCCGCGTTGAACTCGAAAACAAGCACATCGTGCTCGCCACGATTTCCGGCAAAATGCGTAAGAACTACATTCGTATTCTGCCGCAGGATCGTGTCGTGCTCGAAATGAGCCCTTACGACCTGAACCGCGGACGCATTACGTACCGTTACAAGTAAAGGTACACAAGAAAAGGATAACCATGAAGGTCAGCCCTAGCGTGAAGAGGATCTGCGAAAACTGCCGCGTGATCCGCCGTCACGGCCGCGTCATGGTGATCTGCGTCAACCCGCGCCACAAGCAGCGTCAGGCTGAGAGCAGATTCTCCAGCGGCACTAAGTAAATAAGGCACTCTCTCACAGTGCTTCCCGCAAGAACGACACTGAACCACGGTACGTAGGCCCGTGCCGGGTAACCGGGCGAGCGGGTGCAAGACCTACGGCAACAAGAAGGAATCGCAATGGCACGTCTTGCCGGAGTCGACATCCCCAATGAGAAGCGCATCGAGATCGCCCTCACCTACATTTTCGGTGTGGGTCGCACTCGTGCCAAGGAAACGCTTGCCGCGACCGGTATTAGCCCGGACATCCGCGTCAAGGATCTCACCGACGAGCAGCTGATTACGCTGCGTGACTACCTCGAAGCCAACTACAAGATCGAGGGTGACCTGCGTCGTGAAGTCGATGCAGATATTCGTCGCAAGATTCAGATCAACTGCTACCAAGGCCAGCGTCACCGTAAGGGACTTCCTGTGCGCGGCCAGCGCACCAAGACCAATGCTCGTACCCGCAAGCCCGAAGCGCACGGTCGCCGGAAAGAAGAAGGCCACCAAGTAGTCGGTGGCATGATTCGGGCCACGGGATGATTTTCATCCCATCGCCCGAACGTCAACAACAAAGTTCGTTACTAGGAAACGAGGGTCAATGGCAGCGCCTAAGCAAGCCGCTCGTAAGCCCCGTCGTCGCGACCGCAAGTCGGTCCCGGTCGGCCAGGCTCACATCAAGTCCACTTTCAACAACACGATCATTTCGATCACCGATCCGTCCGGCGCCGTGGTGTCCTGGGCGTCCGGTGGCGATGTCGGCTTCAAGGGCTCCCGTAAGTCCACGCCGTACGCCGCTGGTATGGCTGCCGAGTCCGCCGCCCGCAAGGCGATGGAACACGGCGTCAAGAAGGTCGACGTGTTCGTCAAGGCCCGGGTTCCGGTCGTGAAACCGCCATCCGTTCCCTGCAGTCTGCGGGCCTCGAGGTTGGTTCCATCACCGACGTCACCCCGCAAGCCCACAACGGCGTTCGTCCTCCGAAGCGTCGTCGCGTCTGAGCACTCAGCAATACCAAATCCATCCAAAACCGCCTGACCGGTGAGTGCACCACCGAGTTCAAGCTGAAAGGATAACCACAGTGCTTATTGCACAGCGTCCGACTCTTACCGAGGAATCTCTGAATCCGCAGCGCTCCCGCTTCACCATCGAGCCGCTCGAGCCTGGCTTCGGCTACACGCTCGGCAACTCGCTGCGTCGCACGCTGCTGAGCTCCATCCGGGTGCTGCCGTGACCTCCGTGCGTATTTCCGGTGCCCTGCATGAGTTCACCACTCTGCCAGGTGTCCAGGAAGACGTCACCGAGATCCTGCTGAACATCAAGGCATCGTGCTCACCAGCGAATACGACGAGCCTGTGGTCATGTATCTGCGCAAGAGCGGCAAGGGCGAAGCCGTGGCTGGGGACATCACCCCGCCGGCCGGCGTCACCATTGCCAACCCGGAGCAGCACATCGCTACCCTCGCCGACGATGGCGAACTCGAGATCGAGTTCACTGTCGAGCGTGGCCGTGGCTATGTTCCTGCCCAGATGAACAAGCAGGACAACGATGAGATCGGCCGTATTCCGGTTGATTCCATCTACTCCCCGGTACTCAAGGTGAGCTACAAGGTCGAGGCCACCCGTGTGGAACAGCGCACGGACTTCGACAAGCTCATCCTGGACGTGGAGACCAAGCCCGCCATCTCCCCGCGTGACGCGGTGGCTTCCGCCGGTTCCACCTTGGTGGAGCTCTTCGGCCTGTGCCGTGAGCTCAACGCCCAGGCTGAAGGCGTCGAGGTCGGTCCGGCCCCGGTGGCCGAGGAGACCAACCCCGAGATGGCCGTTCCGATTGAGGACCTCAACCTGACGCAGCGTTCTTACAACTGCCTCAAGCGCGAGGCATCCACACCATCGGTGAGCTTGTCTCCCACACCGAGCAGGACCTGCTCGACATCCGCAATTTCGGTATGAAGTCAATCGATGAGGTCAAGGAGAAGCTGCAGACCTTGGGCCTGAGCTCAAGTCCTCGCCGATGGCCTTCGATACCAATAATCTCGAAGGTGGCACGTTCTTCTCGCCGGAAGACGAGTGATCTGCCTCTTTGACCAATCGTTCGTTCACTAGGCAAGCGGATGTTCGGGCATATGCCCACCTGCTTGCCTGAAGAACGGACATATAAGGAGTAAACCCAATGCCTACACCTAAGAAGGGCCCGCGTCTGGCTTCCAGCCCCGCACACGAGCGCCTCATGCTGGCAAACATGGCGACCAGCCTGTTCCAGAACGGCCGCATCACCACCACGCTGCCGAAGGCCAAGCGCCTTCGTCCGCTGGCAGAGCGCCTGATCACCTTCGCCAAGCGTGGTGATCTGCACTCCCGCCGTCGCGTGATGCGCGTCATCCGCAACAAGTCCGTGGTGCACATCCTGTTCACCCAGATTGCCGAGCAGATGGAGCAGCGTGAAGGTGGCTACACCCGTATCGTCAAGATCGCTCCGCGCGTTGGCGATGCCGCTCCGGCCGCTGTGATCGAGCTCGTCACCGAGCCGGTTGCCAAGAAGGCTGTTGTGAAGGAAGCTGAAGCCGCCGCCAAGGTTGCCGAAGAAGAAGCTCCGGCCGTTGAGGCTGAGGCACTGAGGCTGCTGAGGCTGTTGAGGCTCCGGTCGAGGAGACCGCCGCCGCTGAGGCTGAGGCTCCCGCTGAGGAAGCCGCTGACGCCGAGAAGGCCGAGTGAGCTGAATAGCGTTTCGCTAAGCTAGCTGAAAGGGCTGGAATCCGTTTGGGTTCCAGCCCTTTTGCGTTGTTTTCATAGAATCTACAACGTACGTACGGCCCGAATGGCCTCGGCTCTTGCGGCCAGCTGATCATCGACGGGATATGCGATATGCTCCAAAGTCAGGCCCTGCGGCGCAATCGGCCCGCTTGAGCCTTCACGCACTGGCTCGGCCATTTTGCCGGCAAACCACTCCAGTGATTTGCGTCCCGAACCAACTTTGATGCATGAGCCGACCAAGGAGCGCACCATATTGCGGGCAAAGGCGTCCGCCACAATCGTGAACACTACCAGGCCGGACTCCAGCGACGGAGTCCGATATGCTTCATGCGATGCCATCGCATCCGGCACCAGGGGAGTGATCGGCACCCGCCGCCAATAGGCGGTCTTGACTTCACGGATCGTAGTGCCTCCCGGATTCGGAGTGGCGAAGGAACCAAAATCGTGAAGGCCGATGGTCAATGAGGCTGCGCGGTTCATAAGCTCCAGATCCAGCGATTCATCCACGGTAAGCACGCATCCACGCAGGCGCGGGTCGACCTCAGACGAACGATCGGCGACCCGATACACATAAGTGCGCTCCAATGCGGAGAACCTGGCATCGAAACCGACCGGAGCTACGGCAATGCATGAATGACGATGTCCGAAGGCAGCACAGCCTTGAGTCTGCGAGTCAGCGCCTCGGTGACCGGAATGGTCATGTGACCTACGCAGCGATTCAGTACCTCATCGGATACATCCAAATGCGCCACTTGGTGGGAGGCGTGCACACCGGTGTCGGTGCGCCCAGCCACCGTCAAGCGTAACGGTTCGGCCGCATCATCGGCCGGCACCCGCAGCACCTTGTGCAGCGCATCTTCAATGGTGCCTTGCACCGTACGCAGATTGGGCTGTTTGGCCCAGCCATAGAATCCGCCGCCGTCGTAGGCCAAGTCAATGCGCAGTCGTGTCATAGCCATTCATTGTAACGAGTGCGGTCGGCGAGACGAGTGCGGTCGGCAAGATGCGTGTGGTCGGCGAGACGAGTGCGGTCGTCAAGATGCACGCGGCCGGCGAAGTGACCTGCCTGTAACATTCTCGCGCGTTTGCTGAAACGGGGCCGCCTTAGGTTGAAACCATCAAACCCGGTTACGGCTTGCGGCGTCAGCGTGCGCTCGAAACGCCTAACCGCTTGAAGCCACAGAAGCCGCCACAGCAAGGAGCAGGCACGATGATCGAATCCGCAGCACGCAGACTGGCCCATGAACTGGTAAACCGTCGCGAAGCGATCAACCGCGAGCTGTCCCGCAACGGCGTACGCTTCGGCATCTACAAGAACGGCGAATACCATGACCGGCTCTTCCCGTACGATCCCGTGCCGCGCATTATCGAATCCGACGAATACGACGAATTGGAGAAGGGCCTGAAGCAGCGCGTCAACGCCCTGAACGCCTATCTGAAGGACATCTACTCCGACAAGGCCATCATCCATGACGGCGTGGTGCCGGAGGAATACGTATACACCTCGGCCGGCTACTTCCCGCAGGTCAACGGCGTGACCCCTCCCGGCGGCATTTTCGCGCATATCGCCGGCGAGGACCTGGTCCAAGGCGAGGACGGACGATGGTGGGTGCTGGAAGACAACCTGCGTATTCCCTCGGGTGCCAGCTACCCGCTGTTCGTGCGCGACATCGAGCGCCGCATCTCCCCGCGCCTGTTCCGCGACGTTCTATTCGCGATAATCGCGAATACCCGCGCCTGTTGCGCAAAGCCATGGACTTTGTCTCCACCGAGGCATCGCCGTGGTACTGACTCCCGGCCGCTACAATTCCGCGTTCTTCGAGCACGCCTATCTGGCGGAGAAAACCGGTGCGGCGTTGGCCTTCCCCGAGGACCTCGAAGTGGTGGACAACAAGGTCTACTTCCTCGACTACGCCGGCAAACGCCACCGTGTGGGCGTGGTCTACCGCCGCCTGTCCGACGAATTCCTCGACCGTTCGCCTTCAATCCTGATTCGGTGATCGGTGTGCCCGGTATCCTGTCCGCCTACGCGCGGGCAACGTGGCCATCGTCAACGCGCCGGGCAACGGCGCGGCCGATGACAAGGCCATCTACTACTTCGTGCCGCAGATGATCAAGTACTATCTCGGCGAGGAACCGATTCTCAACAACGCGCCCACGTACATGCCGATGTTCGAGGCCGACCGCAAGGAAGTCCTGAATCGGATGGGCGAGCTGGTCATCAAGGATGTGGCCGAAGCCGGCGGTTACGGCGTGGTGTTTGGTTCGTCGCTGGATGCCGCCGCACGTGAGGAGCTCGCCAACCGGATCAAGGAGGAGCCGCGTCGATTCATTGCCCAAGAGGTGATTCAGTTCCGTGATATCGATGTGGTGGACCCGAAGACCGGCGAGATGTCGCCGCGCAAGTGCGATTTGCGTGCCTTCGTGGTCACCGGCAAGAATACGCACGTGTGGTATTCGGGCTTGACTCGATACTCGTCGGTGCCCGGCCAGATGATTGTCAACTCGTCGCAGGGTGGCGGATTCAAGGATACGTGGGTGTTGGCACCCGAATCCGGCGTGGAGCATGAATACGGTGCCGAAACGCAGGTGGTGAACCTGCTGAACCAGTCCCGCCGCCACTCGTTGTCTCTGGTCACCGCTTCCAAGGCAGACAACCTGTATTGGCTGGGTCGATACACCGAGCGCGCCTTCACCACGCTGAACCAGTTCTTCCCGTTCTACGATCGTGTGATGGACACCGATGTGGACGCCTTCCGTCCGTTCGCTCACGCACTCGACCTGCCCGAAGATTTCGAGGACTTCGACGGGTTCGTGAACAGCTTCCTGTACGACGGGTCCAATCCTGATTCGGTGCGGTCGGCCGTAACCTCCGCATTCAACAACGCCGTGATTCTGCGCCCGGAATTGAGCTCGCGTCTGCTGCAGTACGTGGAGTTGGCGATGACCAATATCACCGATGCCGCCAAATACGCGGCCGATGCGAGGACATCTACAAGCAGCGCGATATTACCGATGACATGCTCGCCTTCTGGGGCGGCATCGAGAATTCGCCGGTCGACCCCACGCTGAAGGCGTTCATCTTCATCGGCAAATATCTGGAACGCATCGACCTGTACACGCGCTTCGGCCTGACGATGGAGGAGCTGGAAGCGCCGCTCAAGAAGCTCGCCGCCTATTCGATGACCTTGGACGGCATGCCGCTGCCCAGCTGCTTCGCCGACGGACTGAGCTGGCTGGTCGGTCAGCTGCCGTCTCGCGGATATCAGGAAGTCGCCGACCTGCTGAAGAAGTACCTTGACGACTACTCCGGCCGTGTCAGCGCGCTGGCCATCAAAGACATGGGCTCACTGAGCTCCATGAACATGGACGCCAAGCGTCCCTGATCCCGACCTGACACCTGACGGGTTCAAATGCTATGGTGGTATGGCGAAAAAACCGTGCGCCCGAGTGCCGGCCTGTGCATATCAGCAGATTGCCGGAATATATGCGTGGGCTGTGAGCGCACGGACCATACCTCAGCCATGGCTGTAGTGTCGTTATCCCGAGAATATGCCGGTTGCCGGCTCGTGTGCAAGTGCAGGAGACGTTGTGAAAAACTCGTGTTCGACTATGAGATGAGGCTGTCCTTCAGCGCACCGGTCACCGATCACAGGTTCCAGCTTCGCTGTATTCCCTCCACTGGCCCTCGCCAACAGGTGATTGACGTGGAAGTGAAGATTCAGCCCGAAACCGAACTCGAAACCACCATCGACTCCTTTGACTCCGTGGTGATGACCGGATTCATCCTGAGCCGCACGACATATTCAGCTACTCGGTGACCGGCATCGCCTTCGTGGACAATGCGCATATCCATAAGGAAGCCTATAAACCGCTGTACCGATTCAATTCAGCGCTCACCATTCCCGGCCCGAACGTGGAGGCGATGATTGCCGTATGCCGCGAACGCTTGGCGGCGCTGCCTTCCGACGCCACTCCGGTGCAGCAGGCTGCCGAAGTGATGGATGAGGTCTACAAGGCGTTTGTGTATACGCCCGGTTCCACCACGATTCGCACCACCGCCGAACAGGCCTTGGCTCAGCGCAAGGGCGTATGCCAGGATTATGCGCACGTGATGCTGTCCGTGTGCCGGCATGTGGGATTGACCGCGCGCTACATTGCCGGTTTGCTTGGGGGAGAGGGCGCGACCCATGCTTGGGTCGAGGTGTATCAGGATGGCCGATGGGTCGGACTGGATCCCACGCATAACCGATTGGTGGACGACAGCTACATCACCATCGCCCACGGCCGCGATTACCGCGACTGCATGCTCGACATCGGCATCTTCTCTGGATACAACGTCCAGCAGTCCCAATGGGTCAACGCCTCCGTCCACGAACAGGTGGCATAAATAAAATTCCAAGCCCCCTCTGATGAGCTGAGCCGTGAAGAAAACGCCGGAGGCGTTTTTAGGCGAAGGCGAACGACAGTGAGCAAATAAAATGGCAGCTGGAAAGCTGTCCTTAATTGCGTTCGAGCTGTCAGCCGTAAGGCTGACCGAGGGAGAGACCACTCAATGCAGAGTGGCCCCGTCACCGCTTCTACCACCACCAATATTCGGATTTTGGTAGTTGAAGAATTCGGATTTTCGCAGTTGACCAATTCGGACTGTTAATCGGCTCATCGTCTGACCCATCGCAATCTCACACAAAATCGCATTATCCCACGCCGAATCGAGCTCAGCGAAACTCCGATTTGCCAGGTCGGCAGAATGTGGCATAATGAACAAGTTGCCATTTTGGCAGCATGGATAAGTGTCCGAGCGGTCTAAGGAGCACGCCTCGAAAGCGTGTGAGGTGAAAGCCTCCGCGAGTTCGAATCTCGCCTTATCCGCCTTTAGGGTTCCGGGTTTGTCCCGGAACCCTTTTTGTTTTTGATACGAACGTCCGTATTCGCTCCTGTGCTGTATCGTATACGGCGTGTCGGGTGGAAAATAGCGAAAAGGATAACGTTGTACTCAGCGGGACTTGCGTACTAAGTACAACCATCGTATTATCGATATCAACAGAAGTACAAGGTTGTATTAAATATCCAGAACGCACATTCACCGCTGATTGGCGATGCCGCAAAACAGGTGAACCAAGAAGATGGGCCGATTGCTTTTGGTATTTAGCACAACGTTGTCTTGCGGTATTGAAGACAACGATTAAAGGAGAGCACATGTCCGAGCATTCGCACGACAATAAACCGGGGGAGCTGGAGGAATCTCGACTCGTCGTCGATAATGACTTTGAAGTAGCTCCGGTCAACGACAGACTGTTCGGGTCGTTCGTGGAGCATCTGGGTCGCTGCGTATACGACGGCATCTATGAGCCGGGCCACCCCGAAGCCGATGAAGACGGTTTCCGCAAGGACGTCATCGAACTGGTCAAGGAACTCGGCGCTACCACGATTCGCTATCCTGGCGGCAATTTCGTTTCCGGCTATCGCTGGGAGGATGGCGTTGGTCCTCGTGATGAGCGGCCGCGTCGCCTGGACTTGGCATGGCATTCCACCGAGACCAATCAGTTTGGTCTGCACGAAATGGCGAAATGGCTGGAAAAACCGGCGGCAACGAGCTGATGGAAGCCGTAAATCTGGTACCCGTGGTCTTGAAGAGGCCCTCGACCTGTTGGAATACGCGAATATTCCCGGCGGCACCAAGCTCTCCGAGGAGCGTCGCGCCAATGGTGCCGATCAGCCGTTCGGCATCAAGATGTGGTGCTTGGGCAATGAGATGGATGGCCCGTGGCAGACCGGTCACAAGTCCGCCGAGGATTACGGCACCTTGGCGGCCTCGGTGGCGGCAGGTATGCGCGCCATCGATCCGAACGTTGAACTGGTGGTCTGTGGTTCATCCAGCCACGTGATGGACACCTTCGGCAAGTGGGAAGAAACCGTACTTGAGAAGACGTTTGACAACGTCAACTTCGTCTCCTGCCATGCGTACTACCATCCGGAACTTCAGCCTGATGGCACCCGTGACATGAAGAGCTTCCTTGCCTCGGGCGTCGATATGGACGGTTTCATCAACGATGTCGCCGCCGCCATCGATGCAACCAAGGCCCGGCTGAAGAGCAAGCACGACGTGTTCATCTCGTTCGATGAATGGAATGTCTGGTATCTCAACGAAGAGCCGAGCAAGAATCCGGAAGGCATCGGCAATTGGCCGGTTGCCCCGCGCCTGCTCGAGGATGTGTACAGCGCCGCCGACGCCGTGGTGTTCGGTGATTTGATGATTACCCTGCTCAAGAACGCCGACCGCGTGCACGCCGCCAGCCTGGCCCAGTTGGTCAACGTAATTGCGCCGATTATGACCGAACCGGGCGGCCCGGCGTGGCGTCAGACCACGTTCTATCCGTTCTCGCTGACCGCAAAGCTCGCCAAGGGCGGCACGGTGCTTGAACCGAAACTGGCTTCCGGAACGTATGAAACCGACAAATACGGTGAAGTGCCGACGATCAATTCCGTAGCCGTGCGTGGTGAGGACGGTACGATCAGCGTGTTTGTGGTCAATCGCTCCATGGAAGCGGCCAATGACTTTGCCATCAAGCTGCCGGAAGGATTCGCACTTTCCGCGGTCGAGGCGCAAACCCTGCACGAGGATGATCTGCTGGCAAAAAACACGCTGGAAGACCAGAACCGAGTCGTTCTGCACCCCAACACCACCATCACGTCCGACGCCGATACCGGCACTGTGCGTGTGACCTTGCCGCCGGTCTCCTGGACCGCCGTGCACGTGAAGTGATTCGAGTGACGGTGGCGCATGACAGGGCGCAGTCTCTTATGGTTGCTGTGCCCTGTACAACCACCAAGCAATACCCAAACAATCATCAACATGCCCGGATTGCAGAAAGAGAGGTTCGGATTCGCCACTAATGTAATGTGGCATACCAGTCAAAGGAAGACAATGCCGTCATTCACATCGACTGGAACAATTCGATACCCAACAAAGGAATAAGGAGAAAAGACGGGTATGTAAAAAGCTAGGTTGAAAGCCGGCGGTCAGAAAGTCCCTTGTTCGGATGGCGTGCGTGCGTTTCTTCAACCAGAAAGTTTAACCTCTACGTTCGATCGTCCTGCAGTATTGTCAGAAGGATATTTGCCTAATGGTGCATGGGGTCCAACGGAGGAAAGCTCCTTGGCTGAATTCTGAGGTTGAGGGGTAGATGATTCCGATATGAGGAGGAGATGCTCGACCGACTGTGACTTACCATAATAAGAACATAATGACGCTGTTGAAGGTGTGTCATGTAATAAGCAGAAATGGATTCGAACAATGGGAAACCGCGTAACTATCAAGGACGTGGCGCGTGAGGCGAACGTCTCCATCAAGACGGTTTCCAATGTGCTGAATGACACTGGCAGTATGAGACCGGATACACGTCGCCGTGTGGAAGAGGTGATGCGTAAGCTTGGATATACCGTCAATATTTCGGCGCGTGCAATGCGATCTGGCGGCACAAAGCTTATTGGACTCAACATCTTCGATTTCTCGCAGCCGTTCGTTCCTTTTTTCACTGACAAGGTCATTGAATACGCAAAAGAACGCCATTACGGTGTAGTCATCAACACATATGGTTCCGACGGTGAAGGGTTGGTTGCCAGCGTTGACGAGTCCTATCGTTTAGGGGCGGAAGGATGGATTCTGTTCGTAATGTCGCCGCTCGCGGATGAAGGGGCCGTTCTGGAGCAGCCATATCCGATTGTAACGACCGGAGACCATCTGGCCTACGGGAAAAGCGATTGGATCACCATGCCCAACATTGAATCCATCTCCACGGTTGTAGGAAGATTTTTGGATGAAGGTGCCCAAACGGTTGCTCTGATGGGTGTTCTTCCTGAACTGGTGGATGAGGCAGTGCTGCGTCGTCAGACGGAAGGGACCCAGGCGTTACGCGCCCAAGGATATGTGAAGGCATTTGAAGAGCGCGGATTATCGGTGAATTGGCGGTATGTGATTCCGGCAGAAAGCATGAATCAGCGTGAAGGTATGCGCGTGACAAAAGCTATGCTAGACAAGCTCCCATGCCCGGATGTTGTAGTGTGTCTCAATGATGCCATTGCTTTAGGCGCAATTCATGAATTGCAACGATGTGGTTTGCATGTACCTGACGATGTACAAGTGGTCGGCTTCGATAACGTGCCGGAAGCCGAGTACTCGGTGCCGGCGCTGACCACCATCGATCCTCATATCGATGATTATGCCAAGCATGCCGTTGACATGCTTATCGACCGCATCGAAGGATACTCAGGCCCGGCCCGTACGTACACCACCGATTTCACATTGGTGGAACGTGCCTCAACTCGACTTGCCCACTAGCATCCAACAAGTTCGCATCGGCTTCGTGAGGAGTGTGTGTCTACTCGAACAATTCGGCGTCAGTCGCTGGGTAGCCAAGTTGGAACGCGGTGTAGGCGTGCTTGGCGGCCAGTGCGGCGAGGATGAGCAGCATATCGCTCTCGGTGGAAGATTTCGATTCGGTCACGGCCTTGATCTGCGCGCGGGCGCAGTCCATTTCGATGGCGGCGGCGGTCGGTACGGTTTGGCCACTTGCCTTGTCGGCGATGGTGGTGGGGTTGGCCAGTAGTTGGTCGATGGCATAGACCTTTTGGCGGGGGTCGCTTTGGCCGGAAGAACTGGATTGTGCGCCGGAATCATCAAAATTGCCGTTCGCCAGCGCAACCAACTGCTGCCCGGCGGTCTTATGCATATCACTCAACGCCAACGTAGCCCCAGCGGTCTGTCCTCGTGCGGCCAAGACCTCGATAGCGAATCCGGCGCGATCCTCGGCCACGGCCATCGCATCCAATACCGATCGGTCAACGTTGGCGGACGTGACGCCATCAAGACGCGCCGGCGTCACCTCAGGCGCGGACTGCCCGAATTTATCGGCCAGAAAAGCCATCCATTGCTTGGTCTGCGCGTCACGTAACGTTCCCTCGGCAAAACGACCCGAACAATACCCGGCAACGTCAATCCAAGCCAGGGGGGCGGCCAGACCGGTGGCATACTGCTCTAATAACGGTGTGCCTTCAGCCGGATGGGTGGCGTAGTTCGCCAACGTCATCGCTTTCTCGCAAGGGGTCATTTGAGCTTCCGCCTCGGCCCGTCCGGCCAGTCGCGGCATCGAACACGCCGAAAGCGAACACAGCATCGCGCTCGCGCATAGTGCGGATGCCAAGCGCCGGGTAAACCGTCCTGAAGAGAAGCGTGTCTGCATGGAAACCTACACTAATAGCTAACTGTGACCACTCATAGGCCATGCGCCACATAACTTCATAGGAGGTACGGATCGATGGAACTGGACCTGACAGGAATACACAAGCTCGCCGCCGAGCAAGGAATCGACCCCGGAACTGGATGATGCGCTGGCAGAGGCCCTGCGCCTCGCCTACCTCAAGACCCCGCACGCCGCCAGGCACGCGCGTGTGGAGCTTGACGAACGTTCCGGCAATTTCACCGTCTGGGCCGCCGACGAAATCCCGGTCGAGCCCACCGAGGACGACCCGCACCCCGCTCCCAAGCTGGGCGAGGAATACGACGACACCCCGCGTGACTTCGGCCGTCTCGCCGCCGCCACTGCACGCCAGGTCATCACCCAGCTGTTCCGCCGCGCCGAAGATGAGAAGGTATTCGGCGCGTTCTCCGGTCAGAAGGGCAAGCTCATCACCGGCATCATCCAACAGGATGCTTCCGACCCCTCCAACGTGCATGTCGCGATGGGCGATGTCGAAGCCATTCTGCCTCGCCGTGAGCAGGTGCCCGGCGAACGTTACCGCCACGGCGAACGCATCCGCGTGTACGTGGTGAACGTGGCCCGTGGCATCAAGGGCCCGGAAATCGTGGTGTCCCGCTCCCACCCGGAGCTGGTCCGCAAGCTGTTCGAGCGTGAAGTGCCGGAACTGGTCTCCGGTGCCGTGTCCATCATGGCCATCGCTCGTGAGGCCGGCGCCCGCACCAAGATCGCGGTCAAGGCCAACACCGATGGCGTGAACCCGAAGGGTGCGCTGATCGGCCCCGGCGGCGCTCGCGTGCGTGCCGTTATGGAGAACCTTGGCCCGGAGAAGATCGACATCGTCGACTACTCCGACGATCCGGCCAAGTTCGTGGCAGCCGCGCTGTCCCCGGCTGTGGCCACCGGCGTACAGGTGATCAGCGAGAAGAACAAGACCGCCATCGCCTTCATCCACGACGACCAGCTATCCCTGGCCATCGGCAAGGAAGGCCAGAACGCACGACTGGCAGCCAAGCTGACCGGCTGGAAGATCGGCATCGAATCCGCCGAGGCCCATGCCAAGAAGGTCGCCGCTGAAAAGGCGCCCAGGCTGCGGCCGAGCTGCTGCTCCGGAAGCCGAATAGGCCGCCGGGCTCGAAGGCGAATGATCTTCAGGGCGCATTATTTCCTGATACGAGCCGCGTCAGCAATGGCGCGGCTCGCTGCGTCTACGCTATCCAGCGCTATGAGTATGCTTGATTGGCGTATGTGGGCTGGCGCAGTGTGCGCGAAATCGCCCACACCAGAGACGAGGTAACACGATCATGGTCGCACGATGAGACAGGGTAGGCTTGCCGTCATCACCAACTGACCACGCCCATGCACGCGCGTGGTCACAGAATAGGAGTAATTAGTGGCGAAACCACGCGTATACGAACTGGCTAAGGTTTTGAATGTCGATAGCAAAACCGTGCTTGAGAAGCTTAAGGACATGGGAGAATTCGTCAAGTCCGCTTCTTCTACGATTGAACCGCCGGTAGCCCGGCGTCTGAAGGCAGAGTTCGCCAAGGACAACGCCAAGGGCGATTCCAAGCCCGTGCAGCAGCGCCGCCCGGCCGCACCTTCGGCCCCGGCTTCCACTTCATCTTCCGCACCGACTCCGGCCGCTCCCGCACGTCAGGCATCGCCTGCCTCGGCACATCAGCAGGCTCCGACTCCGGGTGCACCGACACCGCGTCCGCAGGGCGGCGCACGCCCCGGCATGCCGACCCCCGGCCGCCACGGTCAGAACGACAACCGTGAGAATGGTCGCGATAATCGCGAAGGCCGTGAGAACGGTCGTCAGAGTCGCCCGAACGATCGCCGTAACAACGATCGTCGTAACAACCAGGGCCGTCCGAACAATGGCCAGCCGGTTCAGCATCAGAACAACCGCGGCAATGCTTCGGCTCCGCGCCCGCACGCTCAGGGCGGCGCCGGTGCCAATGGCGGCAATGCCGCTTCAAATGCGATTCCGCGCCCGCACGCTCAGGGCCCGCGCCCGGGCAACAACCCGTTCTCCCGCAAGCAGGGTATGCACACCCCGACGCCGGGTGATATTCCGCGTCCGCATCCGATGGCTCGTCCGACTGCTGATAACGGTCGTGGCGGTCGTCCGGGCCGTCCCGGCCAAGGCCAGGGGCAGGGCCGCGGCTTCCGTGGCGGTCGTCCGGGCCAAGGTGGTCAGGGCGGTCCGCGTCCCGGCCAGTGGG
>ENA-OQDE01000107-OQDE01000107.1-human-gut-metagenome-genome-assembly--contig:-NODE-107-length-50981-cov-4.497719_pt1 | contig 50981 bp, 51 predicted proteins | sample MGYA00242768_ERZ504595 | MGnify/ENA primary metagenome ERZ504595 (study PRJEB26092, sample SAMD00036307) | human gut metagenome | host: Homo sapiens | study: EMG produced TPA metagenomics assembly of...
AAAAGAAAATGAGTGGCAGAGTAGAACATTCTTTGAAAAGAATGCCGTCTATTCTGCTTTTTAATTGAAGGGGTGAAAGGGTATGAAGCAAATGGTGACGAGTCTGATCGGAATGTTTGGGAGTGCGGTTACAGTTTTATTTGGAGGCTGGGATATCGCACTGCAGACATTGCTTATTTTTATGGTGATTGACTGGATCACAGGCGGGATTCTTCTGCCGGTGATTTTTAAGAAAAGTCCGAAGTCAGAAAATGGCAGACTGGAGAGTCGTGCGGGCTGGAAAGGCTGTGCCGAAAAGGAATGACATTATTGTTTGTTCTGATCGCAGTCCGTCTGGACCTTTTGATGGGGACAAATTATCTGCGGGATGCCGTGTGCATTGCGTTTATCGCAAATGAAGCATTGTCTATTCTGGAAAACGCGGGATTGATGGGGATGCCCATTCCAGAAGTACTCAGACAGGCAATTGATATTTTGAATGGAAAAGCAGAGAAATATACAGAAAGCAGGGGAGAACGATGAAGAAAGAGGAATTTATTCAGAAAATCGCAGGATATGTAAAGAAATATGCGGCTGCATATGAAATCAAAGTATGCAGTCCCATCATGCACAGGCAATTTTGGAGTCCGGCTGGGGAGAATCCAGGCTGGCGAAAGACTATCACAATTATTTTGGGTTGAAATGTGGGACGAAATGGCAGGGGAAGTCCGTCAATCTGGCAACCTGGGAGGAATACGAAGCCGGAACGCAACCGTGATTTCCGATTATTTCCGGGTATTTGACAATATGGAAGAGGGGGTGAAAGGATATTTTGAACTGCTTCAGCTTCCACGTTATCAAAATCTGAAGGGAATCACAGAACCCGGACGATATCTGGAAACCATTTGGCAGATGGGTATGCGACCAGTTCCGTCTATGTGCAGAAAAATATGGAACTGATTGAGCAGTATCAGTTAATGAAGTATGATGAAAATGCATCGGGAAGAAGCGCTCAGGATGTATTGAACGTGATGCGTTCGTGGATTGGCTACAGTGAAGCAAACGGGAAGTTCCGGCAGATTATTGATCTGTATAATTCGCATCAGCCACTGGCGAGGGGATATGCCGTACAGTATACCGATGAGTGGTGTGATACCGCAGTTTCTGCAGCAGCGATTCAGGCAGACTGTGTGGACTTGATCGGAACAGAATGCGGATGTGAAAAGCATATTGAGATTTTCAAAGAAAAGGGAATCTGGATCGAAGATGGAACCATAGTGCCACTGCCCGGAGATATCATTTTGTATAACTGGGATTTCCAGGTACAGCCAAATGACGGGTATTCCGATCATATCGGGTATGTAGAGTCTGTTTCAGGCCAAATGATCACAGTGATGGAAGGGAATTATAATGAGGCAGTGGCAAGACGAAAAATTCCGGCAGGTTGGGGGCAGATTCGCGGATATGCAAGACCAAAGTATGCAGAGGGCGTGACAGGCAGCCGTCCAAAAGTATTGAGGAAGTTGCCGGGGAAGTGATACAAGGAAAATATGCAAACGGTGAAGAACGAAGAAAGAAGCTGTGTGATATGGGATACGATCCGGATGCTGTTCAAAGGGAAGTAAACAGGCAGTTGAGTCAAAATGAGGCTCCGGCGGAATATTATGTTGTGCAGGAAAATGATACTTTATCAGAGATTGCAAAGCGTTTTGCAACAACTTATCTGGAACTGGCAGCATGGAATGGAATTGCAGATCCGAACATGATCTACGTTGGACAGAAAATCAGGATTCGATGAAGAAATATTGGCAGAAATGATTGAAAAATTACCGTAAAAATTTGATGTGAAAACGTAAAATGTAAAAAATAGACAAAATAAATGAGCAAAATCTATTGTGATAGTAAAGAAAGTACAATTTCTGGTAAATATATTCCATATTAAAGGAGGGAACAGTATAGTACTCTAGAATTCAAGCGGGAAAATCCCAGACATGTAAGGAACCAGAAAAAATAAAGCATTTTCTGGTTTTACTTTCATGTGGAAGAAAAGGAGGAAAATGAGGATGAAAACCAGAAAAGAAGGGAGCAAAGCCAGATTACTCGGACTGTCATGCATGGCGCTTGTGCTGACGGCATTTGGGGTAACAGGAGTCCGTGCAGATGCGGCAGATGCAAAAAAGCACCGCCACTGGTCAATCTGGCAGAGGAAAAGGATGTCAAAGTCACAGTCGGGGAAAATATGAATCTGAAAGATGAGAATTTATTAACCGATGGTGACAAATATTATCTGCAGCATGATGCTACGGGAAATAAAGAGGGAAGCAACTGGGAGAATTATCAGGAGCAAGGAACAGAAGTCACCAGCACCGCAGAAGGGGAAAAAGGTGTGTGGGTGCAGGTGGATTTGGGCGCATCCTATCCGTTGGAAGTCATCAACCTGAAACGACAGGTATATGATGGACAGGCGACAATCGGAAATGGAAATCCGGGAAATCAGGGAAAACGTCTGAAAGGAACCAAGATTTCTTATAAAAATACTGCCATTGTGATTGGAAACGAAGAGGATTTATCGGACGGTCAGATCGTTTATTATGAAGGAAATCCGACACTTCCGGATGGGGTGAAACAGCCGGAGAATGTTTCAAAGCCATACGAAGAAGCGATGGGTGGACAGTGGTTCTATATGGATTATGCAAACAAGAATGGACTTGGGGCCACAGAGCTTGGAACAACAAAAGAGGCACGTTATATCAGAGTGTATACAGAGAATCCAAAAGGTGCCGCAGTAAAATTCATGGAACTGGGTATTTATGGATATGAAAATGAGCAGGATGTGCAGTCACAGGATGGTCCAAGACGTGTGATCGATAACGAACACCCGATGATGATCGCAACAGCGTATTCCAACGATGTCTATCGGATCGGACAGGAAGAAGGACCAGAATTACAGGGTTCTAACACAGTAGACGGAAGATGGAATGCGATTCCGGATGATTTGAAAGAGAATAACGTTTTGCTGCTGCATACAAATAACCTCAGACAGTTTGCACCGGATCATATCGGTCAGGCTTATCTGCAGGCATTCCATGAACATGGGCTGCAGATTGCCTATGAACAGGGAGCGCCGATTATGCTTCTTGGATTGACAGCAGCTGCAACACCGGAAAATGGAGGAACACAGTACAATATTACAGCGGATATGGATTACGGCTGGTTGGATCTGATGTACCGTATGTATCCGAATATGCAGGGTGTGTTCAATACAGAGAACTTCTGGGCAGGTATTCATCCTCCATGCGAAGGAAGCGCTAAGATGCTGGAGATTGCTGACCGATTCGGTGGATTCTTTGTATGGTCAGATCAGGATCACGGTTCTACAGTGACGAATATTGTCAGCAATGCAAATATGAAAAAGGCACTGGAAAAACACGGAGATGCATTCTATTTGATCTATAAGAACACAAGTTCAAATCAACCGGATGATTTGAAAACAAGTAGTTTCTTCCAGGGAAGCTGGCTGGCAGGATATACCGGAGGCTGGGGAATGCTTTCTGATACCTGGGCATGGGACAAGCAGTTCTCAAAACTCTGGCAAGGAGCTGGAAGCTATAACAACTGGCAGAGACTTTGTGGAGAACCGGAAGCATTGCTTGGAATGCAAATGATGAGCACCTATCTGGCGGTGGTGTGATCTACACGTTTGAGTTCCCGGAAATCGTATATGGAACAAGCAACACGAACAGTCCGGCAAATACCCATGTCCTGACAGAACTGTTCCGTTACATTGTCAATCATCCGGCACCTTCCAAAAAGGAAATTATGGAAGAGACTAAAGCGGTCCTCTACGGAAATGTAAGTTCTGATTTTTACAGTGGTTTATCAGGAACACCGACAGGATTCCAGATTTATGAAACAGGACGCTATGGCATTATTCCTGTTATTCCGGCATGGGGAACCAGAGCGGAAGTAACAAAAAAACTGATTCAGGAAGCAGACAAACTGGGCGTAACCCCTCCGAATGTACTGGATGTCAAAGACAAGAATCTGTCCGGACAGGCAAAACAAAAGTATTTCAAAGATCTGTATCCAATCGAATATGTAGGAAATGCATTTGCTGACAAATGGGAGGGCACATGGTATCTCTACAACAATAAAGTTAATACAAATGAAAAGCAGCATGCAATTTTACCTCTGGAAGGGGAAGAAGAAAGCGCACGTCTGAAAGTAGAGATGGAGCCTCACGAATTTATGATCATGAATGAATCTGGAGACGGAACAGCGATGAATATCACGCTGAATAACTACAGGGTAAATAAAGATGAGATTATTTTGATAATAAATTCGGCTTAACGTGGACAGGTGATTTTTCACCGGGACAGACTACAATTAATGGAAAATTATCAGTATATAAATATATGGATGAGTACAATGTGGTAAATGCGCCGGAAGGAAAATTGTCTCCGGAAGATAATGAACTGCGTACCACTACATTTGAACTGACAAAACTGGCGAAGAAACCAGAAGTGAAGGTTGTAAAGGGACAGCAGCCGGACACAGACGGACAGCCGCAGTACACAGAACCAAAAGTAGAATTTAACGAAGAAACAGGAAAAGCAGTTATCACGATCCAGACAAACGGCTGGGTGGATCTTTCCATTACAGGTCTGGAGTTTGTATATGATGAGAATGCACAGAAAATAGAAGATGAGCCGATCAAATCTGAGAGAACCAATCTGGCAAGAGGCAAAAATGTGAGCTTTTCAGAAGATGCAAGTGAAGCTTCCAGAAAAGACGATGCTGTAGATGGAAATAAGACGAATCGTGATAACTACTCAGATCCGGGCGGAAATACTGGAGGCGCGCACTGGCTGCAGGTAGATCTTGGTGGGTTACATCATGTCGAGGAAGTGAATCTGTATCGGTATTGGGATGGTACACGTAAATATCATGATACCGTCGTACTTCTGTCACCGGACAGTTCCTTCGACCCAACTAAAACGTTGGTACTGTGGAACGGAAATCGGGATGAAAACAAAGAGTGGCCGGCAGCTCTGAACGGTGAGACAGGAAAGACACATAAGCTTCCACGAGGAAATCAAGAAGAATATGTAGAAACTCAAAACGGAAAAACCATGAAAGTGTATGGTGAAAGTGTATCTTGGTTGGATCCAAATACAAAAACACCATTGCCGAAAGAAGGAGAACGTTTTGATGCAGGATACATCCGTGTATATATGAACGGAAGTACAAAGGGAGATACAAACCACGTTGTAGAACTGGAAGTAATGGGCGAAACAGGGGATGTGGTGATCAAAGATGAAGAAGCACCAACTGTGCCGGGCAATCTGAGAGTCGTATCTCCGAAGGCATCGGAAGCAGAAATTCGTTTCCTTCCGTCAGTAGATAATACAGGAGTCGAAAAATACAAAGTAAGCTGGAGTAAAGGCGGAGAACAGGTTGGTTTCCGTGAAGTTACACAGACTGCGCTGATCTTAGATCCGTTGGAGGCTGGCAGCGAGTATACTGTTCAGGTAAAAGCTGTGGACAGATATGACAATGAATCTGAAGCGGCAGAAGTATCCTTTACAGCAATGGATATTCAGGTAAGCGCAGATGTTGCTTCCGGACAATATGATTCTGCACAGCAGGTGACATTGACAGCAGGTGAAGGAGCAGAGATTTATTATACTCTGGACGGTAGTCAGCCATTTGAGAAAAATAAAGAAGTTTCTGAGTCCGCTAAAAAATATGAAGGACCGATTACAGTCGAGAAAAATACAATTCTGCGGGCAGCAGCAAGAAAAGATGGGGTAGAGTATGGAACAGGTTCCTGGTATTACCTGATCGGAGCGCAGAGTCAGGACAACTGGGAAACACCGAAAGCTCCAAGCGACGTGAGAATTGACAGCAAATCTTCGTCTTCTGCAAATATCAGCTGGGCTGCGGAAGAACCGGGATGTACATACCGTGTGTATGCAAATGGTAAGATGGTATGGGAAGGAAAAGAATGAATCAGACGATTCAGGAGCTGACCCCGCTTACTACATATCAGGTTTATGTAACTGCAGTAAATGAGAGAGGAATTGAGTCTCTCCGTTCAGAAACAGTAGAATTAGTCACTATGGCACAGTAGATAGTAGGAGGGAAAAAGATGAAAATAAAGAAATTAACTGCGTACCTGCTGATGTCCGGAATGATTTTAGGAACGATGAGCAGCGATCTGTATACGATCAAAGCGCAGGCTGTAGAAACAATAGAAGAAACAGAGGATAAGACACCGGAAAATGAGACACCTCAGGTACCGGAAACTCCTGAACAGCCGGAGACAGAACCAGAGAATGAAGAGGTGCCGGAAGCAGCACCGGCGGGAGAAATTGAACTTTCTGCAGAACAGTTTCCGGATCAGGTGATACTGACATTTGCAGGAACCTGCGACAAAGATGGAAATGGAAGCCTGTCGGAAGCAGAGTGCATGGAAGTGGAAGAACTGGCAATGCCGAATGCAGGAATTACCGATTTAAAAGGTGTGGAGAATTTCCGGAATTTGCAGCGCGTGGATGTCAGCCAAAATGCGATTGGGGATTTTGCACCGGTAAAAGATCTGTCATCTCTGCAGATTTTGAAAGTAAACGGAAATCCGGCTTCCGTGCTGGATGTGACAGGATGCAGCAGTCTGAAAAAGCTGTATGCTCAAAACAGTACATTTTCAGAGCTTCATGTGACAGGACTTGGAAGTCTGGAAGAAGTACGGATTGAAAATAATCATCTTACAGATCTGGATCTGACAGGCCTGACTTCACTGCGAGCATTAAGCTGTTATGGAAATCAGCTGCATACACTGGATGCAAGACCGGCAGCGGCTCTTGAAGTGCTTCAGGCAGACAGTAATGGAATGGAAAGCCTTCTCGTAGAAGGACTTGGAAATTTAAAAACACTCCATTGTCAGAATAACAACCTGCAGCAGATTTCACTCTCAGGTCTGGGAGCATTGGAGGAATTTAACGCAGCAAATAACAGTCTGACAGAACTGATCGTGGATGAAGCAACTGCATTAAAAACGGTTCTTGCAGGAAATAATCAGTTATCCGGAGAGTTCCGTTTCGGAACAGCAAAACAGGTCAGTGTGGAAAACAACCAGATCACAAATCTGATCGGGGCAGAAGAAAATATTGCATACTTAAATTTTAACAACAACCAGCTTACCAGTCTTAAGATGGACAGTGCTGCGCCGGAACGTGTTTATGGAAACGGAAATAACCTGTCACTGCTGCAGTTTGGAGATGTTTCAAACCTGAAAACATTGTATTGTGCAGAGAATCATCTGGCATGGACAGAGTCAGGAAAGGCTCTGGATTTACAGTTATCTCCGCAGACGATCGAGTTAAAACGGAAATATGACGGTGAAAAGTACTGGACAGATTTAAATGAGGTACTGACACCTCAACAGCTGCAGAGAACGGAAGTTCTGATGGGAGAAAACAGTCAGATTGCTTCATTTGACAAAGAGAGCGGAAAAGTATTCTATACAGGACCGGCTTCTGCACTGGAATATTATTTCACAGCAGGTGATGTCGGAGAAGACGAAGGAAATGCACGGATGCTGGTGCAGGCAAAACTGACAGAAGAAACGCACGTTCCGGGTGCACAGGAAATCTTAAACGACATCCTGGCAAACAATAAGATTCCATCAGAAGTGAAAGCAGGAACAGAAAGACTGGTTCTGCCGGAAGTTCCGGAAGGAAGCAAGATCGAGATCGTGGCAGTGAATCCGGAAGGAATCATCGGACTGGATGGAAAGGTAACAACACCGGAAAACGATACGGATGTGATCGTGACCATTCAGGTAACGGATACAAACGGAGCAACAGCCAAAGCTGATGTGAAGGTTCTGGTCAGAGGAGAAAAAGCAGATCCGGACGACGATAACAACGGAAATGATAACAACAACGGAAATGATAACAACGGCGGAAATGACAACAACAGTGGAAACAATAACGGCGGAAGTCATAACAATGGAAGTACATCCGGTTCACACTCTCAGAGTGTGCAGACAGGAGACAATGCCAATGTGATCATGTGGGCAGTACTTCTGGTGGCAGCAGTAGCAGCTGTTGGCGCAGTAGTGATTATCAGAAGAAAGAAAAAATAGGTTGAAGTAGATGAAAACCTGTCGTATGCTTAGAGCAGACGGCAGGTTTTGTGATAGAAATAGCAGACGGCAGAGGACGTATTATGTACTGCATGCTGATTGTAGACGATGAAGATCAGGAACGTTTAGAATCCAATCTTTTCTGAAGAAGGCAGGGATTGACTCTATATGACCAAGGTGAATAATTATTCTCTGCAGAAATATTTGATCACTGGTATTGTCGTGGGAAGTGTAAAAGAATAAACAAAAAGAAGGGAAGTTGTTATGCAGAAGATATACAGAATCAAGACATCACCCTGTGCGAGACAGGAAAATATGATTATAGGAAATCAATACAGAATCACAGTACTTACGGAAGGGCTGGTGAGACTTGAGTACAATGCAGATGGAGAGTTTGAGGACAGAGCCACGCAAATGGTCTTATACCGGGATTTCCCCGAGGTGGATTACCGCGTCATTCATACAGAAAACGGGATAGAGATCAATACCTCCCGCCTACATCTTGTATATGATGAAAAAGAGTTTTCATCTGGCGGTCTTAGTATACATGTGAAAGGAAGTGTGAACAGTACCTGGCACTATGGAGAACAAATCTGTGATCTTGGTGGTACAGCGCGGACTCTGGATGGAGTTGATGGAGAGATCAGATTGGATCATGGTGTTGTGTCGAGAAATGGATTTTCTCTTCTGGATGACAGCAACTCCCATGTATTACTGGAAGATGGATGGATCAAGTCGAGAAAAAAAGGGGGAAAGGACCTTTATTTCTGGGGATATGGTCACGATTATAAGGAGGCTGTTGCTGACCTGATCCGTCTTTGCGGAAAAACACCTATGTTGCCGAGATTTGCACTTGGCAACTGGTGGAGCAGATTTTACCGATATAATGAAGAGAGTTATCTTTCGCTTATGGATCGATTTGAGCAGGAGAATCTTCCATTTACAGTTGCAGTGATTGATATGGACTGGCATCTGGTGGATATCGATCCCAAATATGGAAGCGGATGGACCGGATATACGTGGAACCGGGAATTATTCCCAAATCCAACACGATTTCTGGACAATCTACATACAAGAGGGATGAAAGTGACTCTGAATGTACATCCTGCAGATGGAGTGCGCGCCCATGAGGAGATGTATGTAGAGATGGCAAAAGCTCTGGGAGTAGATTATGCGAATGAGGATCCGATTTTATGTGATCCGGCAGATCCCCGATTTTTGGAAGCATATTTTCAGTATCTGCATCATCCGAGAGAGGAAGAGGGGGTTGACTTCTGGTGGATCGACTGGCAACAGGGGGAAGTTTGCAGGGATGAAGGACTGGATCCACTCTGGATTTTTAATCATTTTCATTTCCTGGACTCTGCAAGAGAGGGGAAAAGACCTCTGACATTTTCAAGATATGCAGGGCCTGGAAGTCACAGATATCCAATCGGATTTTCAGGAGATACCATCGTAACCTGGGAATCTCTAGATTTTCAGCCTTATTTTACACTTACGGCTTCGAATATAGGATATGGTTGGTGGAGCCATGATATCGGTGGTCATATGCTGGGATATAAGGATGATGAAATGACGGTAAGATGGGTACAGCTTGGCATCTATTCGCCGATCATGAGCTTCATAGTTCCAGCAGTGAATTTAATGGAAAAGAACCATGGCGTTATAAGAAAGAAGCAGAAATGGTGATGGATCATATGCTGCGGGAACGGCACAGGATGATCCCGTATCTTTATACAATGAATTACAGGAGCTATTGCGAAAATAAACCTTTGATATCACCCATGTACTACAACTGGCCGGAATGTAATGAGGCTTATGAAAAGAAGAACCAGTATCTCTTCGGAACTTCTCTGATGGTTGCTCCAATAACAGCACCGCGGATAGAAAAAATAAATATGGCGAAAGTACAGGCATGGCTGCCAAAAGGACGTTGGTATGATATTTATACAGGAATGATATACGATGGGGACAGAATTCTGGATCTGTACAGAGGGATTGAGAGTATTCCCGTTTTTGCTTCCGCAGGAAGTATTCTTGCGTTTACAGACGAAATCAGTGCAGTGCAGGCACAGAAAAATCCAAATTCCTTACATCTCATGGTCTATGCAGGGCAAAATGGTGAGTTTGAGCTGTATGAAGACGACAATGTGTCCTGTGCATATGAGGAGAGAATCTGTTGTACAACGAAGATGGTGTATTGTGAAGATGAAAAACCAATCTTTACAATATATCCGTCTGCAGGAAATCGGGACCTGATTCCTCAGAAACGGAGTTATACAGTTGAAATGACTGGTTTTGAAAATTCCGGTGAAACGGTCGTGGTCAGAAAAAATGGTGTAGGAACAGATGCTCAGATATCTTATGACAGATGGAAAAAAGCAATTGTAGTAGAGATACCAGAGACAGAAACAGATGCGATGATCGAAGTGAGTTTGGAACATACGGCTTCCGGAGCCAGAAATGATGTTGTGGAGAGATGTTTTGATTTTCTGAATCAGGCAGAGATAGAATTTGTGCAGAAAGACAGGTTATACGAACTAATACGGTCAGAACGTCCGGCTGCGGGGATTTTGTCAGAACTGTTTGCAATGGATATCAGCAGAGATTTAAGAGGTGTTCTGGTTGAAATTCTTACGGCACAGATTGTGTAAATACTGACAGAAAAAATCGTTTCACCTCATTGACAACTCCTGATACGAGTGCTACTATGATGATATCAAAATGATATCAAATAAATTCATATGAGGAGGACAAGAATATGGATGGAGAGAAAAGTGTAGTACAAGATGAAAAAGTATTGAAAGCAAAGAGTGGATATGCCATGCTTTTACTTGGTATCATCGGGATGCTGCTTGGTGTGGCTGTGATCATTGCGGGATGCATGGTGTTTGGTCAGACAGGTGAGACGAATACGGCGCTGTTGGCAGGTTCTATTATTCTTGGAGTGTTACTGATTGTGGGATTTATACTCGAACTTTGCGGATTGAGAGTATTGAATCCAAATGAAGCCTATGTATTTGCCCTGTTTGGAAAATATTACGGAACGATCAAGACAGCCGGATTTTTCTGGGTAAACCCATTTTGTGAAGCGATCAACCCATCTGTACGTCCGGCAGCACCGGTTGTTACATCCTCAGGCCTTGCCAATCCGGCAGCTCTCTCAGGAAAAGCAAAGAAAGTGTCATTGAAGACACTGACGCTGAACAACGAAAAGCAGAAAGTCAACGATGAACTTGGAAACCCGGTAGAGATCGGCGCAGTAGTGATCTGGAAAGTGACAAATCCGACCAAAGCTGTGATCAATGTGGAGAACTATAAGAATTATCTGTCCATTCAGTGCGATGCGATTATCCGTAACACGGCAAGAATGTACCCATATGATACCAGTGAAAAAGGAGATGAAAAGTCCTTAAGAGGAAGCTCCCAGGAGATTGCTGAGATCATGTGCAAAGAATTGCAGGAGAAAGTTGAGAATGCGGGAATCAAGATTCTGGAAGTCCGCATCACACATCTTGCTTATGCACCGGAAATTGCATCTGCAATGCTGCAGAGACAGCAGGCGGCAGCGATCATTGATGCAAGACAGAAAATCGTGGAAGGTGCTGTCGGCATGGTAGAGATGGCACTTGACAAATTGAACGAGAATGATATTGTAGAGTTGGATGAAGAAAGAAAGGCAGCGATGGTGAGTAACTTACTGGTCGTACTTTGTGGAAACAAGGATGCACAGCCGATCGTAAACAGCGGAAGTCTGTATTAGGACGATTGTGTACAGCATATATTAAAATAGTTAGAAGGTGGGACACATTTGGAAAATGAAAAGAAAGAAAAAGTAAAGTGAAAAAACAGGTTCCACTGAGACTTTCCAAGGAGCTTTACGATGAGATCGCACAGTGGCAGAGGATGAGTTTCGTTCGATGAACGGACAGATCGAGTATCTTCTGACAGAGTGTGTGAAGTGGCGGAAGCGGTCTGGAAAGAAGGATGAGTAATACCATTTATATACAGAAAAGCTAGGGATGTCGTTTGACATCCCTGTTTTTAACTGTATTTTGCCGCATATTCTTTTGGAGAACACCCGCAGGCTTTTTTGAATTTCTTACTGAAGTAGTACACATCCGAATATCCGGATGTCTCTGCAACTTCGGAAATTTTCATCGTGCCTTCTTTCAGAAGTTTCTGAGCAGCGCTGATCCGGATATCGGAAATGTACTGGAGTACAGAGGTATGTTGTACTTTTTTAAATACGCTTCCCAGGTAGGAAGGATGCAGCTGAAAATTCGCAGCCACCTGAGAAACGGAAAGGGAAGCATCTGTATAATGATTTCCGATATATTCCATGACCCGGCGGCAGAGTGCGATATCTGACGGAACGGCGTCCATTTTCTGAATGCACTGCAGTCCGTAAAACAGAACTTCATTTTTCAGGTTCTCCAGAGAATGTTCGGTATCCAGTATGGAAGCGGAGAACTCGGTTACGGGCTGAGCCAGATTTTCCGGAATATGAAAATACACATGGTACACAACAAAAATCTCGTGGATCACAAGGGAAAGATACTCACTGTTTTTCTTCTGACTGATGGAAAGGAACAGTGTTTCCAGATATTCCAGCAGATCTTTGCGGTTCTGGGCGTGCAAAACGGTGATAAAGTGCTTCCGCATTTTTAAGAGTTCCTCGGAAAATCCTGGCCTTTCCGGATGAGAATAGCTGATGCAGAGATTGGATTCCCGGGAAAAATAGCGTTCTGTCAGAAGGTGCAGGCAGCGGGTGTAATATGGCTTCCAGTCGGTTGTAACAGGAAAGATATTTTCAATGTACAAAAATGTATATTCGTTTTGCTGTGCAATAAAATCCGTAAAACAACTTCCGATATGGAGTAGTTTTTCTTTGTCGGAGAGGAAAATCTGAAGCATGTAGATGTATTCGCTTTCCTGCATATATTCGCAGAGAAAATCCTGCCTGCGCAGACGATCCACCAGCTGTAATACTGCATCGTGAGTGTGTTCCGAAACATAGACACTGCAATAGATGCTGTATGCCAGATTTTCAAATTCCGGATGCTGTACACACAGATCGGAATAGGAAAGCACACCGTCCCGGATATTGGCAAGCATACTGCACAGATGAAAGTGCTCATAATGCTTTAATGTATGGCGGGTCTGCTCTTCGGAATGAATGGCCTGAATACATTCAGACAGCGCCCGCTCCAGTTCTTCGGCGGCAACCGGCTTTAGCAGATATTCTTTTACCCCGTACCGGATCGCGGTGCGCGCATATTCGAAATCATTATAGCCCGATAAAATGAGGATATGCACAGAAGGAAAATGCTCTTTGATATATCTGGCAGTTTCGATTCCGTTCATATGCGGCATTTTGATATCCAGAAGCAGCAGATCCACGGGTTCTTTTTCCAGATGGTCGATGACCTGCTGTCCGTTTTCGGCTTCTCCGGCAAAAATAAGATTTAGTTTTTCCCAGGGTATGATCTTTTTAATACGCTGACGAATAAAATATTCATCATCTGCAATCAATAGTTTCAATGACATGGCAATCCCTCCTGTTTGGGTAATGTGATCACGGTGATGCAGCCGCCGGTTTGGGGACTTTCCATAGATAGTCCATAACCCGGTCCGTAGTAGAGCAAAATTCGCTGCTGGATACTTTTGATTCCGAAGTGGTCGGCATCCTGCTGCCAGATTTTTTCGTAGTCTTCTTTTGAAAATCCACGTCCGTTGTCTGAAATCGTAAACCGGATACAATCCCCAGTATCTTCCGCCTCAATATGAAGGATTCCGTGCCGGTCAAGTCCCTTGATCCCATGGTAAATACTGTTTTCCAGAATCGGCTGAAGCAGCAGTTTGATGCAGCTGTAGTTTTTTAACGCTTCCGGGCAGGTGATGGTGAAATCGAATTTATGGAAATAGCGAATTTGCAGGATTTCCAGATATGCTCTGGAAATTTCCAGTTCCTGTCCGATGGAAATATGCATCTTTCCATTGCTTAAGCTGGAGCGGTAAAAAGAAGAAAGATTCATAACAAGCTGAATCAGAGTTTCTTTTTCATCAAGCTCCGCCAGAGCGCAGATGTTATCCAGAGTATTGTAAAGAAAATGAGGATTTACCTGCTGCTGAAGGAGGCTTAAGGAAAGCTGCTGTTTGAGTTTTTCAGCTTCGATCAGGTCGTCTCTCATTTTCGTCTGGATCGCGATCATACTGTTGAAAGAGCTGAGAAGCGAAGCAACCTCGTCATTACACGGAATCTCACGGATTGGAACCCAGTTTCCCTCCTTGACTGTCTGAATATGCGAGATCAGATAGCTTAACGGATAAGTGACTTTCTGTGCAATATGGTGAGAAGCAAATACACAGAGCACCATAACCAGTGCGGCAATCAGCAGAGACAGGCAAAACATCGCGAACAGAGGCGCCAAAAAGCTGACGATCGGGATCTGGTTTAAAACATACCAGTCAAGGGTAGAAAAAGGTGTGAAAAACAACAGATTTCCGCCTGCAAAAAATACTGGGAATTCAGATTTTTAAGAATGAGATCCATATATTCATACTGGCTGTCCAGTTCGGGATTGCCGTTACTGCTCTGGACCTGTCCGTTTTTATCGATCAGAAACAGTTCATTGGTTGTATTGTATTGTTTATAAATGCCGGAAATCTGTGTTTCTGGTATGGAAAGCTCTACATATCCGAGCATTCGTCCGGAATTGATATTATAGAACGGGCGAATGTAGAGAGGACTTTTACCTCTTTATGTCTGTCGTTCAGGTGTCGTTTCATACCAACCCGCCAGACAGGAGAAAGGGCCGGATCACAGAGATTCATCTGACTTGAGTTCGGCTCGGTAGATACCAGAAGAAGTCCCTGATCAGAATACAGACTTACAGAATGGATGAACGGTGTGGACTGTATGATCTGCCGGATATGCTGCTTGACATTGGTTGTTGCATTGGAAGAATACTTTGCGGCAAGATAGTCTTTCATATATTCCTGTACAGTGTCATCAGACAGGATAGTTTTGGAATAATTTTCCGTGGCATCCAGATAATATTGAAATTGTCCGGAAATATAGCTGAGCTGCTGCAGAGCATTTTTCCCTTCCAGTTGAAAAGAATGCTTCAGAAATAAACCAGAAATCCCTAAAAAAAGCAAAACCATGAACAGGATAGAAGTCATGGATATGCTTCGGAAAAAGCTAAAGCTGATGGAATTTTTGTTGTGTTTGATCTTTTTCATTGCAGGAATTCTCCATAGTATAGTCGATGTAACAGAATTAAAATCATTATAGAGAATGTAGGAAGAAATGTCAAAATAAGTTTATTTGAGATTCCATATTGAAAAAGAACAAAAAATATAGAAAATGAACATTGTGAAAAACCCGCTTATTTTCTATACTAGGTGCATCACATAAATGTTTCAAAGGAAAACGGAGGAAAAAGGAATGAAATTGAAAAGAATCACAGCGGCGCTGCTGGCAGGAGTGATGTGCGTGGGACTTCTGGCAGGATGCGGAAGCAAAGGGGACGGAGACGAAAAAGGTTCAGGCGATAAGATTACGATTCGTCTGTTGACAAGAATGGCAGGAACGACAGCGCAGGTGGATATTTACAATGATATTCTGGATGAATTTAAAGAGAAACATCCGGAAGTGACGATCGTTGATGATTCACAGGGGGATGAATCTGCATTCAACAATATTTTATCGACAGATATTGCATCTGGAACAATGGCAAATATTTTCCGTATCCAGGGTGTTGCCAATCTGTCAGAATATATCGATAACGGGCTGATCCTGGATGTACAGCCATATTTAGACGAAGATCCGGAATGGGGCGGCGGATTTACAGAGGGAGCGCTCTCTTATTATCAGGTGCCTGGAAAAGAAGGAACTTATGCGATTCCGATGGAATCCGGGCTGATCGGAGTTTATTACAACAAAGATTTGTTTGAAAAAGCAGGCGTGAAGGAATTCCCTGAAACATGGACAGAATTTCTGGATGCGATCAAGAAGTTAAAAGCCAGCGGTGTGATCCCAATCGCAATGGGAACACAGACAACTTATATGGCAGGACATCTTCATGATCAGATATTCTACAAATGGCTCGGAACAGATGCTGCGAAGAAGTTAGGTTCCAGAGACATGAAATGGACAGATCCGGAAGTGGTAGAGACACTCCAGTTTGTACAGGATCTGATCGATGCAGGCGCATTTGACAAAAATGCAGCAGGTATGACAGACAATATTGCAATGACACAGTTCCAGCAGGGAGAAGCTGCGATGGTAATCACAGTCCATGGAATATCGGAACTTTTGAAGATCCGGCAGAGACACCGGTATGTGACAGCATTGAAGTTGCAAAATTCCCATACTTTGAAGAAAAACCGGAGTTTAAGAATGAAGATATGCAGACATTGTCTCCGTATATGATCAGCGGAAAACTGGAAGGAAAAGAACTGGAGCTTACACTGGAACTCGTAAAAATGCTGACAGACAAAGATGCAGCGAAGAGATTTGCAGAGGAAGCAGCCTTCCTGATCCCGAGAACAGACATTGATCTGGATGAAAGTGCGATCTCTCCACTGTTTGCCAAAAATGTAGAGCTTGGCGGAACATCTGAGGGAATCGGAGTCGATGTATTTGATTTTGATCCGCTGGCTTCTATGCAGGATCGAACAAGAAACTCTATCTCAAGCATGTTCACCGGAGAAAAACCGGACAGCGTTGCAAAAGAGATTCAGAGTGAGATTGATAAATAGGTATCAATAAAATAGGACGTACAAAAATGCCCTGTCAGCTTTGTGCAGGGCATTTTTTTAAAGAACAGGAGGTTTCCGGATGATAAAGTTAAAAAGTAAAAAGACAAGAATGGGCATTATGCTGTTTCTTGTTCCGGCACTTGTGATCTATCTGGTATTTCAGATTATTCCGATTATCGGTTCCATCTATTTTTCTCTGGTTGACTGGAACGGAATTGCAGGATCTGCGCCGAAATTTGTAGGACTGAAAAATTATATCGATGCATTTCACAATGCAGATTTTATTCTTTCTTTAAAGAACATGGCAAGAATGGTCATCATCAGTGTGATCTGTCATACCCCGATCGCACTTTTGATGGCAGTTGCGATCAATACAAAGTGTAAAGGCTACCGGATCTTTAAGGCGTTGTTCTTCGTACCGACTGTATTCCCGCTGACTGCAGTTGGTCTGATGTGGTATTTCATCTTCATGCCGACCGGATCTTTCAACTCTCTGCTGGAAGTGATCGGACTCAGCGATCTGGTGATGCCATGGCTGGTAGATCCTGCAACAGCGATGAATACGATCGTATTTGTCAATGTCTGGGCAGGTGTTGGTTATTACATGGTTATTATTTTAGCCGGTCTGACGACCATCCCGGATGATGTATATGAAGCGGCAGCGATCGATGGAGCAACATCGATCCAGAAATTCTTTAAGATCACAGTTCCGATGCTGAAACCGATCCTGGCAATGTGTATTCTGATGGATATCATCGGATCTGTCAAAGTATTCGATCTTGTATTTGCCATGACAGGAGGCGGACCGAACGGTCTGACCAACCTTCCGACAACATTGATGTACAATGAGGCATTTAAGTACAACCATTACGGAGTAGGAAGCGCGATCGGAATCATTATCATGGTGATCTGTATTGTGGGTACGGTTGGAAGCAATCTGATCACAAGCAGAAAGAAAGCGGAGTAGGGGGAAGAACACATGAAAAAGAAAGTAAAAACTCGTAAGAAAATTACGCTGCAGAGTGTGATCATGTATATTCTGCTGATTTTGACAGCGCTGATGTTTGCAACCCCGATGTTGTTTACCCTTTTGTCTTCCATTAAGACAAAAGTAGAAATTTTTGCGAAACCATTCTCCTGGCCGGAAGTCCCGCAATGGTCCAACTATGTGGAAGCCTGGACAAGTGCCAACATGAGTCACTACTTTTTAAACAGTTTGATTCAGGCAGGAGCGACAGTGATCGTACTTGCGATCGTGTCTACAATGGCAGCCTACGTACTGTCCAGATTTGATTTTAAATGCAACAAATTTTTACTGTTATTCTTTATGCTGGGAATGATGGTTCCGGTACATACTGTACTTGTTCCGGTTTCTTACATTATCGGAGCGCTGAATCTGAAAAATAATATCCCGGCGCTGGTTATGATCTATGTGGCATTCAGCTTCCGTTCAGTATTCTGGTCGTGACCAACTTTATGAAGGGTGTGAACCGTTCTCTGGAAGAAGCAGCTCTGATCGATGGAGCAACCTATTTCCAGATTTATAAAAATGTGATGCTGCCGATGACAGTACCGGCGATTTCCACGATTTCTATTTTTAACTTCCTGGGTGCATGGAACAACATTCTGTTCCCGCTTCTGTTTATCAATGACAAGAACTTAAAGCCGATCGCACTGGGACTTCTGAACTTCAACGGAGAGCGTGGAAGTGATTATGGCCCGTTGATGGCGGCAATCGTGATCACAGTTGCTGTTCCGCTTGTGATCTACCTGTTATTCCAGGAGAAAGTAGAAGGTGGTCTGGCAGCGGGAGCTGTGAAAGAATAGGCATGAGGAGGAAAATAAAATGAGCAAGATCAGATACAGACAGGTGCATCTGGATTTTCATACAAGTGAGTACATACCGGATATCGCAGCAGATTTTGACAAAGACGAATTTGCAAAGACATTGGAGGAAGCACATGTAGATTCCATTACATGTTTTGCAAGATGTATCATGGATGGCTGTACTATCCGTCAAAAAAATTCCCGGAGCTCATCCACCCGGGATTGAAGAACAAAAACTTTTTACTGGAGCAGATCGAGGCGTGTCATAAGAGAGGGATCAAAGTGCCGGTTTATACAACTGCACAGTGGGATGGAAGAATTATGCGGGAACATCCGGAGTGGCTTTCTGTGGATGAAAACGGAGAATTTATTGATACCCAGGGAGTTCCGGCGCCGCATTTTTATCACACGATCTGTCTGAACAGCGGTTACAGACAATTTTTCAAGGATCAGCTTCAGGATATGATCGAGGTGATCGGCGTGGAAAATCTGGATGGAATTTTTATGGATATTCTGTTCCAGGTAGACTGCAAGTGTGAGCATTGTGTGAGGAAGATGCAGGAGCTTGGAATGGATACCGAATCCAAAGTGGAACGGATGCGGTACGCAGAGCATATGCTGGATGAATTTAAGACGGAGATCAGCGAATTTATCCACAGCATGGCGCCGGAGGCAACGATCTTTTACAATGGATCTCATGTGGGACCAAGAAGCAAGAACAGTTTTAAAGAATACAGCCATCTGGAGCTGGAATCTCTGCCAAGCGGCGGCTGGGATATGATCACTTCCCGGCAACCAGCAGATATGCCCGTAATCTCGGAAAAGAGATGATTGGAATGACCGGAAAATTCCATACATACTGGGGAGATTTCCATTCTCTGAAAAATCAGGCAGCGTTGGAATATGAATGTTTCCATATGCTGGCAGTGGGAGCAGGATGCTCCATCGGAGATCAGCTTCATCCAAGAGGTGTGCTCTCCAAAGGCGCTTACGACCTGATCGGGAATGTTTACAAAAGCGTAGAGGAAAAAGAGCCGTATTGTCGGGATGTCAAAGCACGGACGGAGATCGCAGTGATCACACCGGAGGAATTCTATCCGGAGGATGCAAAGGATTCTGTTCTGTCACCATCTTTGATCGGAACGGTGCGTATCCTGCAGGAGTTGGGCTATCAGTTTGATATTATTGACAGTCAGATGCCGCTGGATGATTATCAGGTAGTGATTCTTCCGGACTGCATTTATTATAATGAAGATCTGAAACAGAAGATGGAAGCATATCTGGCACAGGGTGGTCATGTGATCGGTTCTTTTGATTCCTGTCTGCCAAAAGACGGAAGTGAGAGCATTTACGGTGTGGCATTTGAGAAGGAATCGGAATATTACAGAGAATTTGTGATGCCGAATGACGTGATCGGAAAAGATCTGCCAAAAGAAGAGTTTGTCATGTACTTGAGAGGATATGATGTAAAACCGGTACATGCAGAAGTGCTTATGGATAAGATAGAGCCGTATTTTGACAGAAAAGGAAACACCTTCTGTTCACACCAGCATGCACCGTCTTCCGGGAAAGTGGGAAGCCCGGAGGTGACGATCTGGAACAATGCGCTGTATTTCTCCCACCCGGTTTTTGCACTGTACCGTAAAAATGCGGCAAGATGGTGCAAGCTGATGGTGAAAGATGCGCTGGAATATTTCATCGGAGAAAAGCTGGTCAAATATGAAGGCCCGTCTACACTGAATATTCAGTTGAATGCGCAGGAAGAGAAAAACAGAGATGTTCTGCATATCCTGCATTATATTACGGAGAAGAGATCGGAAGATATCTATACCGTAGAAGACAAGATTCCTTTGTATGATCTGGAAATTCAGGTAAATACAGATGGAAAACAGGTAAAAGAAGTCAGAAGTGTTCCGGATGAAACGCCGCTTTCTTTTGTTCAGGAAGGCAAATACGTTAAATTTTCGGTAAAAAAAGTAGACGGACATCAGATGATTTGTATTCAATATTAAAAGAAGGGGATGTTCTGGAAATTTGTATAGGGATACAGGTTTTCAGACATCCCTTTTCTACAGGAGGTTCAAGGTGGAAGCAAAAAACTGGAAGACAGAAAAAGAGACCATCATCCGTTGTGTGCTGTTAAATCTGGCAGGCGTTTTTATTTATGCGGTTGGAATCAACAGCTTTGCGGCGCCGCACAAGATTGCACCCGGAGGGGCAAGCGGCATTGCGATCCTGATCAATTATCTGACAGGATGTCCGATCGGTCTGTTTGTCTTTGTATTTAATATTCCGCTGCTTCTGATCATTGTGGTCAAAAAATATTTTCCGCGTTCTTTCGTGTTTCGCACCCTGCGTCTACGGCCCTGCTCTCCATTGTAACAGATCTGGTGATCGTCAGGATTCCGGTATACAAAGGAAATCCTCTTCTGGCGGCTATGTTTTGCGGAGCCATGATGGGGATCGGTCTGGCGCTGGTGCATATGGGACAGTCCAACACCGGGGGCATTTCTCTTCTGGGACTGATCATGCAGAAATGCAATCCGCAGTTTCAGGTAGGCGCCTGGATCTCGGGATTGAATATTGCGGTTGTACTTGCCTCTGCAATGGTATATCGTAATATTGAAAGCTTATTATATGCGGTTGTGACGGTGTATATTTCGGGAATGTTCATGGATCATATGCTGGAGAATGCAGATGCAAAAAATCTGATGATCGTGATTGCCGAATCTACCGATAAGGTACGTCAGGTATTTCTGGACAGGAAGATCGGCGTGACCGTATTAAAAGGAGAAGGCGGTTATTCCAGTGAGGTACAGCGTGTGGTGATGTGCGTGTCAGAAAAGAAGGAATGCGAGCTTTTGCAGAAGCGGATCCACAAAGTGGATGACAAAGCACTGGTGATTATTACAGAAGCGGAAAAAGTAGCAGGAAAAGGATTCAAACATTTGACATAGAAGGAGGATGACGAACGTGATTGTATTAGCAGAACAAAAAAAGGCATCCGTACGGGTGGCATTTATCGGAAAAAAAGAGGCAGAAAATCTGACATACGTGTCAGCAGATTATCAGGCAGTATCCAGAGTGGGCGGTCTGGATGAGAATCTGACGGTTTATATCGGACAGGGGAAGGAACCGCTTACGATCCGTAACATTCAGGAACTGTCCGCAGGAGCAGCCGGCGCGGTGAAAGGAATGGGGATCAAGGCGTATGAGATGGACATCCGTCCGTTTCTTGAAGCAGCAGGTGTGCGGGCAGTCAGCGCCGTGATCGAAGGAATTTATACCGGAGCTTATGAAATCTGTCTTCCGGGAGAGGAACCGAAAGAAATTCCGGATGTGACACTGACTGGAATCGATGAAATCTGTATCCGGCAGCACAGGGGGAATTAAAACAGGGGATTTCTCTGGCAGAGGCACAGAGCTGGGCAAGAAATATGGTGAATGCACCGGGAAATCTGTTTCATCCGATGGACTTTGCAAGAGAGATCATGGAGCATATGAAAGAAACATCTGTAGAATGTGAATTGATCGTATACAGTAAATTAAATGCAATGGGCATGGAAGCGCTGACCAGTGTGGGAAAGAGCAGTGAGAATCCTCCGTGTATGCTGGTAATGCGCTATCGTGGGGACGAAGAGGCTCCGGTAACCGGACTGGTTGGAAAGGGAGTGACCTGTGATACCGGCGGGTACTGTCTGAAACCGGCAGGATCCATGATGGGGATCAAAGGCGATATGGCAGGCGGTGCGGCAGTTGCGGCGGCAATTTATGCACTTGCAGCAAATCAGGTCAAGGTCAATGTAACCGGCGTAATCCCAATGTGTGAAAACAGGATCAGCGTCTGCGCTGGTTCCGGGAGACGTGATCGGTTCCTATGGCGGAAAGAAGATTGAAATCTGTAATACGGATGCGGAAGGTCGTCTGATCCTTGCCGATGCTATGGCATATATGGTGAAGGATGAGCATGCAGACCGGGTGATCGATATTGCGACACTGACTGGTGCAGTTGTGGGAATGCTTGGATTTTCCACAGCAGGATTGTTATCAGATGACGATGCGTTCTGCGGAGCATTTTTAAAGGCAGCACAGACAAGCGGAGAACGCTACTGGAGACTTCCGATTTTTGAAGAACAGAAACAGATGATCGAAAGTAAGATTGCGGATATCAAAAATATGGGGCGGGATTACTGTGGAACGATCACGGCAGGTCTGTTCATTCAGGCGTTTGCCCAGGGACGTCCTTGGATCCATCTGGATATCGCGGGAACCGCATGGACAGACAACCCGTTGTATCAGGGACAGCCGCAGGGAGCAACCGCTGCGGGAACATCCAGCTTGTATTATCTGTTGGCAGGAGGAGAAGAGACATGTTTTTAGAAGAGACAAAAGAAAACATCCGGAAGCAGTTTGCTGTTTTCACGGAAAAATTTGAGAGGGCAGGAAAAGAGATCGAGGCCAGGATTCATGCAGAGCCGGCAGATATTGCACTGCTTTTAAAATATTTATACGCCAATATGCCGTTTAGTGATGTGGCAGATTATTCCTACGAGATGTTTCGAGAATTTGCAGCACATGGTGCGCAGTTAAGAAAAGAACAGATCTGGAAAGGAGAAACCCGGATTCCGGATGAGATTTTTCTGGACAATGTGGTATTCCACCGTGTCAATACCGAAGGAATTACTTCCTGCAGACCTTTATTTTATGGGCAGTTAAAGGGGCGAGTTGCAGGAAAACAGATGGAAGCAGCGATTCTGGAAACAAACTACTGGTGTGCCGAAGAAGCCACCTATCAGGCAACGGATGACCGTACCATCTCTGCAGAGGCCGTGTATCGAAACGGGATCGGACGCTGCGGAGAAGAGTCGGTATTTACGGTAAATGCGCTGCGCAGTATCGGAATCCCGGCAAGGCAGGTATATGCGCACCGCTGGGCACATTGCGATGACAATCATGCCTGGGTCGAAGTATGGTGTGAAGGAACGTGGCATTTTCTGGGAGCCTGTGAGCCGGAAGAGATTCTGGATCTGGGATGGTTCGTCAATGCATCTTCCCGCTCTATGATGATCAATTCCAGAATTTTCGGTTCACAACAGGCAGACGGAGATGTGATTGAACATCCGGATGTGACCTCAGGGGTGAACCAGCTTTCCAGATATGCAAAAACAGTTGATCTGGAGCTGTTTGTGACAGAAGAAGACGGAACTCCTGTGGCAGATGCGGAAGTTAGCTTTGAACTGTTGAATTATGCAGAGCTGGTTGCAATCTCCCGAAAGAAAACAGATGCAAACGGGAAGGTCGTGCTCAGGACCGGAAAAGGAAGCCTGTTTGTTTCCGTGTGGAAGGAAGATAGACATGTGACTGCCATTTTGGATACGCGTGAAATTTCTGCGCAGACACTGGTTCTTGCAGGAAAAAAAGCAGAAAAATCAGCAGAGGAGTGGGTGGCGTTCGATATGATCGCACCTTCGGATGCTCCTGTCAACACGAAAAGACCGACAGAAGAGCAGAAGCAGACAGGTGCGCAAAAATTCCGTCAGGCGACAGAAAAGCGGCTTGCGAAAGTAAACAGTTTCTTTGGAGAAGAAGCAGGGAACGCACTGGAAAACAGTAAGGGAAATTATCAGGAAATTCAAAAATTTCTCGATGCAGAAACACCAAATGCACTTTGGAAAAAGGCGCTTCTGGATCAGTTGAGCCTGAAAGATTTCAGAGACTGTAAGGCGCAGGAGCTTTTGGAGCATCTTGAGGAGGCATGTGTGTGGGGACATACGCTCCTTCGGAGATTTTTGCAAAATATGTTTTAAATCCAAGGATTTCAAGGGAACAGCAGAGTGCGTACAGAAGAGAAATTCAGGCGTTTTTTACAGAAGAGCAGAAAACACAGTTTCAGAAGAATCCAGGAGAGATCTGGAATTGGATCTGTAAAAATATTCAGGAAGAACCGGCATATGAATATGAAGAGCTTTTAACAACCCCGGCGGGAACGCTTCGCTATCAGAGGGCAAGTCTGGAATCGAAGAAGGTGTTGTTTGTGGCGATCTGCCGTACACTGGGCGTTCCGGCAAGATTAAATCCACTGGATGGAGAAATGCAGTATTATGGGGAAAACGCATTTTTGAATGTGGAAAACTCGGAAAAAACAGAAGGAGTATGTGAAAAAACAGCACAGATCCATTTGGAATCCGGGGACGATACGAGATGGGTCTATATGCAGAACTGGACGATTGCGAAAAAATCAGAGACAGGTTATCTCTGGCAGACCCTGCAGCTTGGGGAAGGATATCAGGGAGAGGCAAAACTGGAAGTGGAAGCGGGGACATACCGTGTGATCACAACAAACCGTCTGCCGAACGGGAACCAGTTTGCTGCCTGCACAGAATTTGACATCGAAAATGGTCAGACAAAAGAAATCCACCTGACTCTTCGAAAAGCGGAGCTGAAGGATATGCTGGAAGAGATTCCGCTGGAAGAATTTGCGGTAGAAGATGAGCAGGGAACCAAAATTTTGGGAAGTCAAAAAGTCAAAGAGGGAACCTCGTTGTTTATCTGGCATGAGGTTGGAAAGGAACCAACGGAACATATTTTAAACGAACTCCGTGAAAGAAGTCAGGAATTTGCAGCGCTTGGAAGCCGGGTAAATCTGATTTTGAAACATAAAGAAGATCAGGCAGATCCGACATTTGCAAAAACAAAGGCAGAATTGCCGAAAGCAGCGGTGTACTATGATGAAGGAACGGAAAATATCAATGTACTGGCGCGCAGAATGTATGGGGATCCGGATAAGCTGCCGTTGATTCTTGTTGTAAAAGAAGGAATGCAGGGGGTGTATTCGGCAAGCGGATATAATGTAGGAACCGGGGATATGCTGCTTCGGGTTCTGAATAGCGGGATATAGGCAGCTAATATATTAATGATCGAACAGTTAGTTGAAAAAATCTCAAACGATACATGAAAAACTTATTTCTGAAAAACAGTCCTATCGCAAGGTAGGGCTGTTTTTTCAGTATCATACACTTTCCAGGATTCTTTCATTAACCGTTGTCTTAAGTTGTTGAATTTGACAATCCATGATAAACTAAATTCTTAGTAAGAACAATCCGTAGGAGGAAAAAAGCAGTTCTATGAAAATACATTACAGAGTATCTGGAGAGGGGATAGAGATCGTCCGGTGTTTCGGGACAGACAGTCAGGTTGTCATTCCGGAGCAGATTGAGGGGAAACCGGTAATAAAGGCAGCGCCTATGCGTTTTCTGCAAGAAAAGACAAGGAAGAGATTGATGTACAGACATATGATACGGATCAGATCGGACAAAGGTCGGCAGAGGAAAAACTGCTTGCAGGCGATGTTGTGGAGGAAGTCGTTTTTCCCAATACCATGCGGGAGATCGGGCGTTATATTTTCTATGGATGCAGAAACTTAAAAAAGCTGGAGTTCTCGGACAATCTGATGCAGATCGGAAGCGGAGCGTTTACAGTGTGCGGAAATTTGCAGAAACTGATTGTTCACTTGCAATTTGGAAGTAAAAGCTGTGTAAAAGAGATTCTGGGAGAGTTGTGGCAGAGAATGGATGTGACTTTCGTTTACGAAAACGGAGCATTCATCGGTCAGAAAGCAGAGTTGGTATTCCCAGGGCATTATGAAGAAGCAGTGGAGAATACGCCAGCCCGGATTTTGTATACGCAGCATCATGGTTCGGGAAACAATTACCGGCAGTGTTTTCTGGCAAAGGAGTTGGATTACGAGAAATATGATGAATTGTTTTCTATGGCAGTGGTGATGGAAAAGCTGCCTGTACTCATTGATCTGTGTTTCAGGAGGCTTTTGTTTCCCATCCGGCTTTCGACAAGGGGAGAAACAGCTTATCAGGGATATATCAGGTCTCATCTGGAAGAAATCGTTCCATATCTGATCAAGAATGAACAGATAGAAGGGATACGCCTGATTTCCGGAGAAAAACTGTGGACACCAGAGGGGCTGGACATGGCGATCGAGTGCGCTTCCGACAAGCAGAAGTCGGAGATTTTAAGTCTGCTTATGAATGAACGGCAGCAGATGCAGCCGGTCAGAAGAAAAAATTTGTGTTGTAAATGTACAATATAATAGAAGGGATATATGCGTATGGAAGAAGAAAACAGTAGAGAAGCAGCCGAAAAGCTTCAACAGATCGGCAGCAGTATTTTAGGTGCTGCAAGGGATGAGCTGTATCTGGGAATGCGTTTTCTGGATGTGGCGCTGAGCAGTTTTGTATATCAGATGGATCCGTCTGTCAGTCCCTTTGGAACGGATGGAGCAGTGATATATTTTCACCCGCAGCAGCTTGGGGGCTTGTACCGGCAGAATCGGATTCTTGTGAACCGGGGATATCTGCACATGGTGTTTCACTGTATTTTCCGACATTTTATCAAACAGGGCATGGACGGACGCTATTGGAATTTGAGCTGTGATATTGCAGCAGAGCATATGATAGATGGGATTTATCACAGAAGTGTCCGATTTTCCAGGAGTCTTCTCAGACGGGAGACCTACCGGAAGCTGGAAGCAGAGAAAAAAGTTCTGAATGCCGAGCGTATCTATCGGATTCTGACTGCCTGGGAGTTAGAAGAGAAAGAATTGTTGAAGCTGGAGCAGGAGTTTTATCAGGATGACCACAGATACTGGGAGAATCAAAAACCGGATCAGAAGCCAAGCCCGCAGATGAACCAGAAATGGCAGGAGATCAATGAAGAGATGGAGACCGATCTGGAGACATTTTCAAAAGAGGCATCCAGGCAGACCGGAGATTTTCTGGATCAGGTAAAAATCGAAAACAGGAAACGACAGGATTACCGGGAATTTTTACGGAAATTTGCGGTGTTTCGGGAGGAAATCGGTGTGGATCCGGATACGTTCGATTATACGTTTTACAGTTATGGACTTCAAATGTACGGAAATATGCCGCTGATCGAACCGCAGGAAACAAAAGAAGTCAAAAAAGTTGCAGAATTTGTGATTGTGATCGACACATCCATGTCCTGTTCCCAAAATCTGGTACGAAAATTTCTGGAAGAGACATATAGCATTTTGTGTGAAGAGGACAGCTTTTTTAAAAAGACCAACATTCATATCCTGCAGTGTGATGAGACTGTGCAGTCAGACCAAAAGATTACAAGCAAAGAAGAATTGAAAGAATATATGGAGCATCTAAAGCTGTACGGAGAGGGCGGGACGGATTTTCGTCCGGCGTTTGCATATGTGGATCAGATGTTGGAAAATCATGAATTTGAAGAATTGAAGGGACTGCTTTATTTTACAGACGGTTACGGAATCTATCCGGGGAAAATGCCGGCATACAAGACGGCATTTGTATTTATGCAGGAGGATTACCGGGATGTGGACGTGCCGGCCTGGGCATTGAAGCTTATTATAGAAGAATCAGAAATGGGAGGAGATACATGGATATAAAGCGAGCAAAACAGGAAATTAAAGATTCTATTGAGGCGTATTTGGCCAAGGATGAATTTGGAGATTATCGGATTCCGGCGATCCGTCAGAGACCGATCTTTCTGGTGGGACCTCCGGGAATCGGAAAAACACAGATCATGGAACAGATTGCGAAAGAATGCCGTATCGGGCTGGTAGCATACACGATCACACATCATACAAGACAGAGTGCGGTAGGGCTGCCGTTTATTCAGGAAAAAGAGTACGGTGGAAAAACGGTATCTGTAACAGAGTACACGATGAGTGAGATCATTGCATCTGTGTATGACAAGATCGAAAAGACCGGAATTCGGGAAGGAATCTTGTTTCTGGATGAGATCAACTGCGTGTCGGAGACGCTGGCGCCGACGATGCTGCAGTTTCTCCAGGGCAAAACATTTGGAAATCAGAAGGTGCCGGAAGGCTGGATTATCGTAACAGCGGGAAATCCACCGGAGTACAACAAATCCGTACGTGAATTTGACGTGGTGACACTGGATCGTATTAAGCGGATCGATGTGGAGGAAAATTTCGAAGTATGGAAAGAATATGCATATCGTCAGGGAATCCACCCGGCAGTCATCTCTTATCTTGAAATTCGCAGAAAGAATTTTTATCGGATTGAGAATACCGTGGATGGAAAAGTATTTGCGACAGCAAGAGGCTGGGAAGATTTATCCCAACTGATACAGGTGTATGAGATGCTGGAAAAGACAGTGGACAGGGATGTGGTCTATCAGTATATCCAGCACAAGATGATCGCAAAAGATTTTGCAAACTATCTGGCGCTTTATTATAAGTACAAACAGGATTATGCGGTGGAAGATCTGTTAAAAGGAGAATGGGATCCGTCCATAATTCAGAAGATCAAGAATGCGCCGCTGGATGAGCATCTGAGTATCGTAGGACTTTTGAGCGGTCGTCTTGGCGAGGCGTTTGCAGCCTGTTATCGGGCAGATGCCATGGTTACGAAAATTTATGAATACATGCTTTTATATCGGGAACATCAGGAAGAGTGGTCTTTGGAAACGGTGATCGGACAGATCACGCAGGATCTGGAAGCAGGAAAAAAAGCGGAGCAGCTGACCCGCACAGAAGAGAAAACCATGCAGAAGGCAGAAGCGTTTTTTGAAACAGCCAGAATCCGTGTGGATGAGTCATCCGGTTCCAAAGAAGCGGTTTATGACGAAGTCAAAGCACAGTTTGAAGCAGAGGCAGAGAGGCTGGAGGGACAGACAGAAGAGGCAGCCGGTATGCTGCAGCATGTGTTTGCGTTTCTGGAGACTGCATTTGGAGAGAGCCAGGAGATGGTGGCATTTATTACAGAATTAAATGCGAATTACTACAGTGTGTGGTTTATCAAAGAAAATGGATCCGATGCGTACTACCGGTATAATAAAGGGCTTTTATTTGAAGAACGGCAGCAGAAGATTCTCGGGCAGATGGAGGAAGTGGAAACATTGTTAAATGCCGGGATTAAATCATAAATTGTCATAAAAATCAGATGAAAAATCGTTGACTTTCTGTTCGACAGTCATTATGCTAATTCTTATGGACATATGAAACAACAGAAAATTACTGGTGGGAACAATAACATCAGAAGAATGGAAAGCAGGAGAACACCATGATAAAAGTAATAGCAAGCGATATGGATGGAACTCTTCTTGGTAATGACCATAAAGTAGCGCCTGAGACATTAAAAGCAATCCATGAGGCATGCGATGCGGGAATCCGTTTTATGATCGCCACAGGACGAAACTTTAAAGGCGCAATGGAAGAATTAAAAGAAACAGATATTGTCTGTGATTATATTGTCGGAAGCGGAGCGGAAGTGCGGGATCAAAAGCAGCAGATCGTCAGTACAGCACCGCTTTCGATGGAGTTGTGTGAGGAGATTTACGAAAATCTGAAAGAATTTCCGGTTTCGATCATTTTCAGTTCCGGAGATTATGACTACCGGATCGGAACGAAAAAAGAAATCGAAGAAAGTTTTTTGAAACAGATCCAGCTGTTTCACATGGATACCGGTCAGGATACGGATGAGAGTGCCGTTTTATCTTCCCCTCTCTATCGGAGAATCGTAGAAAATACGAAGATCATCTCCGAATTTCAAGAACTGGAAAAGTCTCAGGTATCAGTCTACAAAGTATTTTTGTATTCCAACGACCTGGAAATGCTGGAAAAGATCAGCAAAAAACTGGAGAAAAATAAAAAACTGGCAGTGGCTTCCTCTTTTAAGACAAACTTAGAGATTACGGCAGTGGAGGCACAGAAAGGACCGGTCTTAAAACAGTACATCGAATCACTGGGGTATACGATGGATGAGGTGATGGTTCTTGGAGACAGTCTGAATGATTATTCCATGCTGTCTATGGATTTTGGAGCAACAGTGGCGATGGAGAATGCAATGCCACAAGTGAAGACGGTTTCAAAATATATCACAAAGTCCAATGAAGAGTTTGGAGTTGCATATGCAATCTACGGAGTGCTTGCACAGATCAGAAAGGAGAATGCAGGATGGATGTCAGAAGCATGAGAAACGCTGTCCTTGGGGCAAGGGTTGTAAATGCCTTAAAGAGCAGAAATATGGATGCATATTATGTAGAGACAAAGGAAGAGGCAGTCGCAAAAGCTCTGGAGCTGATGCCGAAAGGTAGTACGATCAGCTGGGGCGGAACGATGAGCGTGGCAGAAGCCGGACTGATGGATGCCATTCGAAACGGAGATTACACGTTATATGACAGAGATCAGGTAGAGACAGCAAAAGAGAGAGAAGAAATGATGCATCAAGCATTTTTTGCCGATTTCTTTCTGGGCAGCACCAATGCAGTAAGTGAAGACGGCGTTCTTGTGAATATTGACGGCGTAGCGAACCGGGTGGCAGCCTATGCGTATGGTCCAAAGAATGTTCTTCTGATCGTGGGGATGAACAAGGTTGTCAAGACACAGGAGGATGCTCTGCACCGGGCAAGAAATGAGGCGGCGCCGATCAATGCGCAGCGGTTTCAGAAAGAGACGCCGTGTGTTTCGGGCGGAACCTGTTTTGACTGTAAGAAACAGGGATGTATCTGTTCTCAGATCTTAATTACAAGGTACAGTCAGATTCCGGGGAGAATCAAAGTGATCCTGGTGAATGAGTCTCTGGGATTTTAAAAAATAACAACAATGAAACAGGTAGAAGAGGTTGAAATGAAAGAAAAAAGCAGCAGAAAAGTAAAAAGAAAAAAGGCTGGGATCCATTATCACTGACAGTGCTTCTGATCGCACTTTGTGTGTTTGTGTTTTCCGCGTATCAGCTGGCAATGATGATGGTTCCGTACTACACTGGCGGTGAGGAGTATGACGAGATCAAAAATCTTGCCATCGTCAGCGACAAGATTGGGGAGGGAGTGGAAGAAGCTCCGAAGTTTCAGGTGGATTTCGACAAATTGATGCAGGAAAATCCGGATACCGTGGCATGGCTGCGCTTCGACCAGCCGTCGATCATCAGCTATCCTGTTGTGAAGAGTGCAGATAATAACGAATATCTGACAAAGACGTTTTCCGCAAATGACAACAAACTGGGAGCAATTTTCATGGATATGCGCAATCAGAATGATTTCAGCGACCGGAATACGTTTATTTACGGACACAATATGAAAGTCGGAGGAGAGATGTTCTCCCAGCTGAATGAATATGCAAGTGAAGATTTTTATAAGGCGCATCCGTATTTCTATATTTACACACCGGACGGAAAGACACGGACTTACGAGGTCTTTTCTGCAGGAGTAGTGAAGGATTCGGCAGAAGTCTATAACCTGAATATTACGACAGATGAAGAGTTTGAAGCATATCTGGCAGAGTGTAAGAGTACGTCCAATTATGTGACGTCTCCGGGAGTGGACAGAAATTCCAAGATCGTCAGTCTTTCTACTTGTACAAATGTCAATGAAGATGAAAGATTTCTTCTGCAGGGAGTTTTGATCAAAGAGGAGTAGGACATGGCAGACAGATTTAATGTGGGAGATGTAATCCGGATGAAGAAGCCTCATCCGTGCGGCAGCTGTGAATGGGAGGTGCTGCGTGTGGGAGCTGATTTCCGGCTGAAATGTCAGGGATGCGGACACCAGATCATGGTGGCGCGCAGGCTGGTAGAAAAGAATACAAAAGAAATTAAGAAAAAGTCTTGAAACGAGCAGATTCTTATGGTAAAATAGAAAACTGTGACGTACTGCTGAATTATCAGCGGACACAATTTTCCTTGTTCCCGGAGGAGCCGGGAGCCAGAGACCATAAGGAGGTGCAGAACATGAACAAGTATGAGTTAGCTGTTGTTGTCAGCGCAAAAATCGAAGACGATGCCAGAGCTGCTGTGATCGAGAAGTAAAAGAGATGATCACACGTTTCGGTGGTAACGTAACAGACGTTGATGAATGGGGTAAGAGAAGATTCGCTTACGAAATTCAGAAAATGAAAGAAGGATTTTACTACTTCGTACACTTCGAGTCTGACGCGAGTGTTCCAGGTGAGATCGAACAGCGTATCCGCATCATGGACAACGTACTCAGATATTTATGCGTAAGACAGGAAGCATAAGAGAAGAGAGGTATATATGAATAAAGTGGTTTTGGTGGGTCGCTTGACAAGAGACCCGGAAGTTAGATATTCACAGGGTGACAGTGCAACTGCAGTTGCAAGATATACAGTAGCAGTAGACCGCAGATTCAAAAGAGATGGAGAACCGACTGCAGATTTTATTCCGTGTGTTGTGTTCGGACGTTCTGCTGAGTTTGCAGAGAAATATTTCCGTCAGGGTATGAGAATTTCCGTTTCCGGAAGAATCCAGACAGGAAGCTACACAAACAAAGACGGTGTGAGAGTCTACACAACAGAAGTGATTGTAGAGGATCAGGAATTTGCTGAGAGCAGAGCCGAAAGCGAAGCAAACAGAAGTTCATTCCAGTCTTCACCGGCACCTGGCCCGGCACCAAGTATTGATGCAGGGGACGGTTTCATGAACATTCCGGACGGAATCGACGAAGAATTACCGTTTAACTAACTTCAAAAGCCATAGTTATCAAAACAGGAGGTAATGAAGATGGCTTACGAAAAAGGTAGCAGACCAGAAGGCGGCTTCAAGAAGAGAGGCCCTGCACGCAGAAGAAAAAAAGTTTGCGTATTCTGTGGAAAAGAGAATAACGAAATCGATTATAAAGATGTAGCAAAACTGAAAAAGTACGTTTCTGAAAGAGGAAAAATTCTTCCTAGAAGAATTACAGGAAACTGTGCAAAACATCAGAGAGCCCTTACAGTAGCAATCAAGAGAGCAAGACACATTGCTCTGATGCCATACGTACAGGACTAATCGCTTTTATAAACGAACAAAAGACTCCGGCTTGTCAGTGACAGGTTCGGAGTTTTTTATATAAAAAGAGCAATAAAAAGTGGAACAAATGCAGCTTCTGTGTTAGAATGATGGAATCATGGAGAGAATCTGAACAATGACAGAAAGAGCAGGTAAAGTATGAATCTAAACAAAGAAAATTTAAAAAAGATACGGGGACTGATCGTGTTTACAGTGATTCTTCTGATCGCATTGTGGAATTATTCATTAATTCTGGATGTGCTTGGACAGGGAGTGGGAATTGTATATCCGTTTCTTTTAGGCGGTGCAATTGCATTTGTGATCAATGTTCCGATGAGTTTTTTTGAAGAAAAGCTGTTTCAAAATCAAATGATGAAAAATAAAAAAGTGGCACAGAGGCTGGCCCGTCCGATCAGTCTGATCATTACGCTGATCGTAGTAGTCAGTGTGATCGGGCTGGTGGTATTCGGAGTGCTTCCGAAGCTGGGGGACACTTTTATATCGATCGGGAAAGGAATACAGTCATTTATGCCGAAAGCGCAGAGCTGGCAGAAGAGATTTTCCATAACAATAAGGAAATCAAGGAATGGCTGGACAGTCTGACTCTGGATTGGGACAAAATAATAAATGAAGTCGTGAAGTTTTTTACGAGTGGAGCGAGCAGCGTTCTTGGCTCTACGTTTGTTGTGGCAAGAAGGATTGCCAGTGGAATTACAACCTTTGTGATTGCGTTTGTTTTTGCATGCTACATTTTGTTGCAGAAAGAAAAATTAAATATTCAGATCCGGAAAGTGATGTATGCATATATGAAAGAAGATCTGGTGAAAAAGGTTCTGGATGTTTGTTCTCTGAGTTACCGTACATTTTCGAATTTCCTGACAGGACAGTGTCTGGAGGCCGTGATTCTGGGAACGATGTTTGTGATCTGTATGGGAATCCTGCAGATGCCATATGCGATGCTCATTGGTGTTCTGATCGCGTTTACTGCGCTGATTCCGATTTTCGGGGCATTTATTGGCTGCGTAGTGGGAGCATTTCTGATTCTGACGGTGGCGCCGATGAAGGCTTTGGTTTTTGTGATCATGTTCCTGATCCTTCAGCAGATCGAGGGAAATCTGATCTATCCGAGAGTGGTGGGCAGTTCTGTGGGACTTCCGTCTATCTGGGTGCTGGCAGCGGTCAGTATCGGAGCCAGTCTGATGGGAATCGTGGGAATGCTGGTTTTCATTCCAATCGTTTCCGTGCTGTATGCACTTCTCCGTGGGGATGTCTATGAGCATCTGGAAAAAAAGGGAATTGCTGTTGACCGGGAATCCGGTGAGATATATCGGCCGAAGGAACCGGATGTGGATGAAAGCTGACATGGAGACAAAAAAGTGGTATACTAAGACTGAGTTTGTGGAATCACAGCGTATGGGGAGGCTGTGCAAATGAAAGTATGGATAGAGGATAGGAAATCATGAAGAACAAAAACATGCGTTTAAAAGGGCAGCTGAGGATGTACATGCAGTGGCCGCTGATCATGACGATCTTACTGTTGGCAATGAATATCTGGATGTATATGACGGATCAAAAAGCCGGACTTACGATGACGGTATTCGTCATTATTTATGTAGTGATCGTTGGATTGTTATATTTTTACAACCGCTCTCTTATTCTGGCAGATTTGATCCAGTTCTCAACACAGTACAAGGGAATTCAGAACACGCTGTTAAAGGAGTTGACCGTTCCCTATGCGATCATTCTGGAGGATGGACATATTTTATGGAAGAATGACCGTTTTTCGGAAATCGTGGATGGAAGAGAAAAGTTTATCCAGAAGGTAATCCCGGAATTGAATAAGGGAATTTTTCCGAAAGATGATGAGACCAGAAGCGAGCTGGAGATCACATATAAGGAGCGGGATTATCAGGTGGAGCTGCGCCGGATTTCCCTTGAGGGCTTCAGCGAGAGTGAGCGGATGCTGCAGATTCCGAAAGAAAAAGAGTATTTTATCGCACTTTATATGAGGGATGTGACAGAACTGAATTCTTACATCCGTGAAAATGAAGATCAGAGGCTTATTGCCGGGCTGATCTACATTGACAACTATGATGAAGTGATGGAGAGCGTGGAAGAAGTCCGTCAGTCTCTTTTGGTCGCTCTGATCGACAGAAAGATTAATAAGTATATCAACGATGTGGACGGAATTGTAAAAAAACTGGAGAATGATAAATATTTCTTTGTTGTGAAAAAAGAAAGCTACCGTAAGTTTGAAGCTGACAGGTTTTCGCTCCTGGAAGAAGTCAAGCAGGTCAACATCGGAAATGCCCGATCCGCTACTTTGAGTATCGGATTAGGACTGAATACAGCAACTTATGCGCTGAGCTACAATTATGCCCGTATGGCGATCGATCTTGCACTGGCACGAGGAGGAGACCAGGCGGTGATCAAGGATTGTAAAGGAATCACATATTTTGGAGGTAAGAAAGAGCAGACAGCCAAAAATACGAGAGTTAAAGCCCGTGTTAAGGCAGAGGCGCTCAGAGAGTTCATTGTGGCAAAGGATCAGGTTATTGTTATGGGACATAAGATTTCAGATCCGGACTCTTTTGGAGCGTGTATGGGAATTTACAGAGCTGCTGTTGCTTTGGAAAAGAAGGCGCATATCGTGATCAACGACGTGAGTACTTCGATTAAGCCTCTGTATGATGAGATCGCGCAGAGCAGTGTGTATGGAAAAGATATTTTCCTGACTTCCGGAGAAGCGCTGGATTATATTTCAGACAGCGCTATGGTCGTGGTGGTAGATACGAACAAACCACAGATGACAGAGTGTCCGGAACTTTTAAAGAGATCTAAGACCATTGCGGTGCTGGATCATCACCGGCAGAGCAGTACGGTGATCGACAATGCGGTCCTGTCCTATATTGAGCCGTATTCGTCCTCCACTTGTGAGATGGTGGCAGAAGTCCTGCAGTATATTGTGGATGATATCAAGGTGCCGTCCATTGAGGCAGACTGCCTGTATGCAGGAATCATGATCGATACGAGGAATTTTATGAACCGTACCGGTGTCCGTACATTTGAGGCGGCGGCATATTTAAGACGTTGCGGAGCGGACATTACCCGAGTCAGAAAGATGTTCCGGGACGATATGGAGTCTTACCGTGCCAAGGCAGAGGCGATGCGTATGGCAGAGGTCTACAGAGAACAGTATGCCATTGCAGAGTGTCCGAGTGACATTGCAAGTCCGACGGTACTGGCGGCACAGACAGCAAATGAGCTGCTGGATATCAATGGTATCAAGGCATCTTTTGTGCTGACAGTGTATGATGGAAGGATTTTCCTGAGCGCACGTTCTATAGACGAAGTAAACGTGCAGATCATAGCGGAAAAACTGGGCGGAGGCGGTCATATCAATTCAGCCGGCGCACAGTTTGAACATACAAACGTAAAAGAGGCGATCGAGGCGCTAAAGGTAACGATCGACCAGATGATAGAGGAAGGAGATATATAAAATGAAAGTGATTTTATTACAGGATGTAAAAGCTCTTGGAAAAAAAGGAGAGGTTGTCAATGTAAATGACGGATATGCGAGAAACTTATTCTGCCGAAAAAGCTTGGGGTAGAAGCAAACGGGAAAAATCTCAATGACCTGAAGCTGCAGAAGAACAATGAAGCCAAGGTTGCACAGGAGCACCTGGATGCAGCGAAAAAACTGGCAGAGGAACTCAAAGCAGGAAAAGTCGTACTTACCATGAAAGTCGGTGAAGGCGGAAGAACATTCGGTTCTGTTTCCAGCAAGGAGATTGCAGAGGCAGTCAAAGAGCAGATGCATCTGGATATTGATAAAAAGAAGATTCAGCTGAAAGAGCAGATCAAAACACTGGGAACACATATCGTATCTGTAAAACTGCATCCGGAAGTGACAGCAGAGTTGAATGTTTCCGTGAAAGAAGCATAAGGGGAAATAGAGTTTATGGAAGCAGCGATTAAACGAATATTGCCCCACAGCACAGAAGCGGAGCAGGCGGTTGTGGGCGCCATGCTGATGGATAAAGATGCAATTATGGTCGCAGCTGAGATGCTTACAGGGGAGGATTTCTATCAGAGTGCATACGGAATGCTGTTTGATGCGATGGTAGAATTGTTTCAGGCAGGGAAGCCGGTGGATCTGATCACACTGCAGGAGCATTTGAAAGAGAAAAATGCTCCGCCGGAGATCAGCGGACTGGAGTTTGCAAGAGAACTTCTGGTCAACGCCCAGACCTCGGCAAATATTAAGTATTACGCAGAGATTGTCCGCGAAAAAGCAACTCTTCGGAAGATGATCAAGATCAATGAAGAGATTGCAAACAACTGTTATCTGGAGAATCAACCGCTGGATGTGATCATGGATGCTGCGGAAAAGCGGATTTTTGAACTGGCGCAGCATGGAAACAGTCAGGAATATACGCCGATCAAGCAGGTTGTGTTAAATGCTTTGGAAGTGATCGAGAAAGCATCCAAGACAAAAGGAACGGTAACCGGAATTCCGACAGGCTTCATTGATCTGGATTACAAACTCTCCGGTCTGCAGCGTTCGGATCTGATTCTGGTGGCGGCGCGTCCGTCTATGGGAAAGACAGCATTTGTACTGAACATTGCCCAGCATGTGGCGTTCCGTCAGGAGAAGGCCGTTGCCATCTTCAGTCTTGAGATGTCCAAGGAACAGCTTGTAAATCGTCTGTTCTCTTTGGAGGCTCATGTAGATGCGCAGATACTGAGAACCGGAAATCTGAAAGATTCGGATTGGGAAAAACTGATCGAAGGTGCCGGTACGATCGGAAAATCAAAACTGATCATTGACGATACTTCGGGTATTTCTATTACAGAGATGCGTTCCAAGTGCCGTAAGTACAAGTTAGAGCACGGTCTGGATCTGATCATCATCGACTACCTGCAGTTGATGAGCGGAAGTGGTGGAAGAAGCAATGAAAGCCGTCAGCAGGAGATTTCCGAAATCTCCCGTTCTCTAAAAGGACTGGCAAGAGAATTGAATGTTCCGGTGATCGCATTGTCTCAGTTGAGCCGTGCGGTAGAACAGAGAACGGACAAACGCCCGATGCTTTCCGACCTTCGTGAGTCCGGAGCCATCGAGCAGGATGCCGATGTCTGTATGTTTATCTATCGTGAGGATTATTATATTCCTGATACAGAAGACAAAAATATTGCGGAAATCATCATTGCAAAACAGAGAAACGGTCCGGTTGGAACCGTCAGACTGGCATGGATGCCGCAGTACACCCGTTTTGGAAATGAACTTCGTCAGGATCAGCAGTGATTGAACATATTTTTTAATCTGCCGAGCGGATGTTCGCGGGCCGCCTCTTTGCGGTTCGCCTGCTGCTGGCGGATCAGCGTGTCCAGTTTGCGGAAATGTTCTTCTTCCTGCCGTTCTTTTGCCTGGAAGAGGAAGTCCATTTCTCGTATGACATCAGTAGTGACAGACTTACTGATGTCTTTTTTAATTCTTCATTGTTGGACACGACGACCTCTGTCAATACATCTCCGATTAGAGAACGGACCTGTTCCAGTTGAGTGACCGGCACGACTTCTGCTTCGGAGATGGCTGCTGGAGTTGACACAGCCGCCGGAGCAGAAACCGCAGCGGGAGCTGACACAGTCGGGGCAGTCGTTTCTTTTTTCAGAGCTGCTTTTTTTAATGCCTCTGTCTTTTGAAGCTTCAGTTTGGTTGATTTTAATTCCGGAATGAGAGGCTTTAAGTCCTTTAAAAGCATTCCGGCATCTTTTAGTTTTTTAATACAGCAAAAGAGTTGTATATCATCTTCGGTATAATATCGATGTCCCATTTCTGTGCGTCCGATGACAAGCTCAAGCTCTTCCTCCCAGTAACGCAGAACGTGAGATTCTACATGAACCTGTTTTGCCGCTTCAGAAATCATAAATCTGACCTCGCCCATTAAAATATACCTCCTATGATCTGTTTTCGGTATTATTATAGCATGAGGGGGTGTAAAACGCCTTAGAAACCGTTCGTCAAATTGTGTCAGGAAGTGACTTGAGATTACTGGGAACAGCAGCGATTTTAAAGATATGAAAAAGAGCATCCTGAATCTGAGATTCAAAATGCTCTTTTCATGCTTGTGATCACTCGCAAATATTAAAAATTACTCTGCTGAAATAGCTCCTGTAGGACAGGCAGCTTCACATGCTCCGCAGTCAACGCAAGCATCAGCATCGATTTCGTATTTGCCATCGCCTTCGGAGATAGCTCCTACTGGACATTCGCCTTCGCAAGAACCACAGCTTACACATTCATCACTAATTACGTGTGCCATAATATGTATCCTCCTTCTTTGGAATTACGATAAAGGATTGCCGTTACCGTTACCAACATTTTAATACAAATGAGGGAAATATACAAGCATTATCATTGTGAATTTATGGTTAAAATCAAATGCAATTTAAAGAGTAAAAATATAAAATTTTTCAAAAATTAAGAAAATAATTTCTTTTTTTTTCACAGAAATCGTGTATAGTATACCTTATCGGACGAAGTCCGCCCGCCGAAATCATGTATTACGGGATACATAAGGGGGATAATCTATTGTGAAAAGACAGTTTATACTGGAGGTTTTGATATGACAAGAAAATTAAGAGCAGTGATACCGGCGATCTTGTGTGTTGCCCTGGCAGCCAGTGCCTGCAGCAAAAAGGAGGAGACTCCGACTTTTACAGGAGATAAGACTGAGGAGCCTTCGTATCAGGCTAATCTGGATTTTGTGACACCGGCAGCTTACAGCAATATACAGGGGCTTAATCTGGAGCCGGGTACTTATATATCGATCATCGGAAAGGATGAGAACTCGTCTTATTGGAAAGAAGTAAAAAAAGGTGTGGAACAGGCGGTAAAGGATCTGAATAAGACTCTTGGATATAGTGGGGAAGATAAGATCAAGGCAACCTTTAATGCACCGGACGGAGAGGATATTGATGAACAGGTCAATATTCTGGATGAAGAACTGGCGCGGTATCCGGATGCGTTAGGAATCGCAAGTATTGATGAGGATGCATGTAAGGTACAGTTTGATGCGGCAGCAGAGAATGGGATTCCGGTCATTGCTCTGGACTCCGGAAATACGTATCAGGGAATCCAGTGTACTGTAAAGACGAACAATACAGAGGCTGCAAAAACAGTCGCATATCAGCTGTGCAATGGAATTGAGGATGCGGGAGAGGTTCTGCTTCTGGCGTCTGACAGTAATTCGGAAGCAGCAAAAGAGCGTTTGGCAGGATTTCAGGAAGAAATCAAGAGCGAACATCCGAATGTGCAGATTGTAGATACGATTTACTGTGACCAGATGGATGATCTGAAAAAAGAGATTGCAGAGCAAAAGAATGCTGCAAAGAAGGCAGAGGAACCAGAGATCACAGCAGATGATCTCAGCGATGAAGATGTGATCCTGTATTATATGGAACAGCATCCAAATCTCAAAGGAATGTTCGGAACGAATGTTACGGCAGTGCAGCTTGGATTGTCAGCCTTGAAAGAGGCAGAAAAGACAGATGACATTGTTCTTACAGGATTTGATGCCGGAGAAGCTCAGATCGAGGCATTGAAAAATGGGGAGATTGAAGGGCTTGCAGTGCAGAATCCATTTGGAATCGGTTATGCTTCTGTAGTGGCAGCAGCAAGGAGTATCCTTCAGACAGGAAACGAAGCTCTTGTGGATACAGGATATGTGTGGGTGACAAACGAGAATATGGAAGATGCGTCCATTAAAAATATGCTCTATAAATAGAAGAGATTCTTCCTATGTTGTTGGAGAAGAAGATCACAAGGTTTTCTCTGACGGATTACGATACGATTGACGGAATCCAAAAAGCAAGGATGCTTAGCAGAGATCGGATCACATTTATTTCCGGGATTGAATTTACATGCCAGGAGAAGACTCTGGATGCGGTTTCTCTGCCATTTTCCATTCATCTGCTCGGCTATGGCTTTGATGAGAATGATCCGGATCTGATCAAAGCACTGGAGGCGCGAAAACAGAGGGTTCTGGAAGTGTTTGAGTCTTTGTTGAATGCCGCTAATATTTCAATAGAGTAGGCAATCCGATTGATTCATAAAGCCGGGGGACGTGCTGTGTGGGCACATCCCCTCTTTGTTTATCGCAATTTTGAAAAACGAAAATTGGAAAAAGAAGAAATTCAGGTGATTCTGCAATATTTAAAAACGTGCGGTCTGGACGGAATAGAAGCAAATTATTCAGCATTTGATTCTTCTGAAAAAGAATGGATATATAGGGTGGCGCAGGATGCAAAGTTATTTTGTACATCCGGCAGCGATTTCCATGGATCCAAGGGAAGGGACTTCATGGGAATGAAAGTATTGCATGAAGATTGGATCGGGTAAAAAGACATATTAAAAAAAGTTGATATGTATATTGACAAAAGATGCATTCAGAGGTATGATACACATATCAAAAATATTTGATGTAAGGTGAAGGGTATGGATGATTATTCAAAAGATGTAAAGATTTTCAAAGCACTTTGTGATGAAAAACGACTGGCGATTTTAAACCATTTGAAAAGCGGTGAAAAGTGCGCCTGTGTTTTAATTGAGTATATGAATATCGGACAGTCCGCTTTATCCTATCACATGAAAATACTTTGCGAGTCAGGGCTGGTAGTCAGCAGGCAAGAAGGAAAATGGACACATTACAGTCTCAGTAAAAGTGGAAGTGAGTATGCTTCAGACGTCTGTTGGAACTGACAACACCAGAAAGTGAAAAGCAGTCAAAATGCTGTTGATAGAGGTCATCTTCGGATGGCTTTATAAAACCTCAATACATCAAAAAAGTTGATATATCAAAGAAGAGGAGTGATTTTTTGGAATTTTTAAATACATCTGGATATTTTTTCAGGATCAGATACTGGGGATGAAGTTTCTGAATCTGTTGATCGGCGATGTATTATCTGCGGCAGGTGTGGATATCGGCGGCCGCCTGGGCGGAAGTATTCAATTTTTTCTGTATGACGTGGTCAAAATTACAATTTTGTTATGCTTGTTGATTTTTATGATTTCATATATCCAGAGTTATTTTCCACCGGAAAGAAGTAAGAAGATTTTAGGAAAATTTGACGGAATAGGAGCAAATGTGATATCCGCTTTACTGGGAACAGTTACTCCTTTTTGTTCCTGTTCTTCCATTCCGTTGTTTATCGGATTTACAAGTGCCGGATTGCCATTGGGAGTTACCTTTTCGTTCTTGATCTCTTCTCCTATGGTTGATCTGGGAAGTCTTGTATTGCTGATGAGTATTTTTGGAGCGAAAGTTGCAGCGGCTTATGTTATTCTCGGGCTGGTCATTGCGGTTATCGGCGGGACATTGATTGAAAAACTGCATATGGAAAAATATGTAGAGGATTTTGTAAAAAATGCAAGAAGTGTTGATATCAGTTCACCGACATTAACCAAAAAAGACAGGGTACAATATGCCAAAAAGCAGGTGATAGGAACTTTTAAAAAAGTATTTCCATACATTCTGATTGGGGTAGGAATAGGAGCAGTGATCCATAACTGGATTCCGGAAAGTTGGATCGAGAGTGTTTTGGGAAGTCGGAATCCTTTTGGTGTGATTTTAGCAACGCTGGTTGGAATCCCGATGTATGCGGATATATTCGGTACAATCCCTGTTGCAGAAGCTTTGTTATCAAAAGGTGCAGAGCTGGGAACAATTTTATCATTTATGATGGCAGTAACAACATTAAGTCTGCCGTCTTTGATCATGCTGAAAAAAGCTGTAAAACCAAAATTACTGGTATTATTTATTGGGATATGCACGGCAGGGATTATCATTGTCGGTTATACTTTTAATATCTTCAGCGCAGTATTTATTTAAAGGAGAACGTGAATTATGGAATTATTTGAAAAAAAGGATGAAGGAATTAAAAAGAATATTGGAAGAGAAGGAGGCGTAACAGATATGGATAAAATGAAAGTGGCTTTTATATGTGTTCACAACTCATGTCGCAGTCAGATTGCGGAAGCGCTTGGTAAATATCTTGCAAGTGATGTCTTTGAAAGTTATTCTGCCGGAACAGAAACGAAACCGCAGATCAATCAGGATGCAGTTCGCTTAATGAAGGAAATATACCAGATTGATATGGAAGAAACACAGTACTCAAAGCTGTTGTCAGATATCCCTCCTGTAGATATTGTGATCACAATGGGATGTAATGTGAACTGCCCGACTGTTTCATGCAGGCACAGGGAGGATTGGGGATTGGAGGATCCTACTGGAAAAAGCGATGAAGAATTCCAGAAGACAATAAAACTCATTGATTCAAAAATTATGGATTTAGCGAATAGAATTAAGGTTGATTTTATCACGCAAAGTGTCGTCTGAATCCATTGTTTCGTCTGTCTGCTGTAATACAGCAGCATCTGCGTTACTCGGTGTAGGAGGCGGATTTGCATTCTGCTATATTTTAAGCTTCATTCCGAAAATAAAAGAGGCACTCCCGATCCATTTGCTGGATGGGGTACCTCTGCTTGCGGGAAGTGTTGATATCAAGGACTATTTTGCGGCGATTGCAGTCACACTGCTTGTTGGTATCGTGAATCTTGCAGCAGCTGTTTTCATATTTAACAAAAGAGACCTGTAAGGATTTAAACCTTCGTCAGAGAGAAGATGAACTCTGTGCCAACGCCCTCTGTGCTGATGACATTGATATGTTCATCGTGAGCCTGAATGGCCTCTTTGACGATGGCAAGTCCGAGACCGGTTCCTTTTTTATCCTTTCCGCGGGACAGGTCGGACTTGTAAAAGCGTTCCCAGATTTTATTCAGTTCTTTTTTTGGAATTCCCATTCCGGTATCCTTGACAGAAACAAAAACCTTCTCATTCTTTTCGGTGACCTCAATCGTGATCGAAGAGTCGTTTCCGCTGAATTTGATCGCATTATCAATGAGATTGTAAAGAACCTGCTGAATCTTCCGTCGGTCTGCATACACGAGAATATTGCCTGCCAGAAGCAGAAGCTCAATGGAAATCCGTTTGCTTGTGCAGGTGCCTTCGAAAGAGGCGGCAGTGTTCTTGATCATCTGCTGGATATCAAACTCTGTCTTGTCCAGGATCATTTCATTCCGGTCAAACTCGTTGAGTGTCAAAAGATCCTGTGTCAGATCTGTCAGACGTTCCGTCTCAAAGAGAATGATATTTAAATATTTCTGATGCAGCTGGGGCGGAATCGTGCCGTCAGTCATCGCCTGCACATAGCCTTTGATCGAGGTGAGCGGAGAACGGAAGTCGTGAGAGACATTCGCTACAATCTTTTTCTGGTATTCCTCCATATCCTTCAGCTGTGAGGACATGTAATTCAGAGAAGCAGAAAGATATCCCATCTCGTCGTGCGTTGTTACAGGAATCTCATAGGTCAGATTTCCGGATGCATACTGAGTTGCCGCTTCTGTAATCTGTCTCAGTGGACGGAATACAAAAAATTCAAACCCAATCAGAAAGAGAAAGGACAGCAGATAGATCACGGCCATCGTAATGTATACCGGCAGGATCAGAGAATGGCATGTTTGCTTCAGGCTTTCGACCGGACGATGGATCAAAAGGTAGCCCTGCACAGAAAAGTCCTGGGTGACAGGTGCCATGACAGTAATTACATCTTCCTCAAAGTATCCATGATAATTTCCGGAGATAAACTGATTGTTTCCGATCTCGGCAGGGTCGAATTCCAGGATCTGTTCCGGGGCTTCGGTTCCATCCAGAGGGGCAGAAGTAATCAATGTGCCGTCTGTTTTGACAAACCAGACGGACGCGTTCAGATACAGCTGCATAGCCTGCAGCTGAGAATGAACAGACCAGGCTGAAAGATCATTTGAAAAGTATGAGGGCAGGTAGGAGGTCGCAGTCTGATTTGCAATCCGGTACATATTTTGTGAGGAATCCTGTTCCAGTTTATTGAGCAGAAGCTGATTCGACAAAAGGGATACCGTGAAAATACTGAGAAATCCAAAGATAATATACAGCATGATAAATTTTAAACGCAGTGTACTTTTCATAGTATCCATCCTTTTTTGTTTATTTACTTCGAATTTATAACCGATTCCCCATACGGTGCTCAGTCCCCAGCCCGGATGATCTTTGATCTTTTCGCGGAGACGTTTGATATGAACATCTACTGTACGGGTGTCGCCGATGTATTCATAGCCCCAGATCTGATCCAAAAGCTGTTCTCTTGTAAATACCTGATTTGGAGAAGCAGCCAGAAAGTATAAAAGCTCCAGTTCTTTTGGAGGCATGTCAACGTTCTGACCATCGCACAGTACGGAATAGTTTGTAAGATTGATGGTAAGTCCGTCGTACTCGACACATTTTACCTTTTCTGCGGCAGGTGCTTCCGGCTTGACCGCTGATAACGGCGCAGGACAGCACGCACTCGTGCTACCATCTCTTTGGAGTCAAACGGCTTCATGATATAGTCATCTGCCCCCAGCTCCAGTCCCAGTACTTTGTCAAATACTTCTCCTTTTGCAGAGAGCATGATGATCGGTACCTGTGATTTGGCGCGCAGTTCCCGGCAGACTTGATAGCCGTCGATTCCCGGAAGCATCAGATCCAGAAGAACAAGGTTTGGCTGATATGTCTCAAAGGCAGACAGCGCATCCTCCCCGTTTGACACAATTTTCGTATCAAAGCACTCTTTCATCAGATAGAGCGAGATCAGTTCTGCGATATTCTCATCATCATCCACAATTAAAATTTTCTGTTTTGCAATCATAAATACTCCTCTCTTATAACCCCGTTTATTTTAACTCCACGATCGTGACGCCGGCGTCTCCTTCTCCGAATTCCCCGAGACGGTAGGACTTAACATGCTTCTGACGGCGCAGGAATTCGTGAATTCCTTTTCGGAGTGCTCCCGTTCCTTTTCCGTGTACTACCCGCACTGTGCTTAAATGGGACAGCAGAGCATCATCCAGATATTTGTCCAGCTCAGAAACTGCTTCGTCTACAGTCTTTCCAAGCAGATTGATTTCAGGCTCACGGACAGAGATTTGCTCATTTTCAGCTTGCCTTTTGACGTACGTTTGAATGATTTTGGTGCATAAGGATTCGCCTCTTCGATAATCTCCAGATCTGAAATGTGAACCTGAGATCTTAAAATTCCCATCTGCACTGTCACATTTCCGCGGGAATCCGGAAGGGAACTGATGGTTCCGGTCAGATTCATGCTCAGTACTTTTACAGATTCTCCGAGTTTGAAATCAGTTGGTTTGTATTCCTTTTTCGGTTTCTGTACTTTCAAAGATGAAGATGCGGTATTTTCCTTCATCTTCTTGCGCAGACGTTCTCTTTCTTTTTCCATTTCGGCGGCTGAAATATTTTCTTTTCCGAATTTGCGGAAATTTTTAATCGTCTCATCAGCTACATCTTTGGCATCGCGCAGGATTGTATTTGCCTTTTCGCGGGCTTCGGCAAGAATCCGCTCTCTTTGTTCCTCGATGCGTTCTTGTTTTTGCTGCGCCTGACTTTTCAGTGCTTCGATTTCTTTTTTATATGCTGCAATCTCTTCCTGTTCTTTTTCAATCGTGCGTTTGCTTGTCTCCAGATCTGAGATCAGATCCTCAAATGAGACATCCTGTTCGGAAAGTCTGGTTTTGGCATCTTCGATGATATAATCCGGAAGGCCGAGCTTACCGGAAATCGCAAATGCATTACTCTTTCCCGGGATTCCGATCAGAAGGCGGTAGGTCGGGCGCAGACTTCTACGTCAAACTCACAGCAGGCATTCTCAACTCCGGGAGTGGAAAGTGCGTAAACCTTTAATTCACTGTAATGAGTGGTAGCCATGGTGCGGATTCCACGTCCGTGCAGGTAGGAGAGAATGGCGATGGCCAGCGCGGCTCCTTCGGTAGGATCCGTTCCCGCTCCAAGCTCATCAAACAGAACCAGAGAATTCTCATCTACATCATGCAGGAAAGAGACAATATTTGTCATATGAGAAGAGAAGGTACTTAAGCTCTGCTCAATGCTCTGTTCATCTCCGATATCTGCATAGACCTGTTTAAACACTGCCAGTTCAGAACGGTCTCTGGCAGGGATGTGAAGGCCGGACTGTCCCATCAGGGTAAAAAGTCCTACGGTTTTTAAAGATACCGTCTTTCCGCCGGTATTTGGTCCTGTAATGATCAGAAGAGAAAAATCGTCTCCCAGAGAAACCGTGATCGGAACTACTTTTTTCGGATCCAGAAGAGGATGTCTTCCCTCACGGATGTGAATGCGTCCATCTGTGTTGAGGATCGGACGGCTGGCATTCATAGAAAGTGCCAGTGCACCGCGGGCAAAGATAAAATCAAGATCCGTCAGAATACGGTAATCCGTGCGGATCTCTTCAATATACTGCGCGGTCTCTTCGCTGAGACGGGCGAGGATGACCTGAATTTCTTCCTGTTCTTTCGCATACAGTTCTTTGAGGTCGTTGTTCAGTTTTACGACTGCCATCGGCTCGATAAACAGTGTAGAACCGGTGGAGGACTGATCGTGGATCATCCCGTTGACCTGACTGCGGTACTCGGCTTTGACCGGAACACAGTAGCGGTCTCCGCGCATGGTGATGATCGGATCCTGCAGATAGGTGCGCAGAGAACCGTTCACCAGATTTGTCAGAGTTGCATGAACTTTATCGTTGATGTGTCCGATGCTGCGGCGGATATTCTTTAATGTGCTGCTGGCATCATCGCTGATCTCGTCTTCCCCCTGAATACAGCGCTCAATCTCGGCAGTCAGAGGAAACAGAGGTTCCAACTGTTCAAAATAGACATCCAGGCAGTCACAAAGCTCTTCCTGTGTGTCGTGACGCCCGTAAGCCTTTACTTTTCCGGCATTCTGTAAAACTTTGCAGATGCGAAGAAGCTCTCCGCATCCAAGTGCACCGCCGATCTCCAGACGTTTTAAAGACTCTCCGATGGGGAATGCATTGCCGAAAGAGATGCGTCCCTTTTTGACGATCCGTGTAAATGCCGCTTCGGTCTGCTCCTGTGCAGTGTTGATCTTTTCCGGATCGGTCATCGGTTTCAGCTTGCGGCAAAGCTGTTTTCCGCGCATGGAAGAAGCCTGTTCCTCTAAAAGCGCAGTGATTTTATAATATTCTAATTTTGTCAATGTTTTTTGATTCATATTCTTTCACCTTTTATAATTCGAACTCACAGCTATATTTTACCTTATTTGTGGGGGAATGAAAAGGATAAATATTGAACAATCCGGGGGAATCGGTTATACTATACAGCAGAGGAGATTAGCAATTATGCCGTGGAATGAAGACCCAAAAGAAAAGTCCCCCAAAGACTTGAATGAAGAGCAAAAAGAGGATAGTTTTTCTTTTCTGCAGGAGACGATCAAGCCGGAACCGATCACCGGAAAACAGGTGAGAAAACAGCTTCTGAAACTGGCTGTTTACGGAATCGTGGTAGGTGCGTTTGCCTGTCTGGGTTTCTATGCCCTGAATCCGTGGGTACAGAACTTATTTCCGGGATCTCCGAAAACTGTGACCATTCCGGAAGACAGTGAAGAGACGCATCTGGAAGAAGACGAGGCGCAGGAGCAGGATTCGCAGGAGAAAAATCTGAGAGCAGAAGATTATGAAGCCATGATGCAGAGTGTTTACCAGATTGCAGCAGAGGCCGCAAAAAGTGTGGTCACGGTCCGGGGTGAGCAGGATGCGGCGAATCTTACAAAGGATGTAAATAATGAAGATATGGGATGTACAGGGCTGATCGCAGCAGACAATGGACAGGAGCTTTTGATCCTCAGCAACAATTCTGTCTGCGGGGAATCCACTGTCTGGAATGTGCAGTTTTCAGATGGCAGCACCTGTGAAGCATCGCTGAAAAAGCAGGATAAAACAGTCATCTGGCGGTGTTTGGTGTCAGAAGAAATCTGATTTCTGAAAGCACGTGGGATGAGATAAAAACAGCGGTTCTCGGAAATTCAAATATAGTGGCAGAGGGAGATCCGGTGATCGCCCTTGGAGATACATTTGGATATTCAGATGGAACAGGATATGGTATGATCAGTCTAATGCACACGAAAAAGCAATTCCGGATCATACATTCAGCGTTCTGGCGACAGATATTCCGTCAGCGGATTTTAGTTCCGGTGTTCTGTGTAATCTGGACGGGGAGATCATCGGACTCATTGATTCCGAGATCTGGACAGAGAATCAGGGGCATACTGCCAATGCATATGGTATTTCTGATTTAAAACCGATCATGGAACTGCTTTTAAACAGTCAGTCGGTTCCCTATGCAGGGATTTACGGAGTGACGGTCAGCAGTGATATTTCGGAATCAAAGCAGGTGCCGTCCGGAATGTATGTGACCCAGATACAGGCGAACTCTCCGGCAATGGCAGCGGGAATCCAGAGCGGTGATGTAATCCAGTCTGTGGACGGCGAGGAGATTGCCTCTATGGCTCAGTATGAAAAGGTACTTCAGAAGTGTAAAGCGGGAGATACGATCCGGATTCAGGGAAAACGTCTCGGTGCAGGAGGATACGTGGAGATTTCGTTTCAGCTGGTACTTGACAGCCGTGAGTAAAGAATAGCAAAAATAGAGAGGAAACAAAATTATTATGAGATATATCAAGGATTTACATGAAGGCGAGACAATCAGGAATGTATACCTGTGTAAAGGAAAACGTTCCGCGGAGACAAGAAACGGAAAGCCTTATGACAATCTGATTTTACAGGATAAGACGGGAACACTGGATGGAAAAGTATGGGATCCGAATTCTCAGGGGATCGCAGAGTATGATGAGAAGGATTTCATCGAAGTATTTGGTGATGTGACAAGTTATAACGGAAGTCTGCAGATGAACATCCGTCAGATCAGAAAAGCAGAAGAGGGTGAATACAATCCGGCGGATTATATGCCGACTTCTGAGAAGAGTGTGGACAGTATGTATGAAGAACTGCTCGGATTTATCCGTGGAATTTCCAACATGTGGCTGCGTCAGCTGCTGGAATATTACTTTGTGAAAGATGAGGAGTTTATCCGTGTGTTTAAAGGACATTCTGCGGCAAAAACAGTTCATCACGGATTTGCAGGAGGACTTCTGGAGCATACGTTAAGTGTTGTGAAGATGTGTCGGTATTTTGCGGACACCTATGAAATCTTGAACAGAGATCTTCTTTATACGGCGGCAATGTGCCACGATATTGGAAAGACAAAAGAGCTTTCTGCATTTCCGGATAATGATTATACGGATGACGGACAGCTTCTGGGGCACATCATCATTGGTGTTGAGATGATGAATGATGCGATAAGAGAGATTCCGGGATTTCCGGAAAAACTGGGAAGTGAATTGAAGCATTGTATTATTTCCCATCATGGGGAGCTGGAGTATGGTTCTCCGAAAAAGCCGGCCCTCGCAGAGGCGATGGCATTG